>JABAOD010009571.1_pt2 | contig 41213 bp, 47 predicted proteins | sample 7062151 | NCBI WGS metagenome assembly JABAOD01 (sample SAMN14538626, study PRJNA623070) | marine sediment metagenome | biome: marine biome [ENVO:00000428]; feature: marine pelagic biome [ENVO:01000023]; material: deep marine sediment [ENVO:00002113] | place: India: Gulf of Khambhat ... | reverse complement strand
TGCTGAAGAGGGAAGGCATGCCATGGCAGGGAGCTACCTGGATGACGGAGGTTAAGGGAGGCTCGGACCTCGGGGGCGCGGTGGAAACTTTGGCGGTGGCTCATGGGGACCGCTGGCTCTTGACGGGGGAGAAGTACTTCGCCAGCAACGTGGGGGCTGAGCTGGCGGTGGTCGCTGCCCGTCCTGAAGGTGCTCCTAAAGACGTGCGGGGCCTGGCTCTCTTCCTCCTGCCGAAGTACCGGGAGGACGGCAGTCTCAACTACACTGTCCGCCGCCTGAAGGACAAGACGGGGACCCGTTCCGTACCTACCGGCGAGGTGGAGTTTAGGGAGAGCGAGGCGTTCCTCCTGGGAAGACAAGAGCGGGGCATTTACCTGATCCTGGAGGTGCTGAACGTCTCCAGGGTCGCCAACAGTGTGAGCAGCGCGGCCCTAACCCAGCGGGCGCTAGCCGATGCCATTGAATATGCGGAGAACCGGACGGCCTTCGGGAAGCCTGTCCGGGAGCACCCCCTGATGGAGACCCAGATAGCGGAGCGGACTGCCTGGCTGCGGAGGGCCTTCGCCCTGGCCTGGGAGTCAGTCCGACTCCTCGATGAGGTCTGGCGGGAGGAGTACCCGTACTCGGACCGCTACCACCTCTTCCGATTGATCGCCCACCTGGCCAAGTACTGGACAGCAGAGACTGCGGCTCTGACGGCCAAGTGGTCCATGGAGGTGCACGGCGGAATGGGCGTCCTAGAAGAGTACTCCGTGGAGCGATGGTTCCGGGAAGCCATGGTGCTCTCCATCTGGGAAGGGACCTCTCATCGACACATCCTGGATGGGCTGGAGGCCATGGAGCGAAAGGGGGCCCACAAACTCCTGTTCGAGCACCTCTCCGGCAGGGCAGATCCCCGGTCCTTGGAGATGATCGTGTCGAGGGTCGAAAACCATTTGTCCCTTCCAATGAGGGAGAAAGAAGGTGGGGCAGAACTCCTGTTTTGGGATCTGGGGAAATTCACTGCCGATACGCTCCTGGGGAAGCCTTAGCGGCCTCGTTTCTGTGAGGCCTGAGGGTGAAAACCGTGAAGGTATGATTTTGGATTCGGGCCCTGAAGCGACAGAAGTATCCACAGGCAAGTAAAACACTAACACAGAGGTCAAAAAGCCGAACCTGAATTCGCAGGCGGGGGCCCTGGATGGTCATATGCACAGAATGTGGGACGCGTAATGACGAGGACGCGAGGTTCTGTAACAGCTGCGGTGCCTCCCTCACGGGCGGCACGGGAAAAGCTGAACCAGAGTGGCGCAAGAAGGCGGAGGATGAATGCGCCAAGACTCGCGGGGGCCAGATATTCTGGGGACTGATAGTCGTCTTCATCGGCGCCTGGCTCATATTCGAGTTCGGGATAAAGAACATCGAAGGACTGCCACAGTGGGTCTACGAACTCACACCCTGGTGGATCATTCCCGTCATAATTGGCATCGCAATCATTATCGCGGGCGTCAGGCTCGCCGCGGGGAGAGGGCGCGAGACCTGCGATTAGCCTAGTCTGAATAGACCTTACAGTCCTCTACGCAATCTCTGCATGCTCTGATATGTTGCCAACGGGAAAGCTGGATCCGCGTGTCCAGGAATAGAAACGAGAACAGGACTCCCATGACGCCGAAAACCACGCTACCGGACAGCTCAAGAAAGCCTACGACCACGAGGAAGAATCCGACGACGAGGAGGCTGTTGGAGATTATTCTCGCGTAGGCCCTGTTGAGCGGTAGCACCGTTTCTACATACTTGGCGCCAACGAGTGCAAGGCCGAGAACAAGTGCTGCCTGGAGTACGCCAACTGGCAGTCCGACCGGCAGGGCGACGTAGAGGCTCATCAAGAGAACCGATACAATGGATCCTGCGGCAAGCCCGGTGCACCCCGCACAGAGGGTTCTGCCTTTCCAGTTGAACGTATGGCTATTGAAATGCCCACAGTCGGGGTGATGGCCCCGACGAGCTCTAGCCTGGGCTAGCTGCCTTGGCACCTCTTCATTGTTCGACCCTATGAGCCTCCTCATCCAAGCTGGCCTGATGGTGAGGGATATGCCGAACAAGCAGCTGGCAATGAACGCACCTCCGACTAGCAGCTTGTCCAGCAAGTTGGGAGAGGGTGCAGTCGAGAGGGGTTGCCACGATACCGTCACGATCATGGCCGTTGCTGTCGCCGAGAGAATCATTAGGTAGATGACGGTCCTCTTCTGGCTCAAATGAGACGCCTCAGGTTCTTCAAGACTTTCTGGCTCAACATGTGACGGTACACCCTTCTCCTTACCTTGTGTCGGGAGAACATCCCCGCTATGCTCCGCGGGACGGAACCGTAGAAGGCATTGTAGCATTGGAATAGCTCTTCCTGCACCTCGCGTCGAGTCAGGAACTCCGTTGGCATGATGGCGTGGGCCATGTCGTAGTGTGCGTAGTATGGGTCTTCAATCCAGCCGTTTCGAAGGGCCTCGTCGTGGACGTCTGTACCGGGGTAGGGCGTGAGGACGGTGTATATCGCGAGATCGGCCCCCAGGTCAAGAGAGAACTGGCGAAGCTGGTCGATGGATTCGGTGGTATCCCTTCGCGAGCCGATGACGAACATGGCATGGGCGAAGATACCGTTGTCCTGGAGGATCTTCGTCGCTTGGAACGCGTCCTCTACCCGCGCCCCCTTCTTGAAGTCTCTCAACACCTCAGGAGAATCGTTCTCCACACCGACGAGAATCCAGTTGTTGCCTACGTCCCTCAGCTTTGCCACGCGCCCCGGGTTCTGGACTATGTCATCCGTTCTTGCCTGGAAGAACCAGGTGACGTCGTCCGTGAATCCCCGGTGTCGTAGCTCCTCCCATAATCGCTCTCCGCGCACTCTGTAGCTGAAGTTGTCGTCCGTGAACCACAGGAACTCCCCACCGAACCTCTCGTGGAGATGCTCCATTTCATCGGCGATCCTCTTCGGCGACTTGGTCCTCCATTCACCGTTCCAGTGCTTCCACTGGCTGCAGAAGGTACACCGATACTTGCAGCCCCGGGAGCCCTCCAGAATCATGTACCTGACGTTCCTGCCGGCCATCATGGTGAAGTGATACTTCGGGAGGTTCTCCTCAACGAGGTGATAGGCTGGATACGGGAGGGCATCGAGGTTGTCGATGAGCGGCCGTTCCGGTGTGTGGACGATCTCTCCGTCATGTCTGTAGGAGAGGCCGTTTACCTGGGTGAGATCGCGACCGTCCCTCAGTGTCTTGATGAGCTCCAGGAGGGTGACCTCTCCCTCGCCCCGGACGATGAAGTCTATCTCTGGGAAGTCCCTCAGAGATTCGTCAGGTGTGGAGGAGAAGTGCTGGCCGCCCAGAACTGTGACGATGTCATCGTCAACGGTCTTCGCTATCTCCGCCACCCTTGCGCACACATAGGCGTTGCAGGTGAATCCCGACGCGGCGACGATCGACGGGTGGTCCGATTCGATCCTCCTCTCTATGTCCTTCCAGTCCTTCCCTTCAGCCTGACAATCAAGGACCCCTGTCCTCACGTCCGGCAATTGCTGTTCCACGTAGGCCGCCAGGACCAAGAGTCCCGTGGGGGGCGGCAGGTACTCACCCATCAGAAACCAGTAGTCCTTGGGTGGCTCAACGAAGAGTAGCTCCGTTATGGCTTTCTCCTTCAGTCTCATTCCGCTGCCCCACCCGCCTCCAATGAGCCTTACTCTCGGAGAGCGTACTAGAATTCTGCGTAGGTATAATAGGTATCCATGCGGGCGGTGAGTCCACCGGGTCGACAGGTCGGGAGAGCCCTGGCCACCCGGCGGAGTACGAGCTCTCATGGCCCGCCAGAATGTAGCATCGGGCTCGAAATGCCGCACCATGTGCGACAGCTACTCCCGATGGAAATCCATATGCCCGCGGCGCGCATACCCCACGAGAGCTAGGTGATACCGTGGAGGAACCGGTCTGGCCCAGGCCTGTGGCAATCTGCGTCCTGACGAGGGGCGATCAGATATTCGTTTTCGAGGGACATGACTCGGTGAAGGACGAAGTGTTCTATCGTCCGCTGGGAGGCACCATAGAGTTCGGCGAGTATGGTCACGACGCCGTTCAGCGTGAAATCAGGGAGGAGATCGGAGAACGGGTCGTCAATCTGAGATATCTGGGCGTCTGCGAAAACATGTTCGGATATCAAGGACGGCGCGGACACGAGATCGTCCTCGTCTACAAAGGGGACTTCGAGGATGAGTCGATGTACGGGAAAGAGAGCGTTTGCGGTCGCGAGGAGGATGGCAGCCCCTTCAAGGCTCTATGGAAGCCCGTGACAGATTTCCAGGATGGGAACGCCCCACTGTATCCGGACGGACTCTTGGAGCTCATCACGAAGCTACGATCCATCTAGAGGAGTTCCGGAGGCAGGCACTATGATCAGACCCTTGTGGGAGTTCCGCGCCGCTTCAGGGGGAACTAGTCGCGGGCAACGCGGGGCCAATTCTGGGCGATGGCCAGCAAGTCCGTAACACCACCCACGTAACTCTCTATGTAGCCACATTTCACGCAGACGTAATGGTCTAGGGGTGTGAGTCTCCCAAACACGCCTCCGAGAGGAATCGTGTTGCTGGCAAAAGTGCCGCGCTTGAAGGGAATCTGGGCCCCCGAACGGATGTCTTGGGAATCACACTTCGGACACTGCCCTTCGCGAAGAGAGGTCTCGGGCATGGCACTTGATACCCGTCTGAAACGAAATACTCTGCGTCCCTGTGATACCTGCGATGAGGGTTTTTAGTGCCATCTCCATTACGGACACGATGGAGAAAGTCAACCTCGCCCAGAAGTTCTCATTGTTCGAGGATTTCTGGAGGCCAAAGATCGTAGGGGAGCTCAACGACTTCTACGTCAAGGTGGTCAAGATGAAGGGAGAGTTCGTCTGGCACCACCATGAAGAGGAGGACGAGATGTTCCTGGTGGTTAAGGGGAACCTTTCGATCCGACTCCGGGATGAAGAGATACGTCTGACGGAGGGCGAATTCGCCATCGTGCCCCGCGGCGTCCAGCACAAGCCCGTGGCCGAGGGTGAGGTCCACATCCTTCTGCTCGAGCCAAAGTCCACCGTGAACACAGGCAATGTTCGTGACGAGAGGACCGCAGAGGCGGAGAGGATTTAGGAAGGGAGCTATCCTGCCGGCGGCAAGCGTGCTCGCGTTGAGCTCATGCCTAAGAGGTGCATTTCGTGCTCCAACATTTCCTGCAGACCGTCCTCCAAGGACCGGGGGCTGAAGCCTAGCTCCCTCTGGGCCTTTTCGGGGCTGCCCAGATACGTTGCGCCGGCTCCCACGCGAAGAGTCTCCGACACGTCTTTCTCTGACCAGAAGGCAAGTCGGCTGAAGGGTCCGGCTGCTGCAGAAAGGAACCTCAGCGTCCCTGGTGAGATTCGGAGTTTCGGAGCCTGAATGCCCGTGATGCGTTCTGCAATCTCGAAGGCCTCGATGAGAGGGTGCCTCGGCCCAGCGATTATGTAAGTTTCTCCTGGCTTCCCCTTCTCCATGGCTAGCAGGTGGGCCTGGGCCATGTCGTCGACGTAACCCCAGCAGTAGGCCGTCCCTTTCGGCAGCACGCGCAGCTTGCCCTGTAGGTAGCGCTGGAAGATGGGGCGGAGAGGTCCCGTGTCACCGGGTCCATAGATGACCCCGGGCATTACAATCACCAAGGGCAACCCTCGTTTCTGGAAGGGCTCCGCCACCTCGTAGTGGGCGGCCCATTTGGTCCGATCATATTCACTGAGGTGGGGGCCAGAATATCGATAGCTCTCATCCTTCACGTGACCTTGAGTGTCGGAGAAGACGGCGAGGGTACTCGTGTAGACGCCCTTGGGCACTCCCAGGTCCTCCATGACCTCCAAGACATTCCGGGTTCCCAGAACGTTGACACGTTTACCCGGTGTTTTGTCGCGGACTCCAATTTTGAACCATCCCGCCACGTGAAAGACGCCGTCGACGCCCTCCATGGGAGTTCTTAGGGTCTCCTTCTCTGTGATGTCTCCCTGATGGATTTCCACGCCTCGGTCGATCAGGGTCTGCGCCTTCGCCTGGCTCCGGACGAGGGCGACCACGTCATGTCCTTCGTCGAGGAGGAGATGTGCCAGGGCCCCTCCAAGAAAACCCGTGGCCCCTGTGATGAAGTATTTCATGTTCTAACCGCCTACTGGACAGACCTAAGTTCCTCATGGCTTATTCGTCTTGCTGGCTCTGCGTGGGCTGAATTCAACACCAGCCCCGTTGTGCGTCCAGGCAGGTGAAAGGGATGGACAACAACCCGCTGCCCTCGTTCCTCCAGATGAAAAAGCATAAGACAGGGTCGGGCCTTGGGTGCCGGTGGTGATTCCACGGTCCGTGTCCTCTTCGTCTCACCCTACGACGCCGCCCGGGGGCCCATGGCAGAGGCCTTTGCCCTCGCCCGCGGTGACGAGGAGATGGACTTCTTCTCCGCTGGCCTCGTCCCCTCCGGCTTCGTCAGGCCCCAGGCCCTCTCCGTCCTGGAGGAGGTAGGCTTAGAGGTCTCCTGGGAGCATCCCCGATACCTGCTGCCTGAGCACCTGATAGGCGTCGACTTCCTGGTTACCATTGACTGCCGCGTGGAGGATAGGAGGCTGAAGTACTTCCAGGGAAAGACCATCAGATGGAAGGTGGAGGACCCCTTAAACAAGGGCCTGGACGTAAACTTCTACAGGAGGAGCCGGGACCAGATCGATGCCCTGGTGAAGGAGCTGGTGGAGGCCCTGCGTTCCGGCACTGTGGAGGAGATGGTGGAGAAGCCGAAGGAAGAGGCGGAGGCCTCCTGACGCAGCCAGATGGCAACCTATGCCGCCTGACTATTCCCGTGCAGGATTGAAGAAGGCGATGAGTGACTATCGGGATGACTGTATCATCTGCCGTGGAGCCGCGGGCGACGAGGAACTTCGAAGGGTCGAGGTCTGGCATGATCGGAGCTGGCGTCTCACGGTCAGTCTTGAAACCGAGGTCAGAGGTTTCGCATATCTCGAACCAAAGCGTCACATCCCCACCGTGACAGACCTGGATGGTGAAGAGGCGCAGTCGCTTGGCGAGGTCCTGGCCGAGGTCACGAGAACTCTTCGAGAGGCAACGGAGGCAGACGCCGTATACGTGTACATCTTTGGCACTGGCGTTCCCCATCTGCATCTTCATCTGGCCCCTCATCGGGAGGGCGACGCCTTGAGCTCCCAGATCATCAAGGGAAAGGTCCGCCCAGAGAAGCTCCCCACGGGCGCAGTGCGATACGTGAGCGATGAGTTTCCGCTCCTGCCCGGGGGGGAGCTGCGTCGCATCGCCGAGACTGTCCGTGAACGACTCTCATCCCAGCAATAGCCCTCGGGCGGAATCAAGGAAAGGAGTGAGGAGTGCGGGGGGTGGGATTTTCAGGCCTTGAGGCCGTTTGAACCCACGAACTCCTTCGAGACAGGATGTCCCATCGGAACTCTTGTGGACTCCAGATCTTAAGTCCTGCGCCGTTGTCCAGGCTTAGCTACCCCCGCACCAGTTTGAATATTGTGAGCCTCTATAAAGGGTGCGTCTCTATGACCCGATTAGGAGGAATCGCTGCCCCACCGACGGAAAGATCACTGGCCTGAACCCTCCGCCGCCGTCAGCCTGCTGGCAGTGTTGACGAGGGCCATATGGGTGAAGGCCTGGGGGAAATTTCCCAGGAACCTCTTTGTCTCAGGGTCGAGCATCTCCGCGAAGAGACCGAGATGGTTCGCGTATCCGACGATCTCATCGAAGGCCTCCCTCGCTTCCATCAGCCTTCCCGCCTTCACCAGACCGTCCACCAGCCAGAAGCTGAGCATCAGGAATGCCCCCTCTCGAGGCCCCTTCTCTCGGAACCGATTGACCAGCGGGCCATTGCCCAGGTCCCGCCTTATCCTCTCCAGCGAGCCCAGGAACCTAGCGTCGTCCCCTGGCAGGAAGTCCACAAGGGGCATCACCAGGATGCTCCCATCCACCTCCTTCCCACCGTAGTACTGGACGAAGGAGCCAAGCTGCTCATCGAAGCCCTCTTGCAGCACCTTCTTCCTTATCTTGTCCCTGACATTGGCCCAGAGGTCCGCGCGCCGCCTGTTTCCCCACCGCTGGGCGATCTTAACGGCTCTGTCCATGGCCACCCAGGCCATGACGTCGGAATACACGTAGTTTCTCTCAACCTCCCGGAGTTCCCAGATACCGCTGTCAGGCCTCTCCCAGTTGGCGGCCACAAAGTTGGCTAATGCTTCCACCGTTCGCCATATGTCGTCGTTCATGTCCTCCTCCGTGTGATAACTGAAGTGAAGGGCATCTATGACAGAGCCATACACGTCCAGCTGGAACTGGCTGTAGGCGGCATTTCCAGACCGAACGGGCCTCGCCCCTCTGTAGCCCCGGAGATGGGAGAGCACCTTCTCTTCCAGGACCGAATCCCCCTCCACTCCGTACATGATCTGCAGGTTCTCGGGATCCAGGGTGTGGCCCCGCAGCCTCCGGATTATCCAATGCCGAAACCTGCGCTCCTCCTCCGTGTAGCCGCAGGTGTGGAAGGCCGAAAGGACGAAGGCGGAGTCCCTCAGCCAGGAGTAACGGTAGTCCCAGTTCTTGCTTCCTGTTGGAATCTCAGGCAGGGAGGTGGTGGGTGCGGCTATGATGGCCCCCGTGGGCTCGTAGGTCATGAGCTTGAGGACCAGCATGGACCTCTTCACCATGGACGTCAGGTGACCCGTGAAGGCGCACCGCTTGACCCAGTCTCTCCAGAAGGCCACCGTCTTCTCCAGCTTCTCCGCAGGCAGGAACTCCTCGATGGGGCGAAGGTAGTCATCGTTCCACCGAAGGACCATCCACCTCTCATCGCCCTCACGGAGGTCCTCCTCAGCGCTGCAGATGCCGTCCCCAGTCCTCAGGGGCAGGTCCGTGGTCAGGCTGAGCCACTCTTTCAGACCTTGCGCGAGGCACCCCTCGTCCTCCAACAGCAGTCGCGTATGACCCAGGCCATACCCGAAGCGGGGCTCGTAGAGGATCTTGGCCTTGACCCTGCCATCGATGCATCGAAGTCGACGATGGACCTCATGGAAGGCCTCCAGCTCCTCGTTCTTCAGGTAGCACGGCATGTAGTCCACTAACTCCAGGGACCCGTCACCACTCCTGAGGAGCGTACGAAGGACGTTGGTGTTCTTGACGTAAACCTGGTGGGTCTCGTGCTTCCCTTCGATGGAGACGGCGAACCTGCCTCCTACCTCGGGGTCCAGCAGGGCTGCGAAGACACTCGGAGAATCGAAGCGAGGGAAACAGAGCCAGTCTATGCTTCCATACCTCGACACCAGGGCAGCGGAGTTCACGTCCCCGATCAGCCCGTAGTCCTCAATGTCGCAGTGGCCATTGTCTGATTCCATCTACGTTATGCTACCTGGCATGCTGCCTTAAAAAGGCCGCGGGTCGAGTATCCCTGGTGATGTGGTTGTGCTGAGAGTCGGTCAACGACTTATGGCGGACAGGATCCGCCAGAACGAAGGACTGTGACGCGGACCGCCGGGATGCCCCTCGGCCGATCGATCACGGCCCGGACCTCGTACACCGCCGCGAGATTCTCCGCCGTAATGACCTCTTCTAGGTTGCCAGCGGCGTAGATGCGTCCCTGATGGAGGAGGATGGCCTTGTCACAGTAGCGGGCCGCCATGTTGAGGTCATGGAAGACGGCTACCACCAGCAGTCGCCGATCCTTCCGAAGGCGGGTGATGAGTTCCATGATCTCGTACTGGTAGCGGAGATCCAGGTGGGCCGTCGGCTCGTCCAAGAGGAGGATACGCGGTCCCTGGACCAATGCCCGCGCGACGATGACTCGCTGCTGCTCCCCACCGCTCAGCTGTCCGAAGGGCCTCGCTTCCAGCTCCCACGTGCCCGTGGCCTCCATGGCTTCCCTCACAGCCCGGAAGTCGGCCTCCGTCTCCACCTCGAAACGGTCCAGATGGGGACTGCGGCCCATGAGGACCACCTCGAAGGCGGTGAACTCGAAGTCCACCCGACTCTTCTGGGGCACGACCCCCATGAGTTTGGCCCGCTGCCTGTTGGGCAAGTCCAGCAGGCTCCTCTCATCTAGAAGGACAGTTCCCCGTAGTGGTGAAAGCACGCCACTGAGGGCCCTCAGCAGGGTCGTCTTCCCGGAGCCGTTGGGGCCGAGGACGCCCAAGGCCTCGCCCGGACCGATCCTGAGGCTCACGTCCTCCAGGGCGGTCACACCATCGTAGGCGCAGGTGAGGCCGTCCACCTCAAGGCGCATGGCTCAGCCTCCGCTGCCTCAGCAGGTAGATGAAGAAGGGAGCCCCGCAGAAGGCCGTCACGATGCCCAAAGGTATCTCCCCCGGCGCCAGTACGGTCCTCGCCAGGGCATCTGCCCACACGAGGAAGATTGCCCCACCGAGAGCCGCGGCAGGGAAAAGGACGCGATGGTTGGGTCCCAGGAGCATGCGGATGATGTGGGGCACGATGAGGCCGACGAAGGCGATGATGCCGCTGACGGCCACCGCCAGGCTGGTCAGGACCGCTGGGACCACGATGAGGATCCTACGAACGAGGGCGACATCGACGCCCAGCTGGGTCGCCGTCTCCTCCCCCGTGAGCATGACGTTTACGTCTCTGGCGAAGACCTGAAGGACAAGGGCCCCGGCGAGGACGGCGGGAAAGAGGAGGGCCACATCCAGCCATCCGTTGGTGGTTAGGTTGAGGCCTCCTAGGAGCCAGTAGATGGTCCTCTGGATGCCCACCTGCCCGAGAAAGAGGAGAAAGAAGGTGAGGGCGGAGAGGAGGGTGGCCACCGCGATGCCTGCGAGGAGGAGAGTGTCCGTGCGGATGGCGCCTCCGACCTGGGACAGGTTGTACACCAGGAAGACCGTGAGGATGCCGGCAAGGAAGGCCATGAAGCCCAGCCCCATGGTTCCCGGGAGGAAGCCGAAGCCGAAGACGAACCAGAGGGTCGCACCGAGGGCCGCTCCTGAGGACAACCCGAGGATGTACGGCTCCGCTAGGGGGTTACGGAAGAGGCCCTGCATGCCAGCACCAGAGAGGGCCAACGAGGCTCCTACGAGGGCGCCAAGAAGGATCCTGGGCAGCCTGATGGAGCGGACGATGATGGCAAATTCGTTATTCCCACCTACGAGGGCTCCGAAGAACTCCTCCAGGGACATGTTTCGAGGGACCCCCAGGCCCATGGGGCCAACAGCCCCGAAGAACAGGGAGGCCGCCAGGCTGATCGCCAGGAGGACCGGCAGCAGTACGGCCATCATCATCCTGCGGCGCAGGAGAAGGTCCAGGGCTGCTGATCCCGTGGAGTTCTTCATGCACCCACCTTCAGAGGAAGAGGTCTGGGTGAAGGAGTTGGGCCAGGTCCTCCAATGCATCCACCATCCTTGGACCCGTTCGGGCGACCTCGTTGTCGTCGATGGTGAATATCCTGCCTTCCTTGACGGCTATGATCTGGTCCCATCCCGGTCTCGCGGCGACGTCCTCTTTCGTCGTCTGGGTGAAAATGCCAACGGTGTAAACGATGATGTCGGGGTTGGACGCCACGACGAACTCGTTGCTCACCTCTCCAAAGGGAGTCGTTAGGCTCGCCCCGGCATTCCGGCCGCCAGCCATGACGATAAGGTCGTGACCGAAGGACCCTGGCCCAAAGGTCCATAGTGGGAAGAACTCCAGGTAGACAAGCGGCCGCTCCGGCACCATTGTGGAGTTTCCAGTCATCCCTACGACGGCATTGATCCTGGCCTCGAGGTCCTCTACGAGTTGCTGGGCCGCTGAAACCGTCCCCGTCACGAGCCCAACCAGGAGGATGTCTTCCAGGATGCCGTCGAGGGTCTTGGGTCCGAGGACGAGGACGGCAAGGCCCTGGGCAGCCATCCGATTGATGTCAGACATAGCTATGATGTCGGCAGCCACGACAAGGTCGGGTTTCAGAGTCAGGACGCTCTCCAGCTCCACGCTCGGGTACGTGTTGATGCGGGTGAGGTTGAGCCCTTCAAGCTCCGGGGGATGGTCGGAAACAGCGTCCACGGCAACCAGGCGAGAACCCAGGTCAAGGGCGAAGAGGATCTCCGTCGTGCTCGGCGCCAAGGAGATTATTCGTTCCACCTTCCTCGGGACGGAGACCACCCTGCCGAAGTCATCTATGACTGTAATGGTCTCCGAAGGCGAGGACCGCGTCGCGAGGGATAGCCCGTATCCCGCGGCAAAGGAGCTCACGACAGCGATGACAATGATGATGGCCGTGATCAGCTTCTTGGAGGACGGCGCCATTGCTCTCATGGTTCTCCTCTCCTATTCAAGAACAGTTGAATTTTGTAAATCCAACTTGAGTATATGTAGCTTTCGCACTGCAAACCGAGAGCCTGCAGAGACCAGCCTGACGTCTCAATGATTTATAGTGTCAGACGGCTGCAGGTCCATGGATCTGCCATCTTTCTTGGGATTCAACCGCAAGGTCCGCAGGGCCCTCTTCTCATGCCTCAAGAGTCTGCCTGATGATAACTTCACCCGCGATGTCGGCATCAGCTTCGGATCCATCAGGAACGTCCTCTTCCACACCATGAGGGTCGAGGACTTCTGGGTGAACGAGTTCCTTCGCGGGCGCGATATGCTGGTCCAGAGGGAGGGAAGGGAGGAAGTCGTCACGGCGGAGGACTTGGCGGGCCTCTGGGATGAGGTGAGCTCCAGGTCGGAGGAATACATAAGGAGCCTGAGCCCAGAGGAGCTCGGAGAGATCAAAGAGCGGCGGAGGGATGGAGACGTGTCACGGAAGACCGTGGGGGAGTACCTCTTCACCTTCATGGTGCACGAGGTATACCATAAGGGGGAGGTCCTGGCGGTCCTCTGGCAGATGGGGGTGGAGCCGCCGCCGGTGGACTACTGGCGGTACTGACGAAGGGGTGGGTCCGTCTCGGCATGCTTATTTGGGACGCCCCACATGGCTAGACCTGACCACCGAGGAGATGAAGAAGACTGCTGTCGAACTGCTCCGCATGGCTGCCGCCGGGACCGCGCTTCGGGCTCTAGACCGCTTCCTGACCCCTAGCTTCAAGCATCACAACCCCCACGTGCCGTTAGGCAAGCAATCACGCGAGCCGTGCAGGAGGACGCGAAGAGTACACCCAACAAGCGATTGGACATCAAGCACGTCCTCGCCGAAGGGGATTTCGTGGCCATCCATTTCCATGTAGTCCGCAAGCCGGGGGACCCTGGCATAGCCGTGGTGCACCTCTACCGAGTCGAGGGCGATCGGATTGCAGAGGTTTGGGACATCGGACAGGAGGTACCAGCAGACACGCCCAATGAGGACGGCATGTTCTAGCGGCAGGCTCTTCCGAGGGCCGGACGTCTCCCCCACGCCGGCTCGAATGGGCCCGCCCAGATTTGAACTGGAGTCGNNAAGGATACCAAGCTACCCTACGGGCCCTATGACATCGAATAGTCCTGTTGCTTAAGAGGTTTCCTTCACAACTCTGCCAGGCCGTCCTTCAAAAACCTAACCGAAGGGTATGACGTCCTCGATAAGGTCCACATGAGACAGCAGCATCCTTCTGCAGCAGTACCTCTCCAACACGAGTTCGTCCAAGGCCTCCCTTGGCTCCTTCCCTGCGCTCAGCATCTGAACGTATCTCTCCCAGTCGGAACTCACTACCTTGCCGCAGGTGAAGCATCGGACGGGTATGATCAAGGGATCACCTGTAGGACTTCTGCCTCTTCTTGCGGGCCCCTCGGCCCAGGGGCTTCTTGGGGAGCTTTCTCCGGGTGTCGGGGACTATGAGGGTCCTGTCGTAGGCCTTGAATTGCTCCTCCAGTTGGTCGTCCTTGTAGAAAGTGACCAGACCACGGGCAATGGCCGTGCGGATCGCATCCGCCTGGCCCATGATACCGCCGCCGTGGACATTCACGTCGATGTCCACCTTGGAGACCTTCTCGCCGGCCACAGCCAGGGCCTCCATTATCTTCAGGCGGGCCATCTCCGGCTGGTGTATTTCCAGGGGGACCCTGTTCAGCCTCACCCGCCCCTGACCTGGCCTGATGACGGCCCTTGCGACGGCCGTCTTCCTCTTACCACTGGCCACCGCTGGACCCTTCTTCCCCTTCATGTCTGTGCTCCCAGCAGCTTAGACAGCTCCTCGAGGGTGATATAGGTTGTGGTCTTCCCCTCGATGCCAGCCTCAAGCCGCTCCGCCTCCTGTGAGCCTAGCTCCACCGGTATGCCCACGTACACCCTGAGGCGCTTGAGGGCCTCCCTGCCTCTTGTCCGCTGGTAGGGGAGCATGCCCCTGACGGTCCTCCTCAGAATCCTGTCAGGCCGCTTGGGGTAGTAGGGGCCCTTCCTCTGGCTCCCAGTTCTCCTCCGCTGCCTGTACTGGAGAAGGATGGAATCTCTTGGTCCCGTGACCACCGCCTTCTCCGCGTTGACAACGATAACCTCATCTCCCTGAAGCAGGCGTTTGGCCACCACGCTGGAGAGGCGACCAAGGATCTGACCTGAGGCATCCAAGACGACCATGTTATCCCATTATCCTGACGCCACTTCCCCTCGGATTCTCCTCCATCAGCTGTCGGATGCCCAGGACATGTCCGCCGGCAGACTCCACCTTCCGTCGGGCGACCTCCGACGCAGTGAAGGCGGCGATGCGGAGGGCCTTCGACAGCTCGCCGGATCCCAGAAGCTTTCCTGGGACCACCAGGACATCGCCCTCAGCGGCGTACCTCTCCAACCGCGAGAGGTTTACCTCAGCCCAGTTGGCCTTGGGTCTGGACAGCCGCTTTGCTATGTCTCTCCACAGGGGGGCCTCGTTCTCCCGCGCCACCCTCTTGAGGTCCTGAATGAGGACTACCAGGTTGGGGTTGGTCTTCTTGAGGGCCTTGGCCATCCTTATCGAGGTGAGCCCTACGGACGGGGTCGATAAAAAGCTTTGGAGAGGACACAATTGCCAAAGGCTATTATGATCATGGGTCCTGGGGCCTTCGATGGACAGGGACCTCTACGAAGCACTGGATAAGATCAAGGAGGCTGCCTTGGAGGCCTTTCAGCGGGGTGTTCGCTCCATAATCCTCAAAGGATCAGCGCTGAAAGGCGACTTCATACCCGGGTACTCAGACTTGGACGTCCACGTATATGTCTCGTCGGGGTTCATGCAGAGTGAGAGGGTGCCCAAACTAGAGCCAGCCATCAGATTCCAGAGGCGCATCGGCGGCCTTGACCCGGAGCGATATGGGGTGAGCAGCTTCCAGGTCTACTTCATCGATGCAGACCAATACCCCGAGGATTGGCAAAGGCCTCTCCCAGGCAGTTACAGAGTCATCTACGGCGATCCCGTCGAGGAAGCCTCCCCGGAAGAAAGCTTGGAGAGGGCCAGGGACCATCTGGTGGAGTATCCAGCATACGTCGCCAATCTCATCCAGAGGTTCGTGGACAAGCCGGATAAGGAGCTGCCTTATATGGTGAGGCTTGCTGGCGCCACTTTGAAGGGGGCGGTGCATTCTGCTGTCACAGTGGCAACGCAGGACCCGGAGATGGTCGTTGGACTATCCGTGGACGATGCCCTTGACGTGCTGAAGGAGCATGGCCTGGAGGTGTCAAGCGCGGCGAGCCTCTTCTCGGCTGTGAGGAGCTGGCACGCCGTATCTAGCGATCCGGAGGGCTGCAGGAGAGCATTCCGCAATGCCATCGAAGCCATGGTATCCATCTGCTGCTGGTACGAGGGTCTAGAACGCTGAAAGGGGCCCTCTTCAGCTTGGAGAGAAAGCGATGAGCGGCTCAGGCCAAAGGTCCCGCGGTTCAGGCACTGAAGGAGTGGCCGCAGGCACAGGTGCTCTTGGCGTTGGGGTTGTTGATGACGAAGCCCGTGCCCATCAGGCTCTCCTGATAGTCGACGACGATCCCTTTGAGATAGGGCGCGCTGAACTCATCCACTAGCAGCGCAACGCCGTTGCTCTGGACGACCTCGTCTCCCTCCTCCTCGTTCTCCTCGAAGGTCATGCCATAGCTCATACCAGAGCAACCGCCACCACTCACGAAAACCCTCAGGTAGGAGTAGCTGTTGCCCTCCTTCTCCATCAGTTCCTTGACCATCCTGGCCGCCGTTTCTGTGAGGGAGACCTCTGCCATCACCACACCTATTACGTCGTTATACTCCCTCTGTATATAAGCGTTGCCGCCTCACTATTCATGGGCATTCCAGGGAACGATGCCGACGGAGGACCGAAAGTATTAATAGGCAACACATCTCGATATCTGTCAAAGAGCTCTGGGTGCCCCCATGATTCGTTTTGGTCCAGCCGGGATACCCCTCTCCTGCAAGGGCCGGACCCTGGAAGACGGCATAGAGGACGTCCACAATCTCGGGCTGACAGCCATGGAGGTCCAGCTGGTTCGGGTGAACATCCTCGAGCGGTATCCTGACGAAGAGGAGGTAGGCGAGACGCCTAGAACCCTTCCAGGGGAACTCGTGGTAGCCCTCAAGCGGGAGGGGGAGCCGCAGGAGCTGGTCCACGATCCCGACGCCATCATCGGGAGGAGCGACCTCCTCCAGACCCTTGTAGGGAGCGTGGCCAAGGACTACGCCCATCTGGAACGCCTTGGCCAGCTGGCACGGGAGCTGGACGTCGAGATGTCCCTCCATACCCCCTACTACATGGACCTGGCGGGGGATAGCGATCTATCTCAGAAAAGCATCGAGAGCATCCATTGGGGAGGGACCATTGCCCATCACCTCGGGGCCACCGTCGTTGCCACCCATATGGGCCTGTACGGTAGCCTCTCGAAGGAGGAGGCACTGGCCAGGATCACCAGACGGGTTCAGGGAATCATCACGTGGTTCAGAGAGCATGGCCTGGAGCCAAGACTTGGCCTGGAGACCAGTGGAAGGCAAGAGATCTTCGGTAGCGTGGAGGAGGTCCTGAGCATATGCGAGGCCACCAAGGGGGTCCAGCCTGTCATCAACTTCGCTCACACCCATGCCAGGGAGGGAGGCAGCCTCCGAGAGTCCTCGAACTTCGGGGAGCTCCTCGACCGCGCGGAGGGGCTGACGTATGGCCACTTCCACACCCACTTCTCCGGGGTGGAGCACGAGGGTGGGAACGAGCTTCGCTACACCCCCATCAAGCGGGGGGACCTACGCTTCGAGCCCCTGGTGGAGTGTCTCTTGGACGGGGACTACGCCATGACTCTTATCTCCTCCTCGCCCTTGTTGGAGCACGATGCCATGTACATGAAGGTCATCATGGAGAGGCACCTCGGAAGGAGGCTGGCCCGGCCAGCAAAGCGGAAGAAGGAGGAGGCAGCTTGAGCCTCAAGGATGCCACCCACTACCTCACGGATCGCGTGTCCCAAGTCCTTAATGAGGACTATGAGGAAAGTGTTCTGGAGGCAGTGGGCCTCATAGCGGCGGCCCCCAAGATCTTCGTGTACGGGGTCGGGCGCTCAGGCCTGGTGGGAAAGGCCTTCGCCATGAGGATGGTCCAGCTGGGCCTTCGGGTCTTCTTCATAGGGGAAACTATCACGCCCATTGTGGAGCCCAACGACGTAGTCGTGATCGTTTCCCAGACGGGGGAGACCATGTCGGCCATTCAGACGGCAAACATTGCCCGGCGGGTCGGAGCCCACGTCATCTCCGTAACGGCCCAAGGCAGGAGCAAGTTGGCCCACGCCTCGAGCCTCCTCCTCTGCCTGAAGGTGAAGAGGGACCGGGACGCGGGGAAGTTCGCGCCCCTGGGCACCCTCTTCGAGAACGCCGCCCTCCTTCTGTTAGATGCCCTCACATCTCTCCTGATGGAAAAGCTGGGTCAAACCGAGGAGGACATGAGGGGCAGGCACGCCATCATGGTCTGAGGCCAAGGACAGCTCTGTGGAGAATCATGCTCCGCTCGCTGACCTCCATCAGGCCATCTCGATGTTCTTACGCTAGTCGTGGCCTCGAGCATCCGGTTTGTCCCTGGGCAGGATGGGGAACCTTGATTAAAGGGAGGGCCATGTATCCCCCCGGATGGCCAAGGAATTCGTTGTGACCCCCTGGGAGGTGAAGGGGGAAATAGACTACAACAAGCTAATCGACCGTTTCGGAACCCAGCAGATAGACGAGCCTCTGCTTCGAAGGATGGAGTCCGTAGCCGGCGATCTCCATCCCCTCCTCACCAGGGAGGTCTTCTACTCCCACCGGGATTTGGACTGGATCCTGAGTGAGTATGAAAAGGGAAACAAGTTCTTCCTCTACACCGGTAGGGGGCCTTCGAGCCACGTTCACGTCGGCCACATGCTCCCATGGGTCTTCACCAGGTGGCTTCAAGACAGGTTAGGTGTGAAGCTCTACTTTCAGATTACGGACGACGAGAAGTTCCTGTTTCGGGACTTCGAGAGCCTTGAGGAGTCCGCAAAGGTGGGGTACGAGAACGTCCTAGACGTCATTGCTCTGGGTTTCGATCCTTCCAAGACGTTTGTCTTCCTCGACTCCGAGCTGATCCGCAGCCTCTACCCCGTCGCCCTTCGGGCGGCCCGCAGGATCACCTTCTCCACCGTGAAAGCCGTCTTCGGCTTCAAGCCCTCCAACAATGTTGGAGAGATCTTCTACACCAGCATCCAGGCCGTCCCCTGCTTCTTGGAGAGCGAGCGTCAGGGCAAGAACGTGCCTTGCCTGATTCCCTGCGGAATCGATCAAGACCCCCACTTCCGAATCGCCCGGGACCTGGCGCCACAGCTTGGATACTACAAACCAGCCCTGATTCACAACAAGCTACTACCCAGCCTCCGGGGCATGCATGCCAAGATGTCTGCTTCCGATCCAGCCTCCGCCATCTTCGTCACTGACAGTCCGGAGACGGCCCGGGCCAACGTGATGGAGGCCATGACCGGAGGCGGTGCCACTGTAGAGGAGCACCGCAAGTACGGCGGCAAACCGGAAATCTGTCCGGTCTACCACTACTACGCCTACTTCTTTGACTGGGATGAGGACCACCTGAAGGAGGTTTACGATACGTGCCGCAGTGGTGAGAGGCTGTGCGGGGACTGCAAGGCCGAGCTGGCGGACAGGGTGGTCTCCTTCCTTGAGGAGCATCAGCAGAAGCGGGAGGAGGCCCGGGACAGGATCCACGATTTCATGCTGACTGAGGAGGACCTGTCAGGGCCTGGGTGAGCTTGAAACCGTCGTCCCAGTAGATGAAGTAGAGGGACGTGAGGTGATTCCGATCCCTCATCTTGGCTATGCGTAGGGCCCTCTGGAGGTCCCCGCTCTCCCTCTCCCTGACTGTCATCTCCAAGATGCCGTCCGAGAGGAAGTCCGCAACGTCGTAGACCTTGATGACCTGACCCTCATAGCTCAACTCGTAGCGCTCGGTGACGATGAAGGACGTGATTTCCAATGACCGGAGGAACTCAAAGAGGCGGAAGACCTCCCGCCTCCTGTCCTTAAACTCCGCCATGGATGCAAGGGCCTCCAGGGAGTCAAGGGCTATGGCCTCCACTCCCCCCCTCCGGGCCTCTTCGATCTTGGATTTCAGCACCTGGAGCCAGTCCTGGGATGCCTCTCCAGACCGCAACTGCCTCCTCTGGACGGTCAGGTCGAGGATGCGAAGGGTGCCGGCCACGGACTCAGGCTCGAGACCCATGGACTTCATGTGCCTCAGGAGGCTCTCCTTGGACTGTTCGAGGGTAATAAAGAGGGCGTTTCGCCCTTCGTTCAAGCATTGCTGATAGAGTACCCAGAAGCAGAGGCTCGTCTTGAACGTCCCCGGCATCCCGGAGACAAGAACCACGGAACCGGGGCTGATTCCTCCGTCCATGGAGGAGTCCAGGAGTCGAATGTGCGTCGAGAAGGGAGGTAGTTCGAGAGGCTCATCTTTGTCCCCTTCTGCCTCGGCTTTCTCAGGGAGCTTTTCCGGGGTCTCCCAGCCCTCTCCCTTATCCTCCTCAGCCTCGGCTGTTTGTTGGGTCTTAATCTCCTCCAGGACCTCCTTTGTCTCGACTTCAGCCGTCAGGTTGTTGGGGTCGAGCTTCAAGGCCTCTTCGAAGCTTCTCAGGGACTCTTGCAGCCTTCCCTGCTCTCGGAGGGCCCTGCCTCTCTGAAGCCATGCCTCCCTATCCCCGGGCTTGACTCGGAGGGACCTCTCGTAGCACTGGGCTGCCTCGGAGAACCGGGACAGCTTGGTGAGGGCCATTCCCTTGCCATCCCAGGCCCTCGCCTCAACCTCGTCCATCTCCAGCACCCGATCGAATAGTCTGAGGGCTTTCTCGTATTCCTCCTGATACATGGCCCTCTCCGCTTTTGCCAGGAGCTCCTCCACCTCGGCCAGGGAAGAGCCAGCCTGGCCCCCGCCTTGAAGAATGGCCTCAACCTCCCCTTTCATCCTAAGGGAACCCTCGTGGCTTGGATCGATGCGCAATGCCTTGCGAAAGCAGACGAGGGCCTCGGAAAAGTGGTGCAGAACGTAGAGGAGGGTACCTTTCTCGTGCCAGGCCTCTGCGAATAGGGGGTTTAGTTCAAGGGCTCGGTCGTAGGCCCTCAGGGACTCCTCCTTCTGTTCAGCCCTCCTCAAGGTCTTCGCCAGACCGAGCCAGGCATGCTCATACCTCGGCTTGGACTGAACGGACTTCTCGTAGCAGCCGGCAGCCTCAGAGTAGTTCCCAAGCCTCTCCAAGGCATCACCCTTCAACCTCCACGCCTTGGGATCGTGGGGACTCAGTTCCAAGGCCTTGTCACAGTACTCCACAACGTCCTGCCACTCCTCCAGTTTGGAGGCAGCGTAGGCCTTGGCGTACCAGCTATCGGGCTCCCAGTCTCCTCCCTCGCTGGCTGACGTCTCTGCCAGCTTCCTGAAGACGTCCCAGGCCTCGTTCTCCTTCCCAATTCTTTGAAGAATCTCAGCCTTCTCGTGGATCAAGCGAAAACTCTGAGGCCTGGCCCGGATGGCCTTCTCAATCTTCGCCAGTCCCTCCTCGTAGTTGCCCATCTCGCACAGGAGGGCTCCCTCCTCCCCGATGGCTTCCATGTACTCTGGATCAAGCTGGAGCACTTGAGCGAAGCATCGTAATGCTTCCTGGAATCTTGCCATACTTTCCTCGTTGTCCGCGGAGGACTTCCTCTCGACGGAGGACTCCTCCTTGCCAACCCCTTTCAGGGCGTTACCTTTCCCATACCAGGCGTCGGTGTAGTTGGGGTTAATCTCAAGGGCCTTGTCGTAGCGAAGGATAGCATCAGAATAACGCCCCAGCTTGAGGAGAGACTCCCCGAAGTAGTACCAGTATTCTTCGTCCTTGGGAACCTTCTTGGTGAGTTTATCGAAGACCTCTTGAGCTTCCAGATAGTGCCTCAGACGGAACAGGGCCTTTCCCTTGGCTTCCAAGGCCTTCGCGTGGTCATGGTCCAACATGAGCACCTTCTCGAAGGCTTCGAGGGCTTTTCCCAACTCTCCTGCCTTTGCATGGAGGGCGCCCTTGGCATACCACAGACCCGTATCCTCTGGCCTCTGAGCCAGTTGAAACTCCAGCCACTCAAGAGGTGTCCTCTTCCTCCGGTCCGTCGGCCTGGCCTCTCTAACCTCAACCATACGTTCATCCCGTCAGAAGGAACCGCTCATGGCCCTGGTGACACTGAATTTCCCGCGATCAAAGACGAGGGCGTAGAAACCTGTCTTATGGTTGGCGGCCCTCATCTTCACCACCCTTATCCTCCTCTGGACGTCCACGTCACTCACGTGGTGCATCTTGAGATGAATGATGCCATCTGCAAGGTAGTCCGCCTCATTACCCTGGGAGTGGAGGACCAGGGAAAGGGAGGGCTCCGGAGGCGCCTCGGCTATGAGGAAGGAGGTCGCCCGCTGCCCCCTGAACCAGTCGAAGAGCCTGAAGAGATCCTGTCGCCGGTCCTCAAACTTTGTGAGGACCTCCAAGGCTTCCAGGGAGTCGATGGCTATGATGTCGACCACACCGAGTTCCTTTCTGAACTCCACTGCCCTCTGTAGGAAGTCTATCCAGAGGCCTCCACTGCCCTCCTTCATCCTCTTCTGCAGGGTGGAGACGTCCAGTATGTGGAGCTTTCCTGTTACGTCCCCCACTCTGAACCCCATCTTCGCCATCTGACGTTCCAGGCTCTTCTTTCCCTGTTCCAGCGTTATGTAGAGGGAGTTCCTGCCCTGATGAAGGGAGTTGTTGTACAGCACGCTGTAGACCAGGGAGGACTTCATCGTACCAGGGAGCCCGCTCACCAGAACCACATGGCCCTGGGGAACACCGCCACCGAGGATCTCATCGAACCCCTCAACGTAGGTCTTGATGACCTCCTCTGCCTTCACAGAACCTTCCTCTGCCTCTACCACTTCCTCTGTCCTATTCATGCTCTAATCCCTCCTTTGCTAACTTCATGAGAGTCTTCACGAGCTCATCCAGCCCGTGGCCAGTTTCAGCGGAGGTGCCCATCACGGGTTCCTTTTCCAACTGGAGGAGACCCTTGATCAGCTTGGGTTTCATGGCCTCTTTCAGATCTTGCTTGTTAGCGGCGACGACGATCGGAAGCCCCTCGCCACGCAGGCCCTCCAAGAGATCCCTGACCTCCGACAGCTTCTCGCTGTCCGTCGAGTCTAGGACGAGGAGATACAGGTTCGCTCCCCGACCAAGGACCTTCCTCATGAAGGAAAACGCCTTCCTGCCGGGTGCCCCGAAGAGGCTTATGTCCAGTGAGCCCACCACCTTTCGGCCGAAGTCCAGGGATATGCTTGACCCAAGCCTTTCCACGGAAAGAGAATCCTTGGCGAGGGTCCTGATGAGGCTGGACTTGCCCGACCTGTAGGGGCCCACGACTATTACCTTCAAGGGCTTCGTTGGCGCCTCTCCAGACCTGGATTCCTCAGAAGCCGTCCTCTTACCGAGCTGCAAGAATTTCACCAACCTTGACGGCCTGTTCTTCCATGGTCATCAGCACCAGGCCCAAATTGACGTTGGGCTTCAGGAGGCTCACCAGTAGTGCCTCCTCCCCCGCGCCCATAGATATGATCATCCCGTTCTGACACTCAACGATTGACTGTCGGAATGTGCCCTGATGTAGCTCGACAATCGCCATCTCTGCCGTCCCCACGATAGCCGCGGCCATGGCAGCAACCACCCCTGCGTCCACTGAGCGCGGTAGAAGCTCCTCTATCAGGATCCCATCCCGGCGCGCGATTCCCACAGCGGCGACCCCCGGCAGCTTGCGCAGGTCCATCATGACCTGTCGAAGGCCCTCTTGGAGGGCTCCGGAAACGACTGTTTCATCGGGATGTTCCACGGCTTGCCTCATCGTTCATCTTTCCTCAAGACTCGATGCCCGTTGAGAGAATTCTGCTCAACTGGCCTGCTGCCTTGTCAAGAGCCATCAGGAGGAGGCCGACGTTGCAGTTCTCCTTTACCAGGGTCATCAGGATAGCATCCTCGCCCGCACCTGTGGACAGGATCTTTCCCGCATCTGATCCAATGACGGAGCGAAGAAAGCGACCCTGTCCGAGCTCCTCTGCGGCCAACTCCCCCGTCCCCACTATGGCAGCCGACATGGCGGCCACCCTCCGTGGGTCCGAACTGCTTGGAAGATCGTGAGCTATCACGAGCCCGTCTCGACGTATGATGGCCACGGCTGAGATCTCTTTGAGCTGCCTGAGTTCCCTGATCACCTTGACAAGCTGCGGGCGGGGGTCTTTATGCACTCGGCCACCCCCATATGATGATCTCTACAAGGCTCTCCAGAGCCTTCTTGAGCCCCTTGTTTTCGATAGCTATGGTCTCCACCAGGGGCACCCTGCCATCCAGCTCCAGCCCTTTGCGTATCTCTTCGACGGGGATCGCCTCCGGAAGGTCTCGCTTGTTAGCCACGACCACCAGGGGTAGATGTTCGCCCACAAGCCTTCTCATCTCCTTCGCTCTGGGCATATCCTCCGGCTTGGTGCTGTCGACCACGAGGAGAATGCCGTTGACCTCCCGAGCGAATATCTTGAAGATGAACTCAAAGCGCTCCTGACCAGGGGTGCCCAGGAGCTCCACCTCCACCCCGGATATCTCAACGCTTCCGTAGTCGAAGGCGATGGTGGTCCCCATCCTGTCCACGCTGATGGCCGCTTCGGAGAGTTGTCTCACCAATGTCGACTTGCCGGCGTGGTACGGGCCCGTGACAAGGATCCTGGGGAAATAGATGACGAGGCCTATGAGTTCCTTGAAGTTGAAGGGGATCCAGTTGGAGTTCAACCCCTTCTCCTTGCCCTTTACCCGCAGCTTGTTCAGGAGGACTCCCCCCTTGAGGCTAGTCTTGAACTCCAGGAGGTAGTCAGTGTGGGTCAGTATCTCATCGAGGGACTCCTTGTCGTAGCTCCAGTTGACGAAGAGGAGGCCTATGACGGCATCAGCCCCCTTGGCGAAGTCCATGAGCTTCTTGAGGAAGTCGATGACTTCCTCCTTGCTGAACCTCTCTGTCAGGAAGTCAAGGGAATCGAGGACGACCCGGACGGGTTTTGCCTCACTGATGGCGCTCTTGATGCGGTCTAGAATGTGTTCCAAGTCACCGACGTCAGCGATTCGATACTTCTCCTTGGAGGGAACGAGCATCTGGCTGGAGGTGGTGTCCACCAGGACGAGCTTGTCCTTGGGGAATTCTCCGAACTTGGCGAGTTCGCGGCGGGTCAACCGGGGTGCCCGGTAGAAGTCCACGTAGACACAGACTTCGTCGTTCCTGAGGCCCGCTACCACGAACTGCTCCGCGAATATCCTCTTCTCAGCGATGACCTCGCTGAAGAACAGAATTCCGGAGGGGACCGGAAAGCCCCCCTGGAGGCCTCTATCAAGGGCTTCGATTCCAGTAACAGCCTTCATTGCTCTCTTCCCCCCTTTTCTAGACTCCAGATGCCCTGCGCGGGGGCTGCCTTCAAGGGCTCAGTTGCCTCTCCTTCTAGAGGGAACCAGCGTGGTTCGATCCTGTGTCCTCTGAGGTGGTGGAGCCGTATCTTGCTCTTCATGGAATCATCGAACTTGAGTTCGAGGACGCCATCAACGAGGGACCTGAGGAGGTTCTCCTGGCGCGCCTCCATAACGCCTTCGTGGCAGGCGTAGAGGATGAGTCCCAGCTGGGTCTTCACCCTGGCCGAGACTATCTGAAAGAACTTGCTCAGAGACTGAGGCGAGTTGTGCAGGAAGAGGGTGGAGATGGTGTAGAAGAGGATCTTCACTGGAGGAGCGAGCCTCTCCGCGGCCTTGGCGATGGCCATTCCCATGCCCTCCAGGTTGGAGAAGCTGCCGACCAGAATTGTGCTCTCTTCCTCAGGGCCCACCTCTTCGATGACTGAAGGGGTGAAGCAGTCGATGAAGAGGAGGTTCTGACCAGGATGGCTAGACAGATCGCTGTCCCTGGTGGACCCGTAGGACATCACCTCTTGGGGACTGATGTCGATGCAGACGAAGATCACCCTGTCCCCCCCTCGCAAGAACGTCACCATGGCGTCTAGCAGGTAATCGAGTTTCCCCACACCTGGAGGCCCGAAGACGAGCAGAGAGGAGTATTCCGGAATCTCTTGCAGGAACCTGGGTGTCATCATCGGCCCCCAGGACTAGTCTGGAACTCCATGACTCCCGGAGTTTCGGATACTCTTCTTATAAAGTCGCTGACATCGTTATCAGGCATGATTGAAGCTCTGGGAAAAGGCTAAGAGGCCCAGTAACTTTGGGCCTGTAGATGGACCCCAGGAAGCTGGCGGAGAAGCTGAGCCCGACGGAGAGGGACCTCCTCCTCACCCTGAGGGAGAGGGATGGGGTCGAGCCACAGCATGTCCTGGGAAGCGGGGACTTCCGGGAAGAGGTCCAGGTGATGAACGCGGCCTCCTGGCTCCGGTCCAAGGGACTCGTCAGGATTAGGGAGAGACTTGTTCGGTCCTACTCCCTCCGCGACCCAGCATGGGCGGAGAAGGATCTGCCTGAGAGGAAGGCCCTGAACGTCCTCCAGGGCGAGCCGAAGATCGATGTCGAAGAACTCAGGAATCGTTGCGCCCTTGAGAAGGAGGAGTTGCCCATCGTCCTTGGGTGGCTCAAGAAAAAGGGCTGGGCAGAGATCCAGAAGCGCAAGGGCAGGACTCTGGTCAGCCTCACCCAGGCGGGCAAGGTCGCCTCAGAGCTACCGGGCCCCGACGAGATGCTTATCAGACGTCTCGCCCAGGGAGAACTCTCCGAGGACGAGGCCGATCCCCGTGTCCTCTCAATGCTCAAGCAGCGGAAGGAGATCGTGAGGGAGAGGCGCAGGGTACGCAGGACCATCCATCTCACAGAGGAGGGAAGGAGGGTCCTGGAGGCTGGTCTTGAGCCGACGGAGGAGGTGGCCCAGCTCACCCCTGAGATATTCCAGAAGGATGGTTGGCGCGGCCGGCGTTTCCGGAAGTACGACGTCCGAGCATATGCCCCCGCCTCGTACGCGGGCAAGAAGCATCCTGTGACCTGGTACATCGAGAAGATCCGCAGGATATTCCTGGAGATGGGCTTTGCGGAAATCGAAGGCAATTATGTGGGGCCCGCCTTCTGGTCCTTCGATGCCCTCTTCCAGCCTCAGGACCACCCCGCCAGGGACATGCTGGACACCTTCTATTTGAAGAGGAGCCTGCGCTACGAGCTTCCGGGGAAGGAGGTCCTGAAGCGCGTCGCGGAGATGCACGAACATGGCGGCGATGTGGGCTCAACGGGCTGGGGCTACAAGTGGGACCTGAAGGAGGCCAGGAGGGCGGTGGTCAGGCCCCACACCACGGCGAACACCATCCAGTACCTGGCGGAACACCCAGACCCTCCCCAGAAGGCCTTTATCGTGGGCAAGACCTTCCGGAGAGACGCTCCCGATGCCACCCACCTCCCCGAGTTCCACCAGATTGAGGGCGTCGTGATGGAGGAAGGGGCCAACCTGGCAATGCTGATCGGGACCATCAAGGAGTTCTACCGGAAGATGGGCTTCGAGACGGTCAGGTTTCGCCCGGCCTACTTCCCCTATACAGAGCCTAGCATGGAGCCTGAGGCCCTCCTGGAAGGACGTTGGATCGAGCTTGGAGGTTCCGGTATCTTCCGGCCCGAGGTAACCGCCCCCTTCGGCATCACAACTCCCGTCCTGGCATGGGGCCTTGGGCTGGAGAGGTTGGTCATGGTCCTCGAGGGCATCACCGACATGCGGACCCTCATCTGGAACGACCTCGAGTGGCTCAAGGCGTCGAGGGCCGTTTTCTGAGCAAAGGATTTATCGGCGGTCTCGATTCCCACCCGATCGGCATGCCGGATACCTACGAGGAGATCGCCGCCGGGGAAAGATGTCTCAGTCGCCTTGACCACGAGGGAGCCTTCAAGCACTTCGACTCGGCCATCAAGGCGGAGCCTGAGAATGCCTACGCCCACTTCCTGAAAGCGGAGGCTGCCCTCGGCCTGGACCGCTTGTCCCCCGAGGAGATTGCCGCACTCTATAGGAAGGCCATGGAGCTCGAGCCAGACAACCCGCAGTATCTGGACGGGTTCGGCAGCTTCTGCCTGGACATCGGCCGCTTCAAGGAAGCGGAGGAGGCCTTCAGAAAGGCGGCGGAGATGGACGAGGAGAACGCGCCCTTCTACTACATGGACTTCGCCGTTAACTACTATCGAAAGGCGCCCCTTATAATGGAGAGGTACTTGGACGATACCACCCGGAAGATGATCGCCAAGAAGGCGCTAGAATATCTCCTCAAGGCCCTGGGAATGGGGAAGGAAGAGGCCCTGGAGGTCCTCCGATAGTGAGTCACCCTTCGGATGCCATCTGTCTCCCCCGCAGGCAGGCGTTGCAGATCCCTGTACGGCTGTCATAATGCTTCTCACAGACCAGCCTCCCGCAGTGGCTGCAGGTGCCCGTCGCTGGAGAGGGGCAGAGGTGGCAGATACCTATCATCGATTATTATTGGGACGGGGGACTATATAGCTTGTCCACCCGTGGCCTTCCAGTCTTCTCAGAGGGGAGGTCCTTCTCGGAGACGGGTTCCGGAGGCAAGACAGAATGCTAAAATGGATGAACCCCTTAGAGGTCTTCGTGACCGGCATAGAAGGCGAGGATTGCGTGTTCTGCGGCATCGTTCGAGGAATGGAGAGGGCTGCCTCCGTCTACGAGGACGAGGAGTTAGTGGCCTTCATGGACAGGAGCCCCATCAACGACGGTCACCTTCTGGTCGCCCCCAAGGTCCACTACGAGACCCTCTTCGAGATGCCTTACGAGGAGGTTGGCTCTCTCTTCGCCCGGGTGGCCTTTCTGGCGTCGGCGGTGAGGGAGGCAATGGAGGCCGACGGCATCAACGTGGGCCAGAACAACGGCCGCGCAGCCCATCAGATTGTCCCCCACGTTCACGTCCACATCATCCCCAGGTACAGAGACGATTCCCCCGTGGGGCGATGGCCCTCCAGGAAGGCGGCCACCCTGAACGCCCTGGAGCGGACTGCCGAGAGGATCAGGAAGGTGCTCGAGACCTCGCCTACCTTCTCAGCTCCCCGAGGGTAGTTACCCTCTCTGCGACGGCGTTGTGCTTGTGGATGGACTCCTCGCTCTCGCTCCTCACCCAAACTCTGGCCTCGTCGGGAAAGTCCTCATATCTCTTCAGCAGCCTGATCAGGACCTCCCTGACAACGTCCTCGACGAAACGTGGCTCCCGATGAGCCAGTTCCACAACCTTGGCTTCATCATCCCGCTTCAGTATCTCGTAAGTGGGAGCACTCAGGCTCCTCTCCACCAGATCGATGAGGTCGTTGGCCTCCACCTCCAGGCCCTCGGGCACCTCTAGGGCGAGAGTGGTGCGGTTTCGCTGATTGTGGGTGATCACAGGCACTTCGGCCCGAATATTCCTGCCCTCTAGTTCGAGGTTGTGCCTTATCGTCTCCATGGCGCAAGGACAGGCGGTGATCCCCACCACCTCCACGCCGATGCATTTGCTGACGGAGACCACGCTGCCCCTGGTAGCATGGGCGCTCGCGGTCAGACAATATTTCTCCGTCGTCCTCTTCCCCAGGGGAGTCCTCCGCTCCAAGAAGTAGTCAGCCCTGGACCTCACCTCACTGTTGTTGGCGTACTCGTGTCTCTCCAAGAGCCTCCTTGCTATGTCTGAGCAGAGGTCCTCCAGGCTGTCCACGGGCTCCCGGACGCTTTCCTCCACTATCTCGCTGACGACCTCCAGGTTGCGAGAGAGGTGGGAACCCTTCATGGTGGAGGGAAGGTCCACGTAGATGTCAAAATCGGTGGTGAGGGTTACGATCTTGTCAGGCCGCCTCACGTTCACGGGCTTCTTGACCCCCGTGACCCCCACCCTGGTGAGCTTGAACCTAAGTTCTGCTGGTCTGCTCTGTACATCCAGGTCTATGGTCATACCTTCCGCTCTAACGGAGGCCTTCCTTTTAATCCTAGCGGGTTCGGCTGAAAGAAGCCTGGGGGATGGCATGAAGGTCCGTGTTTCGAGAGGGGCTCCTTGCGTCGGGCGATGGGTGCACGGCTGTGCATACGTGCAGCAGTTATAAGACCCCGGTCTGCTATTCCATAGCAGTGGAGGAAATCAGGCTCATCCGGGACCCTGAAGCGATACGAATCGTCTCCGACTCTACCAGGCGGAACATCCTCAGTCTTCTAAGGGTGAAGGAGATGACGGCTTCGGAGATAGCCGGAATCCTGGAGAAGGACCAGTCCACGATTTACCGGCACTTGGAGAAGCTGCACGCGTCTGGGCTCGTGATTCCCTCCCGAGAGAGGAAGACCCATCACATCCCGGAGAAGGTGTACACGCGGACGGCGCGGATCTTCCTGGTGGCCCCGGATCTCTCGGGGAACCTTGAAGACGTTGACCTGGGCCGCCTATACGGGCGAGCGGAGGTGACCCGGATGCTCCGAGTCCTCGAGGAGATGGGTTACGTCCGGGAAGTCACCCCAGAACTCGTCAAGGAGGCCCGCCGGCTGATCCTACACATCGATGACTCCATCCGAAAGGAGATCGAGGGGTCCCAGGCAGCGAAGCCCCTGGAGGTCCACACCCTGTTGCGCCTGGAAATGCTGATGCTTCTCATCAGAGAGCGGAAGGACGAGGCCTTCCGAGGCGAGTTGGAGTCGGCCCTCGAGCGGATTCTCTAGGGTCACCCTGATTTCGTTTGCTCCCAACGCAATGTCCTGCAGTGACCCCGCCATGAAAATGGGGTCAGACAGTGGTGGCCTTCCACGCCCCCGTCTGAAAACGCTGTCTCACGATGAGGGACCTCAGGTAGTACTCCGCGGGGAGCCCTATCCAGATGCCGGCGATGCCCCACCCAAGGGTGTAGGCGAGGAAGAAGCTGAGGGGAAGGCGGATGGCGAAGATGCCTAGGAGGGTGGCGTAGAAGGGCCACTTGGTGTCTCCAGCACCCCTGAGGGCTCCGGCCATGCTGAAGAATATCCCAGTGGCAGGGATGCTGATAGCGTGGATCCTAATGAAAAGGACCACGAGCTGGACCACGTCCGGGTCATCGGTGAAGGCCAGGGCGATCCAGGGCGCCGCTGCGAAGTTGAAGATCGCTAGGATCCCCGTAATCACGAGAGCGAGTTTGGCGGACTCCCGGCCACTTCGCTCAGCCTCCATGGGGTCCTCCGCCCCCAGGTTCTGTCCCACGAGGGCGGCGGCGGCGATACTGAAGCCAAACCCCGGCATGAAGGCGAAGGACTGAATCCGTAGGCCCACGTTGTGGGCAGCGAAGGCCGCCGTGCCGAAGGAAATCACCATGTAGATCCAGATTAGGAGGCCGATCTGGAAGGCGACCTGCTCTAGGGCCGCGGGATAACCGATGCGGAGGACGCGACGGACCGCGTCGCTGTCCCAGAGGGGCCTGGGTCGGTGGAGGTTGAGCTGGACCCGTTTGGAGCGGAAGAGGGAGATGTACAGGAGGGCACCGAAGGTGTAGGCTAGAGCGGAACCCAGGGCAGCTCCCTGGACCTCCAGGGAGGGGATGACGATGCGGAGGGCGCCGACCTCGTACCTCGCGCCAAAGATAAGGTGGAAGTTCAGGACAAAGTTCACGACGTTCACGGAGGCTCCCACCCACAGTGGTGTGACGGTGTCCCCCGCTCCCCGTAGAGCAGACATGGCGATGAACATCGTGAAGAGGGATGGCGAGGCCAGGAAGATTGTGCCGATGTATGTGCCGCCGGCTCGAACCACCTCCGGCTCAGCCCCGAACAGGGCCACTATGTTCTCCCCGAACAGGACCCCCACGACCATGACGGGGAGGGACAGGGCGAGACCCATGAGAAGGCTCTGACCCAGGACATGGCTTGCCTGCTCTGGGTCCTTCGCACCGATTGCCCGGGCGACCATGGCAATGGTCCCCGTCGTCACGGCAATCATCACCGTAAAGGTGAGGAACACCATCTGGGCGCCAAACCCTACAGAGGCCAGGGCCACGGCGGGTTCCGGCAGACGTCCTACCATGAGCAGATCTACGGTGGTCGTCAGGGTCTGGAACAGGTTCGCCAGTATGACGGGCCACGCCAAGGCGAAGATTACTCTGCGGGTTTCACCTCCGGGCCCAGAGAATAGTTGCACGTCTGTGCAGATATACAGGCTTCTATTTATGCTGTCCCCTATCGCCCTCCATTCTCGAACGTACTTCCCAGATGGAGCCAGCCCACTTCACCGGTTCGAGACCTCCGCCTCCTCTGGCCTCACTCCCCCACCAGCTGGACCGACACATTCCGTCTGCGAGGCTTGTTGTCAAGCTCCACAAACACCACCTGTTGCCATGTGCCGAGGACGGGCTTCCCGCCCTGAAAAGGGACGGAGAGGCTAGGACCGATGCAGGCCGCCCTGACATGGGAGTGGCCGTTACCGTCGTGCCACCTCTCCTCGTGCTCATATCGGATGTCCTTCGGGAAGAGCCGCTCCAGGGCCCTCGGAAGATCCTGGAGAAGCCCAGGTTCGTACTCTACAGTCGTGATGGCGCTGGTGGAGCTGGCGGAGAAAACGAGGGCGATGCCGTCTCGGAGACCGGACCGCTCAATGGCTCCCTGTAGCTGGTGGGTGATGTTCAGGATCTCAACCTCCCCCTTGGTCTTCAGCTCGACAGACTCACTGTATATTGCCATAGGCGTCGATGAGTGATTCCGCGGGGTCAATAAGAGGGTTGCGGGAGCTACCTGAGCTCGATGGTCCCCTTGGAGTCCATTGCAACGGGAGGCACGAATTCGTGCGAGAAGCCCAGGCTCGCCGCCTTGAGAGGAAGCTGCTCGTTGGCCGCCGGCATCTGCTCGACGAAGTCGGCAATCTCGTCATGGACAGAGAAGGGAAAGGCCTCTGAGACCCTGGCCACAAACCTCTCCACCATCCTGGCCATCATGCTGTTAACGACCCTGGCGGCCTCCCAGTGGCTCTCCACGTCCGGTACCCCCAGCGCCGCGTTATTGTCCAGGATGAGGAGGGCATCGCATTTGTGTTTCAGGGCGGCGAGACCCCGCCTCGCTCTCGTTGCGATCCTCTCCTCCTTGAAGGGCCATATGAGGAAGGCGAGGACAGGAAGACCCTTCTCCTTCGCGAGAGAGGCTATTACGGGGGCAGCGCCCGTTCCCGTGCCCCTGCCCAGACCGGCTACCAAGAGGACGATGTCCTCAGCGAGTTCATCCATTATCTGGGGTTGGTGGAGGAGGGCTGCGGACTTACCGAGTTCATCCTCTCCGAAGGTTCCTTTCCCTCCAAGCAGAGGCCTACCGAGGTCTAGTTGTCGATCGCATCCACTCAGGGCTAGAAAGTACTCGTCCGTGTCCACCGCCACCCTGCGAAGGGACGGCTCCACCCTCACTTCATTGAGCACGTTAATCCCGGCTCCGCCCACTCCTATCAACGCAAAGTCTGGCTCGTTCACCTGATACGGCAGAAAGTCAAGTATCTCTTGGGCAACCTCCCTGTCTGTCATCCTTCCCATCCTCCTTAGGGTTGATGGGAGCAGGGGAGTCTCACGCTGGAGTGCATCCCATCCCTTCTGACAAGTGCCCTAGGCACTGCCCTTTCTCTTATGTGTAGACTCCCCTGTCCACCAACGCGCCTGTCAGCGTCATGGCTTCTTCACCGAGTCCCGCTTCTCAAGCTCTACAGGGAATATCTTCCCTGAAGCCCTCCCCATGGTCTCCTGGTGTTCGATGATGCCCTTCACCCTCTCCTTGGAGAGCCCCTCCTTAACCAGTCGCTGAATGGCCTCATCTCGACTCAGGAAGTATCCGGTGTCTACCAGCGCATCGATGAAGTCTAGGTAGGCCCGGGGGATTTCCACTGTCACCTTGCTGCTGAATCCCTCAGCCGACTCCAGGAACTGGCTCACGGCGACTCTGCAGAGGTGGGACCTGCTTCCGAAGCTTTGGTCTTCCTTCAGGTAGGCGTCCATCCGAGCAAGGATTTCCGGTTCGAGGCGAATGGTTATCCGGTCGCTCGTGTCCATGGTTTCACATCTTGTTCGGGTGCGCCGTCTACTGAGCCGCGATCTCTCCGGCGCGCGGGGTGGAATAGACCATAGGATATTTAATTGTTATGACGAAGGTCATACTTCGTATGACAGATTAAGGCATGGCTCAGGACAGAGATAGGACAGCCCCGAAGCATGGGAGAGCTGGAGTCGACCCAAGGTTGCTCTCGCAAAAGGTTTTATAAACACCACTCCTTGAGAACGAAGATGCCTGGCCAAGGCTATGACTGGAAGAGTGCGGAGCGTAGATGGCAGGAGGAGTGGGAGGAGGTCGGAGTGTTCCAAGCCAGGGCAGATGAGTCCCGGCCGAAGTACTTCGTCAACGTCCCATATCCCTACATGAACAGCCTGCAGCACGTGGGGTTCGGCGCTACGTTCCTCCACGCCGATATCATGGCCAGGTACAAGAGGATGAGGGGGTTCAACGTCCTCTTCCCTCAGGCTTTCCACTGTACAGGCCTCCCGATCCTCGGAGCTGCTGGTCGGGTGCGAGGAGGGGAAAAGGGTCAGCTCGACATCCTTAGGAGCATGGGAATCCCCGAGCAGGAGATTCCCAAGTTCGCGGATCCGCTCCACTGGATTGAGGTTTTTCCTCGGGAGACCATGAAGGACCTAAAGGCCTTCGGTGCGGGCGTTGACTGGTCCCGGAGCTTCATCACCACGGACACAAACCCCGCATACGACGCCTTCGTCAGGTGGCAGTTCAGGAAGCTTCAGGAGGGCGACTACGTTCGCCTGGGCAAGCACCCCGTGATATGGTGTCCCACGGACGAGATTCCCATAGGGGACCACGACCGCTATGAGGGCCAAGGGGAGATGCCACTGGAGTTCACCCTCCTGAAGTTTCGGCTGAAGGAAAGGTTTGTGGTGACGGCCACCCTTCGCCCGGAAACGATTTTCGGCACGACCAACGTGTGGGTGGACCCCGATGTGGAGTACGTGGAGGCCTTGGTGGGAAAGGAGAGATGGATCATCAACCGCGAGGCGGCGATGAAACTCGTGGAGCAGGGCAAGGAGGTTCGGGTGCTGGGACCTGTTCCAGGATCCCACCTAGTGGGCCAGAGCTGTATCGTGCCCCTCGTGGGAGACCCCGTCCCCATCCTGCCCAGCCGATTCATCGACCAGGATATCGGGACGGGGATCGTGAGCAGTGTGCCGTCGGACGCTCCCGACGATCTGGTGGCCCTGAGGGAACTCCAGGGAGATGAGGAAACCCTTCGCCGTTTTCAGCTGGATATCCCCTTTGTCAGGGCCCTGGACCCCATCCCCATAATCGAAATGGAGGGTTTCAGCCCCCTCCCCGCTCAAGATGTGGTGGAGAGGATGGGCATTAGGAGTCAGATGGAAACGGAGAGGCTAGAGAGGGCGAAGGAGGAGGTCTACAGGACCGAGTACTACAGCGGTGTCATGAACAAGCGCTGCGGCGACCTCGCGGGTGCTCGGGTCGAGGAGGCAAAGGAGGCTGTCAAGGCCCGCATGCTTCAGGGAGGCGAGGCGGACATCATGTACGAGCCCAGTGGTCCTGTTGTGTGCAGATGCCTGACGAGGGCCATAGTGAAGGTCGTGGAGGATCAGTGGTTTCTGGTGTACAACGATGCAGCCTGGAAGAAGAGAACGCACGAGGCCCTGGACTCCATGGCGTTCTATCCCGAAGCCATATCGAAACAGTTCCATCATGTCGTGGACTGGCTGAGGGACTGGGCCTGCACCCACCATCGGGGTCTCGGTTCGAGGCTCCCCTGGGACGAGAACTGGGTCATAGAGTCCCTGTCGGACTCCACCGTTTACATGGCGTACTACACCATCTCTCACATCCTGCAGGGCGGGGGCGTAGATGCCAGCAAGCTGAGGGACGAACTCTTCGACCACGTCTTTCTTGGGAAGGGGAGTAGGGAGAAGGCTGCACGCATCTGTGGTGTGGACGAAAGCGTCGTGGAGGAGATGAGCAGGGAGTTCACCTACTGGTACCCCTTTGACCTTCGCCAATCCGGCAAGGATCTCGTTTCTAACCATCTGACCTTCTGCCTCTTCAGCCACGTGGCCATCTTCCCCCGAGAGGCCTGGCCCTTGGCCTTTGGCGTCAACGGCATGCTCTCCATTGGAGGTCTGAAGTTGTCCAAGTCTCGAGGCGGAGCTCTCTACCTTAGAAGGGCCATCGAGCTATGGGGTGCCGACGCGACGAGGATCACCCTCGCCCAAGGAGGAGAGGGCCTTGATGACCCCAACTTCGATGAGGACTTCGCGGAAGCCATCGGCAAGAGGTTGGCGGCCCTCTACGAGACGACCACGACGGAATGGAGGACAGTGGACGACTGGAGAACCGCTGACTCCTGGTTCAGGTCGATCCTGCACCGGGCGGTGAAGCAGGCCACGGAATCCATGGAGGCGATGTACCACAGGACCGCCCTGAAGCACGGGTTCTTCGACCTGCAGCGTCATTGGGGCTGGTACCTAAAGAGATGCGATAACGCTCCCAACCGTCGCCTTCTCAGGGAGTTCCTTGAGATTCAGACCAGGCTCCTGACCCCCTTCACGCCCCACCTGGCTGAGGAGATGTGGCGAGCCATCGGAGGCGATGGGCTGGTCCAGGTGGCCCCCTACCCGGAGCCTTCTGAAGACGCTTTCGACTCAAAGGCGGAGGTCCTGGAGGACTACCTGAAGGACACGCTGGACGACGTGCGCCAAATCGTCAAGGCGACGGGAATTGTTCCCAAGAGGGTGGTCTTCTATACATCCCCGGCCTGGAAGAGGCAGATTTATGAGAGGGCTGTGGACATGCGGCTAGATGGGAGCCTGGACGTCACGGGGCTCATTAAAGATGCCAGGAAGATTCCCGTTGCTGCTGAGAGAGCCAAGGAACTTCCAGGATACTGCAAAACGCTAGTAAAGGCGCTGGAGGGAAAGGGACCCTATGAGCTCGAGAGGGCCTCCCACACCGTGGACGAGAGAACCTTGCTCAAGGACTCCCTGGGCTTCGCACGCTCCGAACTGCAAGCGGAGGTCGAGGTCTACGAGGAAGGTCAGGAAGATGCATATGACCCCGCGTCGAAGGCAAGGCTGTCCATGCCATGGAGGCCTGCCATCTTTCTGGAGTAGGAGGTCAGGGGTCGTTGGAAGAGGGGGAGAAGCCCAGGACATTCAAGAGGAAGCGTCCCCCTTCAAAGGAGGCAACGCGGCTCATGGTTTTCGCCCTTCTGTCTTCCGTGGGCCTGGCCGCCGTCCTCGGTTATGTCTTCCTCCCGACCCTTCTCCATTGGGAGCAGCAACCCAAGGACCCTCACTATGAGCTCGCCGTAATCCGCGAGGGTTCTCTCTCCCGGGTTGTCGTAGTTGGGTCATCCTTCCCCAGGGAATTGGGGTACTTCGAGATCCACCTCGCCGTGGATGGTGAGAACCTTACCTTTGGGCCCTTGCAGAATGGCATGGAGGGCACGGTCTCCTTCCTCGATGCCAACGACAACGGGATCCTCGACAGGGAAGACTACTTTCTCGTGGAGGTGGAGACGGGGAAGACATACACCTTCCTGATAGTGCCCATCGAGAAGTCCAAGGAGGGAGGAGTGGGCTACATCACGTGGGAGGCTTAGCGGTCCCCGTGGCCTTTGTCCACTCCGCGAACTTGGAGATCTCCCTGAGGAAGTGATGCCTCCTCCTGCTTCGCCAGAGGGAGGTGAGGAGCATCGCCACTGTGGGGGAGAGCCCCAGCAGGACGATGGTGGTGAGGAGGATGGAGTCGACGACCACCATGGATGCTACTGCCGTGTAGAGGAGCGGGATGATGGCCACCGGTGAAAAGAAGGCCAAAACGATGAGGGGGAAGGACATCAACGGCTTCGCCGCAACCCGTTTCATGCCCTCCAGCTCCTCCTCCGAGTACTCCGCCACCTGAGCCACCCACGGCCTGCCAAGGCCCTCGAAGATGTCGCGAAGTTCCTCCACCACCTTTCTGTAGCCCTCCTCCTCACCCTGGGAGAAGCGCGGTGTGCCAGGGATGAACTTAAGAACCGCCTCGCTGCCGTCCTTGAACTCCAGGCCCAGGCCCAGGTGCTCCACAGTGCCCACGGAGGCGGCAAAGGGGGACATGAGGGCCCCCGCCACGTAGTAAAGGCGCGGGTACAGATTGACGACCTCGTCGTACGTGTAGGCACGCCTGAGGCCGAGAGCCCTCTTCCAAAGGGGCAACGGCCGCTCAAGACCCTTCTCGTAGATCCTCAGCGAACTTGGTTTCCCCAGAATTATGGCCAGGAGTACGATGACGGGAGGCGCTCCCCACAGCCACCATAGGCCATAGAAGCCCCTGCTGGCGCTCCAGAGCGGAAGGCCAACGGCCGCCACGAGCACCGTCATCATCAAGAGGGCAATGGCTATCGGACTGGCCGGGAGTGGTCTGTACTCGAACCTCGGGTCGCCCAGGTCAACGTCAGGCAAGTGACTCCTCTGAGGTCCGTACTGTATAAAGACATGGAGGCATTCCGAAAGGCGATATCCCCTGTCTCCTAGCCGGACCTCGCCCCCCCTGAACAGGTTTATATCATACAGGCTCGATGTCACTGCCGGTCCAGCGGACCAGGAGGTGGTTCCCGGTATGAGATCGACAAGGCTTTTGCAGGAATTGCCGGGGACTGCCTGACCGATGTGTCGTCGTTCCCGGCTCTCTCGAGCCAGTGTTGTGAACGCGATTTGACCTGAAGATATAGGAATCAATGCCAGACCCAATGGACAAAAGCGTCCGTTGGCGGATCGATGCGGGGAGGCTCCCGCTACAAGAGCAGGGCTACCGCCAGACGACGGAGGCCATCCTCTCCTTCGGGCTGGCGACGGAGGTCGTGGGACTATTGAGCGCAGGCAAGGAGGCGGACGTCTACCTAGCCCGTTACAACGGCGTTCCCATCGCGATCAAGGCCTATCGACTGTACCAGACCTCTCGACGGGGCGGCCGCCCCAACAAGCTGGACAATATGTCTTGGCAAGCGGCCCGGGAATATCAGGCGCTATATCAGGCGTGGAGAGCGGGCATTCGCGTGCCGGCTCCGGCCCGCCGGGTGGAGAACATGCTCTCAATGCGATACCTAGGAGGACAAGAGGAGCCAGCCCCCAAACTCCAGAGCATTCACCTCTCCAACCCCGAGGAATTCCTCGATAGAACCGTCGCTTCCGTTAAGGCCCTGTTCCGTGCGGGGATCGTTCACGGAGACCTAAGCGCCTTCAACATCCTCGTCTATGAGGCCGAGCCATGGTTCATCGACTTCTCTGATTGGGTCCAGGTGAACCGTCTTGGCTGGAGCCCATGGAGGCGCGCTACCGTGGCCAAAGCCCACCTGTCCCGGGGTCTTCACGCCCTTAGGAAGTATTTCAGAAGGTATCAGTTGGAGATTGAGGTGGAGGCAATCGTCTCAGGGCTAATGGCTGAACTCCAGGTCCCGAGTGTGTACTGAGAAGCCTCTTCGATACCTTTAAAATACCCACCCGGCCTTATTCACGAGGCGGGCCTGTAGCTCAGCTAGGTAGAGCGATCGGCTCTTAGGCCCTCGGGCAGAGAGACCGATTGGTCAAGGGTTCGAAAGGGCTCCTACGGGCTCCGAAACTCCCTTCAGGCCCGTCCTCACAGTTTATTAGGTTATGGTCCTCTTTACCCGCCAGTGACGTCTCCTCTCCTCTTCATCGTCGGCACCGCGGGAAGCGGGAAGAGCACCTTGGTGGGGGCCTACCGAGAGTGGGCTACCCTCCAGGGTTTCGATGCCGTTAACGTTAACCTCGACCCCGGGGCAGAGACCCTTCCGTATGATCCCGACGTGGACATAAGGGACTGGATAAGCCTAAAGCAGGTCATGGAGGACTACGGCCTTGGGCCCAATGGTGCACAGATCATGGCGGCAGACCTCGTCGCCCTCAACGCCAAGGAGGTGGCTGATGTGCTGGAGGGCTATGAGACAGACTACTTCCTGGTGGACACCCCGGGCCAGATGGAGCTTTTCACCTTCCGGGAGTCGAGCCGGGTGGTCATCGATGTCTTCGGCCGCGATGCTTCCTTCCTCCTGTACCTCTCGGACCCCATTCTCTCAAGACAGCCTTCCGGGCTTGTGAGCTCCCTGCTGCTGTCCGCCACCTGCCAGTTCCGCCACGCCATCCCCTTCCTCAACGTGCTCTCCAAGTGCGACTTGCTGGAAGAGGAGCAGCTGAAGCGAATCCTGAAGTGGTCCTCAGATCCCTATGCCCTGTACGACGCCCTGGTGGAGGAGGGCGTCTCCCCCAAGTCCGTCTTGGACGTGGAGTTCCTCAAGGCCCTGGAGAGCATCGGTGTCTACAGGAGGCTCACGCCGGTGTCGTCTGAGCTCCCCTTTGGCATGGAGGATGTGTACAGCGCAATTCAGGAGGTCTTTGCAGGCGGGGAGGACCTGGAAAAGCGTTAGTTGCCTCGGCCTCGAGTCCTTGCCGACAGCAACACTAGACTCTGCTCGCCCTCAAATCCCATGTTCCGCAGGAGGACTTCCTCCGAAAGGACCTCCACTCGGCGGCCGTCCGGCACATAGGGGTTGTTCACGAAATATCGGTCACCCTCCCATCCGGTCACGAGGATCCAGTGCGGGATGTGCTCTTCCGCAGATACCCTGGTAGAGGTAAGCAAGATGGGCAACTCGTCCTTGAGCAGTGCAAGCTTCATGTCGTCGAGTTCTATCTCCCGAAATTCGCTGGGTATCCCCGCTTCCAAACACTTCTTCTTCAGGTCCTCGAAGAAGAGGTCCAGGAGTTCCTCCTTGACCTCGGGTCGACGCTTCAAGATAAGCTGGCGGAGGGGCATCGCGTCGGTATTGTTGATGATGCGGACGGGGAAGCCCCTCCGCCAAGCGGAGAGGGCCAGGCCATAGGAGGTGGTGCCTCGTATCTCAACCATGTTGGCCTCCCGCCATATCTCGATCTCCATGGCCCGGTCCAGCCGGATCGATGGATCGAAGTGATGGAGGGCCATTATCAGGCACGCTGGACCACAGGTGAAGTCGAAAGTCTGCTGATAGAAGGGAACGTCTCGCCCGGTCCTCTGTGTCATTGGACCCCCTCAAAAAGGCAGCGGATCCCCAGGGGTGTTGGAGTTCTTCATGGCCATCTCCACAGCCTCCTGCGGGCTCTTGGCCTCCTGGAAGAGATCCGGAGAAACTCCGATCTTGCTCATGTCCCAGCTGCCCAGGGAGACCACTCTCTTGCCCTGCTCGAAAGCGTGGGATATTTCCGAGAGGGTCCCGAAGCTGCCGTCTATGGCTATTAGGGCATCCGCTGACCTGACTATGACCACGTTCCGGGCAGTCCCCAGACCTGTCGCGATAACAACGTCCACGTAGGGGTTGGCATCGGCCTTGTCTATCGTGGGGAGGACGCCGATGGTGAGGCCTCCACCACGCTTCGCCCCCTTGCAGGCCGCCTCCATTACCCCCGTCAGGCCTCCACAGATGAGGCCTGCTCCCTTCTTTGCGATGAGGTAGCCCACCTCCTCCGCCAGGGCTAGGTAGTCCCTGTCAGGCTGTTGGCCACCGATGACTCCAATGAGCTTCATGAGATTTGGATTAGACGATTCGAGGCCATTTAAGGCTTTGCCGCCGGTTCCGCGTCCAGGTTTCAACGTCTCTCGGCTCTGATACCGTAGTGGTGCGGACCCACCTCCACCTCCCGTACACTGTACCCCAAGGACCTCATCTTCTCCTCCGCCTCCTCCAGTGAGAGCCGATGCTC
>JABAOD010001869.1_pt1 | contig 41896 bp, 50 predicted proteins | sample 7062151 | NCBI WGS metagenome assembly JABAOD01 (sample SAMN14538626, study PRJNA623070) | marine sediment metagenome | biome: marine biome [ENVO:00000428]; feature: marine pelagic biome [ENVO:01000023]; material: deep marine sediment [ENVO:00002113] | place: India: Gulf of Khambhat ... | reverse complement strand
GTCGGCATGGCTCTGGAAGCGGGTGCGGTGGAAACCCTCTTGGTGACTGATGAGATGAGCCGATCCCGGGAAACAGAGGAGCTTATGCGAAAAGCGGAGGAGAGGAGGGGTAAGGTCGTGGTCGTGAGCACCCACCATGATGCCGGAAGAAAACTGCGGGCTCTTGGAGGCGTTGGCGCATTGCTCCGCTTCCCAATCCGCTAGGACGATCCCTTGGACTCCCCCGCCTTCAAAGCCGTCGCTATCAGGTGGGCTATTCTCAACGGTTCCGGTAGGGCACCCCTCACGGTGCTCTTCCGTAGGAGAACCTTGGCGTCGTGGAGGGGAATGCCCACAGCATGGACATACAGGGGCTTGTGGGGCGTCTCCACTCGCTCGAGGGTGGACCTCTCGATAGTTTTCAGTCTACCTCGCCAGTCGCTGAACTTGGCCTTAAGGGCCACCTTTATCGCTTCCATGTCCGGTTCCTTTCTGGTCACCGTGACGATGGGGATTGACACCCGCTCGTGCAGCTCCTCTATGTCCATGACGTTGAAGCCCCCGAAGGCGACACCGTCGATCATGATAAGGGCTAGACCCTCTCGAAAGCGAGAGTTCCGGACCATCTCGGCCACTCTCATCGTGGCATCATCCCCGTCCACATGGACCTCTGAAACCATGATGCCCTCGACGTAGGACGGAAGCCTCACAACGACGCCAACAATCTCCACCATCACGTCCTCGAAGGTGAAAGGTGCGTCATCGATGCCAAGAACCCTGACTTGTGGCTTCATCATACCAGCCTCAGTTGACCCGTCACCCGGTCCACGAGTTCCTCGGGCCCAGGTCCCACACCCAAACATGTCGTGGTCCCCGGTGGCACCTCTGTGAGTCCAGCATCGGATACCAGTTCAGCCGTCAGCCCTAGGGACCTAGCCCTTGCCATGAGCTCGTTCAACTCCTCCAAACCGGCAGCCCTGAGGACAACCTTTCTCTGCCCTTCCTCCAGCCACGCGTTGAACCAATTGACTTTGCCCCGTCTCGCCTTCAGAGCGCATGACACGGCTGCATGGGCAACCTGGACAGCCATCTTGCCCCTTGAGAGTTCCAGGTCGTCCCTGACCACCACGGCCAGTTTGAATTCCTTCACCAAATCTCTTTTGCCTCCTCCTCTAGCCTTCTTTTCTCAGCCTCGAGTTCCACAACCAGTCTCTCTAGGTCGTGCCTTTCCTGCACTCCTTCAGAGTCCTTCAGTCTCCTCCTGGCCTCCTCCAATCGGGCTGAAACATCTGCCAGACGGTCGAAGAGTTCAACCCCCTTCCTTCCCTCCACTGAAGGTTCATCCCGAGGTGGGATTGGCCTTCCCAGGAGCCATGGGTAGGCACCGCGAAGCAGTCCTCCAAGGAAGAGGAGAAGGGTGATGGTGCCCAAACCTGGCCAGAGATACTCCGGCCTGAAGAGCACCTGTTCCGATCCCTTGACAGCAATTACTAGAACGCTCCCGTAGATTACGGTTATGGACACACTCATCAGGACCGCCAGAAAAGCCCTGTACAGATAGTCGAGATCGCCTCCGAGGCTCCCCTTCTCAGGGAAGAGGAGATTCACCAGGAAGAATCCTGGAAGGAAGAAGGTCAGAACCAGGAAGGCAAGTTCGAGGGCCACGGTGAGCCAAACGGGCCAGGGGATATCTACATTTCGAGTTCAGTCGGGTTCGTCCCCTTTCAACCATCCCAGATGTACCCTTCCGGAGCGACTCATCTCTCGCACTAGCTTTTCCCTGAACCTTCCGAGACCGGGATAGTGACCGCTCCCCTGTGGAATCGTATCGAGGCATTGCAGGGCCTCACCATACAGGCCCAAGCGGGCGAAAACTGCAGCCTTCGCGAAGAGGGCGTCCGGGTCTGTGGGATCATGTCTGAGTCGAACCTCACATAGCCTCATGATCTTACAGGTGTCTCGGTCCGGCATGCTCCAGGCCACCTTTCTTCAAGGGGCGGAGGGATACAATAAAAACTGTCCGACTCAGAATTCACCAGTGATTACCAGCTCTGGGCATACTATCCGGTCGCCGATTGAGCCTCAACGCAACCTCTTTATGCACTCCTCGGGATGAACGGGCATGGGGAAGGAGGCCGACCTTGAGAGCCTGCGGAAAAGAGTTGCAGAATTCGTGGCAGAAAGAGAATGGGAAGTCTACCACAACCCAAAGGACCTGGCCATCGCCATCGCCGTGGAGGCGTCAGAGCTCCTGGAACTCTTCCAGTGGAAGAGCTTGGAGGAGGTGAAGACAATGCTTCCTCAAGCCAAGGAGAGGATTTCAGAGGAGCTGGCGGACGTCTTCATCTACGGCCTCAGCATGGCCAACGCTCTTTCCATAGACCTCTCTGAGGCCATCCTCAGGAAGATCGTGAAGAATCAGGAGAGGTTCCCCGTGGACAGGCATCGGGGAAATGCCTACGGCTGATCCTTAGTCTCTTCAGTCCCTTCCCTCGTGAACCTCCTGGCGAGGGTCTCCTCCAGCCTCTCATGAAGGATCCTCAGGGCATCCCATAGAAGGACGATGGCCGCTGCAGCTGCGGCGATCACCAGCAGGAGCAGCAGGAGCGATACCGTCACCAGGCTGGCCAGAAGGACACTTGCCGTGAGACCACCCACTAGGAGAACGACGGCGCTAATGACGAGAAGGAGGACCTTGTGAAGGGTCCTGAATCCGAAGATTCGGGCGGATGGAGAGGCCTCCACCATGGCTCCAGTGGTGACCCTCATGAGGTGGCCCAGCCCCCTCAGCATCCTTACGAATGGCCAGAAGGAGCCCACGACGAAGACGATTCCGGCGGCTATGAGGAGGTAGTTCGGAGGCACCTCAGACAGCTCAGAGAGTTCTGCTTGGAACACGTAGACGAGCCATGCAGTCGAACCAAGGATGGCGATGATCATCGTGCCCACCAGGAAGGTGAGGAGGTCCTTCCTCACGGCCTCTCCGGCCTTGGTTGCCTTTCTGAGAGACCCGCTGGCCCATGCTGACCAGCGAGGCAGGAAGAGACCGTACTCTCTCATCCACAACGGCAGCCGCCTGAAGAGGCCCATGCTGATTCTTTCCGAGGCTCTAATGGTGAAGGGGGCGTAAACGGCAGTGATGATTATCATCGTGGCCGTCACAGGGTAGAGGAAGTCCCTTGTCACCCCCAGATCCTGCTGTCCCAACTTGGCAATGAGGAGGGAGAACTCCCCCAGAGCGAGCATGCTCACCGCCACACCGATGGACATCCTGCCCTCTGTCCCGAATAGGGTGCTGGTCAAGGAGACTACCGCCAGCTTGGAGATGATGAAGACGACCGTGAGGATGAGGGCCAGGAAGATGTAGCTGGCCATGGAGCCTAGGTCGATTAGCATTCCCATGGAGATGAAGAAGAGGGCGACGAAGAGGTCTCGCAGTGGTTCGATGGACCTCTGCACCTCCCTATTCCTTTTGGCCTCGGCCACGAGGACCCCCATGACGAAGGCGCCGACGGCGGGTGTGAAGCCGAGGAAGACGGAGAAGAGGGCCATGCCAAAGCAGAGGCCCAGGACGGTCACCAGCAGGAGTTCTCGAAGGTGAAGCTTGGCCACGTTGTCCACCAGCCGCGGAATCAGGAAGATTCCAAGGGCGATGGATACGAAGGAGAAGAGGGCCATTCGTCCTATAGTCCCCAGGAGTTCCGCCGCGGATACCTCGCCCGTGGTCGAGAGCCCTGAGAGAAGAGTCAGCAGAAGGACCACTGCCAGATCTTCGACGACGAGGATGCCTATGACTAGCTGGCCCTGCTCAGAGGTGAGTTTCCTGGCTTCGATGAGAGACTTGACGATGACGGTGGTTCCGGCTATGGATATGATGGCTCCCAGGTAGATGGCCTCCAAAGAGGTCCACCCGAGGAGCAGCCCCGTCCAGTAGCCGATGATGAGCATTAGGAAGACCTCCAGGCTGCCGATCAGGAGGACCCGGAGCCCCATGATCCTCAGCCTCCTCAGGTTGAACTCGAGGCCTATGGTGAAGATCAGAAGGATGATGCCCAGCTCGGCAATGGTCGAGATAGCGTCTATATTGCCGACGAGGCCGAAGGTCGGGGCAAAAGGACCCACTAGCATGCCCACAAAGAGGTAGCCGACCACGACGGACAGTTTCAGCTTATGGAAGATGAGGACTATGGCGGCCGCCAGAGCCAGCACCACGGCTATGTCCTGTACCAAGGGCGGGATCAAAGTCTCTGGAAGCACCATCCACCTTCACCTTCCTGGTCGTACTGGCTGAGAAGGTCGTCCACTCGATAGCCGTAGTCCCCATGAATCGCCGCGGTAGAATAATCATTGCGGTCTCTGTGGCGAGTGAGGAAGGTCGGAGAGGGAGTAGGTTCTGAAGCCGTGGTGTAGGCAGAGGGCGCGGAGCCCACCATAAGCCATCTCCACCAGGTCCTTGAGGTTCACCACGTCCTCCTCGTTGTACTGCAGGAGGATATCGAGGGCCTCCTCATCCCCCTTCAGGTAGCGACGCCAAAGGTAGACGGCGTCCCACCCCCTTACATCCCTCGTCTGGGGGGTCCTCTCGATGCCCACCCTCCGCTCTATGGCCTTGAGGCCCCCCTTGAGTCCCAGCCGCCTGAGGACATGCCTCAGGTCGATGTGTATCTGGTGGAGCCTTAGCTCTGGAAAGGTACGCTTGAGAAAGGGGAGGTCGAAGGAGGAGCCGTTGAAGGTCACGATGAGCTTGTACTGCTCCAGATCCTCAGGGAACCTCTCCATCTCCTCCTCCAGGTACGAGCGCATCGTATTGCCGTCGAAGAGCCCTATGAGGGTTATCTCATCCCCTTCGGCCTCCGTGCCCGTGGTCTCGATGTCCAGGAAGGCCACGGAGTCCTTGAAATCGTGATAGGCTCTCCAGGACTCCCTGGCGGGCAAGCGGCGACGGAAGAAGCGGTGGTCCCCTTCCGTGAGACGATCGAAGGAGGCCGGTAGCCCCTCCTCCAGCTTCCTCGTGCGGGCGGGGCCGAGCCCCGTATCCTTCCTCGCACCGAGGAATTCATCCCAGGTCGTTATTCCCTCGGTCCAGAGCCTCCTCTCTGTGGCGTAGCCTATCCCTGGCAAGTGGATGAAGGTGTTTCTGAGCAAGGATTTCTTCCCCGATGAGCACAGGCCTCATACTTTAAAGGGCCCGGGGGAGGTGCGTGAAAGTGGTCCTTGGAGGCCGGGGCCTTGTGCAAGGAGTTAAGGCCCTCCGGGAGTTCGCTAAATGGGATGCTCGAACTCAGGGAGAGGTCTGGCCTTGCCCGCATAGCCAGACTCAGCACACGACACGGAACGGTGGAGACCCCCGCCCTGATGCCCGTGGTCAACCCCGCTAACCTCATCATTTCACCGAAGGACTTGGCGGAGAGGTTCAAGGTCAGCATCCTCATGACCAACGCCTACATCATCCACAGGAGCGAGAATCGGGAGCGGGCCTTGCAGGAGGGCATCCATCGCCTTCTTGGGTTTGATGGCCCAATCATGACCGATTCCGGGGCCTTTCAGCAACACGTCTACGGGAGGGTCGATGTCTCCAATGAGAAGGTCGTGAGGTTCCAGGAGGCCATCGGCTCCGACCTTGGGACCGCCCTTGACGTCTTCTCGGAGCCTGACGATTCCAGAGAGACCTGTCAGGCGGCGGTGGAAGAGACCCTCAGGCGGTGCGAGGAAGCTCTGCAGTGGAGGGGGGATATGGCCCTCGTAGGGACCGTACAGGGGGGACTGTATCCCGACCTGCGGGAGGCCTGCGGAAAGAGTCTCTCAGAGATGCCCCTCCAAGTCCACGCCATTGGCGGCGTCGTCCCATTGATGGAGGGATACCGCTTCGCTGATCTAATTGAGGTCATCGTCGCCGGCAAGAAGGGCTTGCGTCCGGACAGGGCCGTCCACCTCTTCGGCGCGGGACATCCCATCACCTTCGGCCTGGCAGTCCTGCTGGGGTGCGACCTCTTCGACTCCTCCTCTTATGCGAAGTATGCCTACGACGGAAGGATGATCACCCCTTGGGGGACCCTCAAGGTTTCTCAGCTGAAGCACATGACCTGTCACTGCCCCGCCTGTGCAGACGCTGAACCGAAGGACCTGCGGGAGAATGTGCGCCTGCTGGCCGAGCACAACCTCCACGTCAGCCTTCTGGAGCTGGAGGAAGTCAAGCAGGCCATCCATCAGGGGATCCTCTGGGAGCACGTGGAGAGGCGGTGCCGAGCGCACCCGGCCCTCCTTGAAGCGCTGAAAACCCTCAGAAGGCACGTGGATTTCTTGGAGCGTTACGAGAACCTCGTGGACGGCAGCCTATTCTATACGGGCCCGGAGTCCATCTGGCGGCCGTCGGTCCACCGATTTCGAAGGAGGGTGCTGCAGAGGTATTCACCCCCAGAGGCCCAAGGCCTCCTCATACTACCTGAGGCCCCGCGACCCTACAGCCGCACGTACGCCGGGATACTGCAGCGGCTCTATCGAAAAGCGAAAGCCCATGCCGTCGTGAAATCAGCCTTCGGCCCCGTGCCGATCGAGCTGGATGGCGTATACCCCATAGCCCAATCCGTCCTCCCTAGACAGCTGGATGTGGAGGTCATTGAGGCCTCAGAGATCTTTCTGAGGGAGTTCGTCAGACTCGGTCACTTCGCCTTCGGCATGCTATGGGAGGGGGAAGAGACGCTGGAGGAACTTGCCAAGAGAGCTCCTGGCGCCATTTCCTTGGATATGGATATGGCCAGGGCAAGGGCCATCGCCGACCACCAGTTTGGAGCGGGGGCCTCGAAGCATCTCCTTCGGGGTAAGGTCGAGCATGTGAAATCGAGGAAGACTGGGAAGATCAGGAACGTGTACGCCGATGGGGAGCACGTCCTTTCCCTCAGGGCCCGGGATGGCCTGTACACGTTGAAGCTGGCTGGGGGAGTGCGCCTCCATAAGGCCTTCAAGTCACCGAGACTTCGAGTCTTGGTCAGTGAGGAGTCTGCCCCCTTCAACCTGCAAGGGAAGAACGTCTTCGCCAAGTTCGTGATGGACTGTGACGAGGAAGTAAGGCCCCTGGACGAGGTGCTGGTGGTGGACGATGCCGATAACCTCCTTGCCGTGGGGAGGGCGCTGATGAACCGGGAGGAGATGCTGGCGTTCCAGAGAGGCGTAGCGGTGAAGGTCAGGGAGGGTTCAAAGCCCCTTTAGCATCTTCTCCGCCACTGAAATGCATGATAGGTAGTCCTCAAGGGTGTGTATCAGGCTGTCCAGGGAGTCAGCAGAGGTTTCAGAGATGAGCGTTTTCCCCTCCACGCGCGCCTCCACGAACGGGAGGTTGTCCAACTCGACCGCTCCGAGGACCCTCTCGGCCACCTCCCGACTGGAGTAGGTGAACTCAAGGCGGCACTGGACCCTTGGCATTACCAGGCTGTGATCGTGCTCAACTCTATAGCCCTTTAGGATGTTGGGCCATCGTGAAGGTGGAGCCCAGGGTTGTGGCATACGCCCTGATACTGGGGGGCGGGGCCGCCACCACTATGGTCATGCTGGCCCTCTATCTTCCATATGAGGGCTTCCTGGCACTCCTCTTCCCGTCGTTCTTCCTGTGGATACTCTTACCCTTCATTCTGCTGCGACTCTGGAAAAGGCTCACCACTAGGCGAGAGGGATAATAGCCCCGGGGAGATTCGAACTCCCGTCGCCAGGTTTCTCCTCGGCTCGTCGGCCGATCCAAAGCCTGGTATCATTGTCCTCTAGACCACGGGGCTTCAAGTGCCGATAGGCGAGCCTGACCTAAAAAAGCATACTGACGATTTGATGCATGTTACGGGGCTTGTGGGCGTCACCCGCCCTCAGGTGTCCCGAGCTGTGGGCGAGAGGGTTGAAGCAGAAAAGTTTTTGTAGAGGAGGGCTCGTCATGAGGCGGGGGAGATCCTTGGAAAAGAAGCGCCAAATGGCCTGGCGGGGCGTCGCCTCACTGCTCGTCCTATTGGCCTGGGTGATTTTCATAGTCGTCTTCACCCTGCTATGGGCCCCGAACCTAAGCTTGTTCCAGAACATCGTAATCCTGATTGCATCCCTCGTTGCGGCATTTGTGGTTGTCGGAATAATGTGGATGTTGTACGGGATGCGATATGGATGGGAGAGCTGACGGCAGTGACACTCCACTGCTGACCGTTCACATGACGTTACAGTAGCCATAAAAAGAGAAAACAGCCCGCCTGTCAGCGGGCATGGAGAGAAGCGCTCCCCCTTAGTCACCTTTCTGCGCGAGTCCGAGTTGTGCCATCATCCCGAGGAGGTCGAGGTACGTGTGCTCCTCAGTGATCTGGCCGTTCTCGATCTTGACCGCGCCACAGATAGGCATTCGAAGGGGCTTGTTCGTGGCCGGAATCGTCTGGCCACCGGGGCCCCTGAGAGGCGCTTGTGGGTTCCCGAGAAGGTGAACTCCATGCAAACCCAATCCCCTTGGCCGAAGGAATGCGTCACCTTCCCACGCATGTCAGGGAAGGCGTTGATGAGGTTCTGGAGAGATTCGCGATGCGCAGTGATGCCCTTCAAACCCTCGGAGTTTTGGGGGGAGTACTCAACAACGGATTCAGCGTGCAGTTCATCGAACCGCTTCCAGTCTCTTGCGTTGACCGCTTCCTCGATCTTGTTCATTACCTGTAGGTTTTCCTCGACGCTCATTTGTTCTCACCCACTCCCTGAAGCAAGTGGCTTATGGTGCTTCTACAGCGCCCTACCCCTGCGCACAAATGGGAGGACAGCCTCAATCTGCAGCCGCCAAAAGACGACCTTAACCCTTTCATAGGGTCTTAGCTGCGAACGGTTGAAACGCTTGGGGGGTCCGCGGAGCTCTCCAACCACCGGTTGGTTGTTTAGGCCGCAACGGGACCGACCTCGCCTTCGCTTGCCTTGAGAACTCGACCCAGAAGGTATGCGTCAGTGGCGGCCTCGACCTGAACCTTCAAAAAGCGGCCGAGGGGCCAGAGGCCTGGGAGTACCACGGGCCGGTAGTCCTCGCTTCTGGACATCGTCGTCCCTACCTTACCCACTTCCGTGGTCAGCACCTGCAACGGGCACCCGACGAGTCCGTTATGGATGTCCCCGCTGATGCAAAACCTCAGCGTGGTTAGCTCCCTCGACCTTTCCTTCACCTTCCAGCCCGGCACCCGGCCATCCATGGTGGCAGCGGGCGTCCCGGCCCTCGGGGAGAATCTCGTGATGTTGAGAAGGTCGGGCCTCAGTTCTCGCACAAGATCCAGCGTATCCTCGTACTCCTTCTGCCGTTCCCCCGGATAGCCCACGATGACGTCGGTGGCCAGGGTCAGAGGCCCTATCTCATCCCTAAAGGCCTCCACCACATCCCAGAACTGGGCCACGGTGTAGCCGCGTCTCATCCTCCGGAGGATGCCGTCGTTCCCGCTTTGGACCGGGAGGTGGAGGAACTTGAAGACCTTCTCCTCCCTGTAGGCCTCTAGAAGGTCGGAGAGAATGGGTCGAAGCATCATGGGGCTCATCATCCCCACCCTAACCCTGAATTCCCCCTCGACCTCGCACACCCTCTTTAGAAGGATGGCTAGGTTAAGATCCATGTCCCTGCCATATTGGCCTGTGTCCAGGGACGTGAGGCGTATCTCTCGCCTTCCCCGCCTCAGGGCCTGCTGAACTTCACGGACGATCTCTTCCGGAGGGTAGCTCTTGAGAGGTCCCCGGGCAACGGTGGAGATGCAGTACGCGCAGCTCGCGAGACATCCCTGAGCGATGGGAATGATGCCATCTATGGTGGACTGCGGCTCAAAACACTCGTATCCTGAATCAGGATGTGTCGGAAAGAAAGCGGGAATCCTATCCATCTGAGTTGGAGGCACGACCTCAGCCGACGGGACCTCTTCCTTTATGATCTCGGACTGTACGGAGGCCATGCAGCCTGCGACAACTAGACGTCGACCTCCGCTGGCCAGCTGCCGCATGCGCTTAAGCATCTTCCTTTCCGTTGATTCGATAACGGTGCAGGTCACAAGGACACACGCATCCGCTCCATCAGGCCTGTCAAGGATGCGGTGGCCGGCTTGGGAAAGCCGACGGGCTATCCAGCGACCCTCGCCCTGATTCAGCGTGCACCCGAAGGCCTCAACAAAGACCCTCATCCCATAGGCCAAGAGGCCCGCGGGAGAAATAGGTTTAGGGCTGCTGCAGCCCTAGATAGGCATCAAGGGACAGGCTCCCCGCTCCAGTCTGGGTTAGGGCCAAGGCTCCCACCAGGTAGAGGATATCCAGCTCATACCCCGGGTGTATGTCCCAGGCAACTGTTGGAAACGGGGTCGCAGTCCACCTCCGCGATCCTCACTTTGGGGTCCTCCAGGTGCTTCGTTAGCCACTCCGTATCCACCAAGACCTCAGGGTGCTTGTAGGCCATTTTTGAATTTCCTCGCCCTTCATTCTTACGGTGTTATATTCAGCCTTTCGTCATTCCTTTATATCCGCTTCCGCCATGCCCCGGCATGGAAACGCTGGAGTGCATCCGCCGATGCGTCGCCGTCAGGGCATTCAGAGACGAGCTAGTGCCCGACGAGGTTTTGCGAAAGGTCCTTGAGGCGGGGAGACTGGCCCAAAGCTCAAAGAATTCCCAGCCTTGGCATTTCATCGTGGTAAGGGACAGGGCGACCCTGAGGAGGCTGTCGGAGCTTACAGGGACCGGACCGCACCTGGCCAGGGCCCCCGTTGGGATTGTCATAGCCACTCTGGGGGCAAAGCTTCCCTATGTGGATGCTACTCGGGCGATTCAGAACATGGTCCTGGCAGCTTGGGATCTCGGTCTGGGGACGTGCTGGATAGCCAACTTCCAAGAGGGGGAGGTGAAGAGGCTCCTCGGGCTTCCTGATGAGGCGGTCCTAGTAACTGCTATGCCCTTCGGGTACCCTGATCCCTCTTCCCTGATCAGCAAGAAGAGACGTAAATCTCTGGAGGAGATCACTCACTGGGAGAGATTCGGTCAGAAGGCCCCCGCTTAGGGATTCCGATTGGCCTTTGATGGGTCCGTATCCTACCCGTGGAGGTTAAGAAGGCCCCCGAGCATTGACACCGCATGGCCAAGTTTGCCCGCTACGGTCCCTCGCCCCGCTACGGACTGCCGGAGGCAGGGTTCTGCCTATCCTCCTTTGCAATATTTCGACAGGGTTCTGAAGTCCTATTAGGTAAGCCTCGAGATCATCCTAGATGGGAAGCTGAGTGGGCTCCCAACTTCGCTGCCTATGATCCCAAGGACAGGGAGGCGGAGTTCCGCTCCTGGCGCCTTCCCGCCTCCTACCTTTATGAAGGGGAGCATCCCGATCAGGCTTTCGAGCGGGTCATGGAGGACCAGTTAGGGGTGGAGGATTACAGGGCCGGGCCGGCATCTATTCGCGCCTTCTATGATCCGAGCGATTGGTTTCCTGGGGAACTGCACTATGACCTGTGCTTCGTCTATGAAGTTGAGGCCGAGCCTCCCCTGAAGGTGCCCCCGTGGTTCCGTGCTCTGGAGTATGTGGAGTGCTCCTCCCTCAGGAGAGGGGATTTCGGAAGCGCCATGGGGGACCTCGCCGTCGACCTTGGCCTCATCAGGGAGTGATGGACGGTCCCTTAGAGCCGGGGATGAATGCACTCTCCCTTCGGAAGCCCTCCGCCTTCACACTACCCAGTCTTCCACTCGCAACCTAGTAGGTCCAGTGAGAGGGGTCCAGGGGTTGTTTCATGTCGAACTCGTTCCCGTCAGGGTCCGTGAAAGCACACATCCACTCGCCCCAGCCCATCCTCTTGGGTGGGGAGAGAAAGGAAACGCCTCTCTCGCAAAGACGATCGTACTCAGCATGGATGTCGTCCGTCAAGAAGGTGATGCCTGTGGGGCCCGGCGCCTCCTTCTCCTCGTATTCACAAAGGTGAATTCTGGTTAGCGGCCTGCCGGGACCTATCTCTATCCAGTGGCCCACCTCAGGGGCCTCGAAGGCGACTTCCATTCCGAGAACATCCCGATACCACCCTATCGCCCTTCGACGGTCCGAGACAACCACGGCAACTGTATCGATACCCAGGATTGCCATATAGACGATATCCAGTTGCTTCCTTATTACACCCCCATGTCTCCCTATCCCCACGCAAATTGGCCGAGGTATCACCACCCGAAAGCAGGAATCCTAAAGCGATAAATACGCCCCTTCTGCATGCCATAGCATGGCCGCAAGTCAAGAGTCCATGAGTTCCTACGCTTGGGGAGAGGCCCAGAGTGCTAGAACCCTTGCCCTAGTCGGCTTCATTTTCTTCGCCATATTCCTCGCGATCTGGGGGCTGGTGACCCTCTTCATGCTGGCCTCGCTGGCCTTTGACTTCCGACCGGGTATATTCTGGCCTTTCCCGCTCTTCTTCCCATTCGGCGTCTTTCTTGCCCTGAACGCGGTTCTCACCGTGTGGAGCTTGAACACCATGAGGGACATCGACTCGGGCCGATACGTTCAGGCGCAGACGTCCTCCTTGGTTCTTGGCATCCTTGGTCTCTTCGCCAACATAATCAGTGGCATCCTCTTCTTGGTGGTCTACTTCAAGCTCGGTAACGCTGTCCGGTACGCCCAGGCACCACCGCCCGCGTACGCCACATCCCCGACCGCTGCGACGGGCAGATTCTGCGTGGAGTGCGGCAGGTCCGTCGCAGTGGACGCGAAGTTCTGTTCCTACTGCGGGAAGGAACTGGGTAGCTAGGCAAGGAGAGCACTCACCCACCACGGACTGCAAGGCCGAAAAGGCTACGCCTGACGCCGAACCAGGAATGTAGCACCGATTAGGGTAATGAGGCTGTAACCGGCCAGCACGATAAGGTCAAGCACAAGCTCGGCGACGCCCCATCCACGCAGCATAATGCTTCGAAGGGCGTCGTTGGCGTAGGTGAGGGGTACCGCCAGGGACAGGTCTCGGAAGCTCGCTGGGATTGCCTCCAGAGGGAAGAATACCCCTGTGAGGAGGATCGAAGGAAAGAGAATGAGGGGGACAAACTGGACTGCCTGCAGTTCGTTCTTCGCAGCGGCGGAGAGCATCATGCCCAGTCCCATGTTCCCCACAGCAAACAACAGGAGCACACCGAACGAGAGGGGTATGCTGCCGACGATCTGAACCTCAAAGATGAGCAGGGCTGCCCCGAACACCACCGCACTCTGAAAGAACGCAATGACAGCCAGCGCCAGGACATGGCCGAACACGAGCTCCACAGGTCGCAGCGGCGTGGAGAAGAGCCGCTCGAGCATGCCGCCAGTCTTCTCGCGGACGATGATTATCACAGAGAATACGGTCGTCGCAAGAAGGACAGCAAGGGCGACAACCCCGGGAGCGAAAGAGTCGATGAAGCGGGTATCCTCGGATCCGTAGACGAAGTCCTGGCTGAGGGACAGAGCGGCTGCACCGCCCGCCCCCGCGAACGCCCTCTCAGCTGCACTCCTCAGGGTCCCGAGGACGGCCGCCACGATGGGTGGGGACGAACCATCGATAGCCACCGTGATATTGGCGGTCCTGGCGGCTAGGTCTCGGGAGAAGCTGGCTGGAAAGATCAAGGCGGCCCATACGTTACCATTCTCGACCTCGTGCCTCGCGAATTCCGGGTCATAGGTGAAAACGAGGTCGAGGGTGTCGCCCGTTATGTTGGCCAGAAGGCTCGCCGCAAAGGGCCCCTCATCCCCGTTCACCACCATCGTAAGAACATCATGAACTTCGCCCCCGAAGGTATAACCGAAGGTTAGGACTAGGAGGAGGGGCATTCCGAGGACGAAGCCGAGAGTCCTCCTGTCGTGCCGGAACTGGCCCAGGGATTTCCGCGTGACCGCCAGAACCCTTTGCACCCTCATCGCTGGGACGCCTCCGAGGCATGAACAAGGGAGAGGAAGGCATCCTCGAGGTTCGGGGAGGCCGTGCGTTCCCTGATGGACGCAGGGGAATCGGTTACGAGGATTCGTCCTTGATATATGAGGCCCACCAGGTCGCACCTGGCGGCCTCATCCATGTAGTGCGTGGTTATGAAGACCGTCTTCCCGCTTTCTATCAGGCTGCGAAAGAAAGACCAGAAGGTGGCCCTGAGCTTCGGGTCGATACCCACGGTTGGCTCGTCGAGGAGGAGCAATTCCGGATCGTGAATTAGCGCCGCAGCAAGGGATATGCGTCTCTTCATACCACCTGATAGGGTGGACACGAGGTTGTTCAGGCGTGGCGTAAGCTCCACGAGCTTCAATACTTCCTCAACTCTGGGCCCGATGGCAGCATCACTCATGCCCATGAGACGGCCGAACAGAGTCAGGTTCTCCCTGACAGTCAGGTCCGAGTAGATCGCGAGATCCTGTGGCATGTAGCCGATCCGGGATAGCTCCGAGGTAGGAGGGATCGGCTTTCCCAGGACCCGCGCCGTTCCCGCACTGGGGCGAGTCAGTCCAAGGAGGACCCGGATCATCGTCGTCTTACCGGCGCCGTTAGGACCTATCAGTCCGAAGGTTACACTGCTTGGGACGGCCAGGTTCACTTGCCGGAGAGCTGTTACCTGGCCAAATTGCTTCGACAGGTCAAAGCACTCGATCATCGGGATGTCGGAAGAGGGCCCCTCCATGATGCACCACAGGCGGCCAGGCTAGAAGAGTTTAATCTAGCTAGTGTAAGCAGGGACCGTGGAACGGAAGGAGGTGGTAGGCCTGTGCAAAGGTGAGATGGGCTTTGGTGCCTCAGTCCAACCAAGAATTATGGTGGACGCGGGGAGGGGGATTTGAACCGCCGCGCGGTTTCCGCATAGGATTAGCAATCCCTAGGGGTCCAAGCCAGTGCGCTGGCCCGATGATGGGTCTCACATCTTTGGCATTTGCGCTCAAGACGCAGTGAGGAGCGCAGAGAGCCGCCGCTACGGTCCGACGCAGTCCTAGCACAGTCAACGGGAGTCTACCCGAGGAGGGGCCGTGATTGAGTCACGTCTGCTCCCTTCATCGCATCGCCTGGTCCAGAAATCGGCGGGAGTAGAGGTATCGGGCTCCCCAGCCGCCGAGAATGAGGAAGTAGAGCAGCCAGAGCGTCGGACCCAGGAGGTCCCTCTGGAACTTGATGCCCGAGGGAATCGTGAGGGGAATCAGAACGGTGCTCACGGCGATGACGTTGTGGAACGTCTGGCGCGAAATGGGCGCCTTCGGGTTCTCGAACAGCGCCACAAGCATGTATGCGATGAATGCCAGTCCTGGTGGCGCGGAGAAGTGCGCGAATGGGTTCCACAGATATCTCTCGTAGATGGGTATGACATATGCCGCTAGCGCCACCCCGCCCACAGCCGCTGCAGAGGCCAGAGACACGGACCGGGCTCTATACGAGTGGAAGGTGAACCCCACGAGCACGGTCGCCAGGGAGAGGACGACGATGGTGGCGTATCCGGTGAACGGGAACAGCCGGAGATAGAAGCCCGCAAGCCATGCAGCCATTCCCAGGCCCGCCCATCCCGCATAGGCAAGGCCAAGGAGGACCTTCGGCTCTTCGGCTCCTTTGACCACGGGAGTCCTTGAATCCATCCGCTCAGGCAGGTTCCCACCCACTTTCCACGCACTAGATTGGAGACCCCTGCAGCCTCCCTATCCACAGCTCAGCCAGACGCGGGGAGGGGGATTTGAACCCCCGCGCGGTTTCCCGCACAGGATTAGCAATCCTGCGCCCTACCTGGCTAGGCCATCCCCGCCTAACAACGTAATGGCGAGGGCCGTCTATTAGGGTTTTTGTTCCATCGCGGATGGCTCGCCCTACACTTTTCAGTCCCTCAGATGTCAGGTGATGACGGAGTCTGCCCAAAAGGAATACGATAAATAAGCGCTCATCCTTCTCCCGGGGCGGAATCCGTATGTACATGGCCCACACATCCGTCAGGACCAGCAATATGGAAAGGTCCGTCAAGTTCTACACGGAGCTCCTTGGCATGAAGTTCGTTCGCAGCAAGGAGATTCCAAAGCGCAACGCGGAGATAGCCTTCTTGGAGTCAGACAACGGGAACCAGCTCGAGCTAACGTGGTACAAGGACCAGAAGGTCTTCAGGGTCCCAGAGTACGAAGAGGCTGTCTTCGATCACGTCGCCTTTGTAGTGGAAGATATGGATGGCGTGCTGGAACGGTGCAGGAAGGGGGGCATCAACATCACCGACGAGCCCTTCTATCTCGCCCCGGGAGGAAGCAGGCTGGCCTTCATCGAGGATCCCGACGGCACGCTGATAGAGCTCATAGAGAGGTCCAAGTAGAATCCATCGATGACCGCACACCTCTTTCTGTTTTCACGCCAGCAATCCACTCCCTAGCGTCCGCCCTTTTGCCGACTGTGACGCTGAGGGGCGTCATCCACGTGCCAATCCTGCCTCTCGGGCCCTGAACAGTTTAAATAGCGGGGAGGTCCATCTTACCAGGAGGACAAGTTCCCCAGAATATTGCATCTGGGGAGGAGGACGGCGGGACTTCATGGAGATACACAGTTTCGACATCTACCGGCGAAAGGTTCTTCCCGTCGTGGAGGCCAGGCTAAGGGAGGTGACAGAGGAGGGGGAGCTGTCGGAACTCTACCGCTACGTGGCGGAGGGTGGAAAGAGGCTCCGCCCGACACTCACCTTGCTCATCGCCAACGCCCTGGGGGGCGACGATCGAATGGCTTTGGACCTCGCTTGTAGCGTGGAACTCACCCACTCTGCTTCCCTTGCCCTCGACGACATCCTAGACTGGCACGAGGAGAGGAGGGGGAAGGCCACCCTTCACAAACTCAAGGGCTTGCGCACGGCCGTGATAACAGGTTTCACCATGCCCAGCATCGCCCTGAATTTAGCCGCCCGTTACGGGGTTGACTATCCGAGGAGGCTAACGGACGCCTGGGTGTCCATGTGTCTCGGGGTCCACATGGAAGGGAGAGGACCCTTGTCTTGGAAGGCCTACAGGAGGCTGGTGGAGCTCAAAACGGGGAGGCTCTTCGCCGCAGCCTGCCTGTTCGGCGCCAAGTCTGCCCGAAGGAGAACGGGTGGTTTCGACGAGTATGGGCTATGCCTGGGCCGCGCATTCCAGATGGCGGATGATCTGGCGGACGGGGCTGCGGCGAACAATGATCTCAATGAGGCCCGCCTGAGGAGGCAGATGCAGCAGGACGTCAAGAGAGCAGAGCTGCTGACCTCTCGCTGGCGGGGCAAGAGGCCGGATCTGATAGGCGTTCTGAAGGAGGCTCCCGCCACCGTGGTCTCCCTGAAGAGTGAGGAGTAACTTGAGGAGTGCTAGGTACGACGTCGTGGTAGTAGGTGCGGGCCCAGCCGGGTCCACGGCAGCCCTGGAGGCAGCAGCCGCGGGCGCCTCCACCCTAATCCTGGAGCGGGGCGAGAGGATCGGGGAGCCGGTGAGGTGCGGAGAGTTCCTGCCCTCCCTGGAGGAGATGAGGAGGATCTGCGACGACCCTCCTGAACTGGATAATCTCTTTGACCTGCCCGATTTCGTTATGGGCACCTTCATCGAGGGGGCAAGGGCCCACGCACCTTCGGGGAAGGTCTACGAGCTGGACTTTCAGGGCCACTCCATCTGGAGAAACAGATTGGATCAGTACCTGGCAAAAGAGGCCCTCAAAGAGGGTGCCGAGCTATGGAAGGGGACCTCCTTCTTGGACTTCAGGGCCCAGGGTTTGCTGACGACCCGCGGGGTCATAAGAGCCAAGGTGGTCGTTGGGGCTGACGGGCCTCAGTCCACTGTGGCCAAGGCTTGTGGCTTCCCCCAGCATTCCGTGCTCTTTCCCGCCATCTCCCTGCCTGTGGAGGGTTCCTTTGATCCCGTCTTCGAGGCCTTCTTCGGAGAACTGGCACCCGGGGGTTATGCTTGGATAATTCCGAGAAAGGAGGATGCTAACGTGGGTCTGGGCGTCAGGTCCGACCTTCGGAGGGAGCCACTGACCACTGCCCTGAAGAGGTTTCTGACGGCCAGGGGTATGAAGTCTCGCCATAGCCCCACGGGGGGCTTCGTCCCCCTCAGCGGCCCCCTTCCGGAGACGGTGAAGGGCACCGTTCTCCTTGCGGGGGACGCCGCCGGTCAGGTCCTTTCAACGTCCGGTGGCGGCATATTCACAGCCATGATATGCGGCCAGCTGGCTGGGAGGGCCGCGGCCCGTCATGTACTCGGGAAGGCTCCGCTTGAGGAGTATGAACGCCAGTGGAAGAGATGTCTAGGAGGCGCCTTCGAGAGGGGTTGGCGGCTCTTTCAGGCCATGGCCCCCACCTTCGCGGACCCAGACGCCTTGGAGGAGGTCTTCAGTCTGCTTGGATCCCAAGGGCTCGCTGCCGCTCTAAGGTGTCAAGAACTGGACCTGTCGCCCCTTCTGAAGCTCGAGAGGCCCACGGCCAGATAACCCCTCAGGACCAGCAGGAGGCCGTAGCAGACCAGGAAAACCATGAGGAGGAAGTACAGGAAGTCCAGGGGGGCCTCTTTGAGGCTCACGCTATGGGAATGGGAGGGAAGGTGATAACGTTACCGGAAGAGACAGCATCAAGCTCGAGTTCCTGAGGGACAAGAGGAGGGCCCAGAGGTTCTACAAGCAGCTGTCGAAGGTCTACGACACCTGGCTCAGGGATCTCTTCTGGGACGAGGAGATGCGAGAGTTCGGCATCAGGATGGCTGACCTTAAGCCTGGCATGAGGGTGTTGGACGTAGGCTGTGGCACGGGCTTCTTCACTCAGGGGATCCTGGGCCAAACCTCCGACGCCTACGGGCTAGACATAACCGTCCACCAACTTCAGAGAGCGGCCCAGAAGCTGAGGATTCCCCTGGTCAGAGGGGACGCGGAGCAGCTGCCCTTCAAGGAAGAGACCTTTGACGCGGTCCTATCGGCCGGTTCGATAGAGTACTGGCCCGAGCCTGTAAGGGCGTTACGGGAGATGTGGAGGGTCCTTCGTCCGGGAGGGGCGGCCTTAGTGGGCGGACCCACCAGGCCTCGGGACCGACTCTACCGTCTCCTGGCCGACAACATGATGTACTTCTACGATGAGGAGGAGGCTCGGCGGATGTTCTCCGAGGCCGGCTTCACGGACATCAGCGTTGCGTACACGGGGCCGAGGTGGAAGAAAGACCTAGCCATCGTGACGAAAGGGGTGAAGCGTCGGCGACGTCAGCCAATTGCTGACTGAGGACGGAGGACGGACCCATCATAGAGAAAGTATTAACTCCCGGAGGCCATGGCGTGGCGTTGGGGCTTCGGGTGGAGGAAGATCTGCAGCGCGATTTCGAAGGACTCCGAGCTAGCCTCCTGCTGGTGAAAGGGGTGACGGTTCTCCCTCGAAAGAAGGAGCTGGAGGCCTACAAGGAGGAGAGCTTTCGTCGCTTGAGGGGTCATCTCGACCTTGAGGCCCTGAAGGATGAGGCTAGAATCAGGTCATACAGGGACTTCTTCTGGAGAGTGGGCATCGACCCCACCAAGGTCCGCCCCGCCTCGGAGGCTCTCCTCCGCAGGGTTCTCCAAGGAAGGGGCATACCCACCATAAACACGCTGGTGGACTCATACAACCTGGCTTCCATGGAGACCCACATCGCTTTGGCTGCCTTCGACCTCTCCAGCCTGAAAGGGGACTGGCTCATGCGATACGCACGAGAAGGGGAGGAGTTCCTGGGCATCGGCATGAATTCGCCGATCAACCTCGGTGGTAAAGAGGTCGTGGTAGAGGACGATACTGGTCTCATCGCCGTCTACCCCTACAGGGACGCCGAGAGGACGAAGGTCACGCTGGAGACTGAGGCCGTCATCATCATGGTCTGTGGCGTTCCAGGCATCGGTGAGATTGCGTTGGGGGAAGCGACTGCATCGGTGTCTGATCTCGTGACTCGATTCTGTGGCGGTCGCGTCTCCCCCGCTTCCTAATTCAGAAGCCGAGCTTCCCTGCCAGGATGGCTGCCGTCAGCAGGAGGACGAAGGCGAACTCCAGGTCTATTATCTTCCACTGGAGCTTGCTCACCGCTCGAGGCATTACCAGGCGGTGGCTGCACCCCTGGCCGTGACAGATCGTCTCGCCCCGATCGTCCGCGAAGTCTTTGCAGGTGTGGCTGTGGTAGCACTTCGTGATCCCGTACTTCCAGAGGTGGGCCACCCCTAGGACGGCCGCAAAGGCGCCCAGGAGGAAAACGGAGGGCGGGGGGAAGGTGAGGGCATGGAGGAAGTAGCTACCCACGACGGGGCCAAAGCCCCATCCCGCGCCATACCAGAAGGCGTTGTGAAAGGCGCCCCGTCCGATCTCTAGGTTGTAGGCCAGGATGGTGAGGACCCCGAAAGCTAGAAGAGCGGCTATCCACCACGAATAGAGGTAGGAGAGGTAGAGGCCTATGGCCGCGAAAGGGGGAAGTCCGAGGGCGGCGCGAACCTTCAGGTGGCGGTCGGTAAAACCAGTAGAGGCGTGACGTCCCTTGAGCTCATCCAGGGCGTACGCGGCCATCTGCAGGCCGAAAAAGAAGGCCACAAGGCTCCAGGCCAATCTGTCCCAGTATATGGTGGGGGCGAGGGAGGCGCCCAAGATCAGGTAGCAGTAGACGATGGCCGCTCTCGGCATGTGGAGGAGAACCCTGAAGTCTCCCCAAAGGCCTCGCGGCTTCGAGAAGGCCACTTCGCTCAGTTCCATCCAGACCCCACCCGGTAAGGGCACCGACTCTTAAGGCCCTGCCCCAAAAAGTAGGCTGCCTGTAGCGCTCTCCTTAATAGATTTTGTAGGCGAGGACGGGCCCGGCGAGAACCATGAGGCGGAAAACGAGAATAGCTGGAGTCGAAAAGGGATTGAAGACCTTGGCCCCTGAACGGGAGGGGATGCACTAATGCAAACAACCCTTAGATTCAAGACAGTCTCTGTCCTTGCCGTATTACTCCTGGCGTCTACGGCCCTTGGCCTCCTGTCCTCCTACTTGAGTCCGGTAATCACCAGGGACCTTCCTTCGATCAATCCTTCCGTCAGCCTTACGGTCGATGGCGTGCCGGAGAACGCCTCAGCAGGGGACGTGTTCCTCGTGGTTGTGACGATGAAGAACAACGCCAACAGGCCCGCTCCCGCAGTCTTGCGCTTCGACGTCCGCAACGGCGATGGCATCGAGTTCGACGAGGTGACCGTTTACGCTGACTGCGGTGCCGAGGAGAGGGTGACCTCCAAGACCCTGATCTACTACATCGGCTGGCATGGGCCGCTACTGGCGCCAAACGGAACCCACTTCGATGCCGGGAACACTGTCGAAGCCGTGGAGTCGAGCCTCGGGGAGGCGGCCCATTGGCCCGTCGTTCTGAGGGAGATTCAGATGAGGGATCCGCAGGGCTACGAGGAGCTGATCGATCCCGGGACCAATGCTTCGGCTGGACCTTTGTTATCCAACAGCCAGGCCCTGAAGGTCCTCTACTACTACGGGATGGTCGACGCGACGGATGAGAGCAGCCCGAGTTCTGCTGACTGGACGCTATCGATGGCTTTCAGCGATACCGTGGTTGCCACAGGAGGCAACACCACCAGTGGCTTCTTGGTGGAGATAGATCTGAACGCTCAGGGCGCCTATAACTTCAAGTTCTGGGCAGAGAGGCCTGACGGTCTCGGGGTGCCCAACCACCCGTGGAAGTGCGAGCCTCTATGACTCGCCTTCCTCCTCACGTTGGACCCGCCGACGAGTTTCGCTGTCAATGCCAGGTTCCGGAGATATCACCAGCAGCTTCGCTATCAGCTCTTGAAGGTCGACCTCCGCGTAGGCCCTCCAGCCTAGGGACACGAACCCCTCCTCATCCTCCATCAGGTATCCGTTCCTGATGAAGGTCTCTGTCAGAGACGCGGCCCTCCACCTGCCGATCCGCTCCCTGAGGAGGTCTTCCACGTCTTCTCGGGGTGTCCTCCCCTCTTTCGCAAGGACGAAGGTTACAGCCGCGGCCAGAGCGGCCAGGTTGTCGATCCTCCAACCGCAGAGCTTGGCCTCCTGGGGCGTCATCCGTCCCCTCATCACGGCTACGTACCGGCGGCCTCCCTCATCCCCCAGCGGACCGGGCTCGTGAACTTCCTTGAGGTCAAGGTCCACATCCTTCAGCATCTCCCGAAGACGGGCGAGGACGGCAGTATAGCCCTTCCCCAAGGCGTTCCTCAGCTCCCAGTCTCTGGCCCCGGGTCTGCGACCTCTCTTGAAGAGGATGAGGTGCGCCGCTCTCCTGACCTTCTCCATGGGAACCGCCTCAACCATCCGAACCCTCCTTCTGGAGGGAGATGGCAACACTCACGGACTCCCCTCGACTTTTCCTCTCCTCATTGGCCCTCAGGGACCACCTGCCGTTCTCCTCAGAGGCTTCCGCGTACCCATAGCTCAGCATGAAGCTGACGCCATAGGCCCTCTTCACGACCTCTCGGAAATCTCCCCTCCTAACGAAGGACCAGTAGTCCTGCTGGCCACCCCTGCGGAGCTCTTCCCACAGCTCCCCCAGGTCCTTGAGAAATCCCGCCTTGGAAAGGATTCCCATGGCCGCAAGCTCCTCCTCATCGACTTCTGCGGGCTCAGCCAGAGGAACGAGTTCCTCCTCCCGCCTGGGCTGTATCCTCTCCCAGTAGCCCTTCGCCCTCTGAAGAAGCCCCTCAGAGANNCCGGATGCCAGGCGCCCATGAAGATGTCGGCTAGCCTCCTCGTGGAGAGGCGCCGGACCTTCTCAGCAAGAGCGTCGGGGTCGGAGAAGAACAGCCCCGCCTCATACCTCAGGCGAACCTCCTGCAGCTGAAGCACCCTGGATATGGCGTTCAACACCTTGGCATCGTAGCACAGGTCCTCCAGGGAGGTCCACGATGGGAAGTGGCTTGAGGCCACCCTGAGGGCCTGGGATACATCTAGGAGAAAGGGATTCGTCCTCCTCTCCTCGACAGCCCTGCATGCCTCAAGGATCTCCTGCAAATCTTTCCGGGCGTCAGGAAGGCTCATCACGTCAGCCTCCCTANNTTCCGACGGTCCTGAGCTGCCATTACGCCAACCTCCCCACCCTCGAAGCGCCTGTCACGCTCTGGACGACGATGACGTTGGCGTCGTCAGGAGGACTAACAGTGCCGGGGGTGATAGCCACGTACTGGAAGCCGTCCATGTCCCGGGCTCCGGACACGATCATTCCGGCAATCAGCTCCCTGTTCCTCGGATCCAGGTGAACATCGAACTCATCGATGGCCCTGAAGGGCGATGAGACGCGTCGCTGCAGGGCCAGGAGGAAGGCGGTGAGGGCGATGCTCCTCTCCCCTCCGCTCTGGGCGAAGCTCTCCAGGGGCAAGGGTTCCTGCCCCCTGAAGCCCACGCGCACGTCCAGCCCCGCTTTCTCCACGTCTCTTCCTACACGGAGCCTCATCTCCCCCCGACCCTCGGCCTCATGAAGGAGGACGTTGAAGTCTCCCTCAAGCTCCTTCAGAAAGGCACGGAGAGCTTCCTTCCACCTTTTCATCCTCTTCCCAAGCTCCTCCTCTAGGGTCTTGCGGTGCATGGCAATGGTCTCGGCCCTTTCTTGAAGGCCCTCGAAGGACTCAGCGTACCCGGTGTAGACCTTCTCCACTTCCTCCGAGAGGTGGGCTAGAGGCGCCACCTCCTCCTTAACGGCCGCCATCTCCGATTGAATCTCGGTGACCCGCCTCGGAGGGCACTTCGGACCTAGCTTCTCCGCCTCCCCTCGTAGGGCGGCAACCTCCTCTGCCTCCGCGCGCACCCCTCTCTCAAGCCGCTCTCTCTCCTCATGAAGGAAGCGAGCTTGGAACTTGAGGGACCGCTCCTCAACCCTACCCTCTATGACTGTCTCCAAAGCAGTCTCTACCTCCGCTTCAAGGCCCCGAAGTCCCTCCTCCAGCCTCACCTCCTCTCCCAGGAGGTCTTCCAGTTCTTGGGCTGAGGTAACCAACCTGTCGATTTCTGCGGGCAACTTCTTTGCGGCCTGGCGAAAGGCTTCTGACACCATCCTATCGGCCTCAGCCTTTCCTATCCGCCGGGCCAGCTCCACGCGCCGATTCTCCAGTCCATGTCTATCCGCTCGGATTCCCGTCAGCGTGGCCTCGTCTCCTCTCAACTTCTCCAGGACCTCTTCCCGCCGCCTCTCCATACCCTCGAGGTCCTCAGAGAGGGACCTCAGACGCTCCTCCAGTCTGGCGAGAGAGGTTTCCCGCTGAGCCACCCGTGTCCAGGCCAACTCAGCTTCGAGCTGGCCCAGTCTCTCTTCCAGGGCCAGCTTGCGCTGGTACTTCTCATACTCCCTTCGCCAAAACTCGTAGCTCTCCCTGGTACTCTCCAGGATGGTATGGAGGGTCCTCTCCTCCTCGCTCGCCCGCTTCAACCTGTCCAGGGCTTCCGTAACTTCCTGCCTGTACTCACGGAAGCCCACCGCCTCCTCCAGCATGGCCAGCTTCTCCTGGGGGGAGACGGAGGCGAAGCGGTGGACCATGAGCTGGTGCATGATTATCAGCATGTTGTCTGGGTAGATGCCCAGGCGGGAGAGGGCTTCCTGGATTTCCCCTTTCGTGACAGGCCTGCGGTCGAGGTAATAGATGTAGTCGCCCCCGGCCCTCAGACGGCGGGTGATGGTCACTTTGGCCCCCTTCTTGTGGGGAAAGAGGGGATGCCCCTCGGGGTCCACGTTGTCCATCTCGAGGGATATGCGGGCCTCCTCTCGCCCCCATCGGATGAGGTCCGCCAGTCGTTTGGACCGCTCGGTGTGACTCTGTCCCAAGATCAAAGAGATCGCGAGGAGGATGCTAGATTTCCCCGCTCCGTTGGGCCCGATGATTAGGTTTAGTCCCTTCCCTAGGGGCACGTAGGCGTGCTCGTAGGACATGAAGTGCTGAAGCTCCACCCCGTGAATCACGGCACCGGTAAGGACGGCGCCTTAGCTAATATCAGTTTCTAGTTCCATCGGGGAGGGGTTTCCCCAGGCCTCAAGGGACAACCCTACTTGGCCGACTCGTCGCTTTCCATCATACCGAAGATGTTTCCCTCGGTGTCTTTGAAGTAGGCCATCCAGCCGACTCCGGGAACTGCGCTCTTCGGCATGAGGATCGCTCCACCGTTTGCCTTGACCTTCTTGATGGCGGCATCCACGGAGGGAACGTCGATGGTGTTCGTCACCGCTTGCTCGAACGGGGAATCCCCCTTCTTGGCGAGCCCACCGTCGATTCCTGGCTCCTCCTCTTGTCCCGTGGATATGAGCCAGTAGTCCATTGGCCCCTCCCACTTCATGAGCTTCCACCCGAAGACGTTCTGATAGAACTTCTGGCAACGCTCGACGTCATCCGCTGCGAACTCGAAATGAACAACTCTTGGCATGGGGCTTGCCACATCGCACCCGAATTTAAGGCTTGCCTCCAACCCGTCGTCCCATGCTCCCCGTAGTACATATCCTATCGGAGGCGCTCGAGGAAGCTCCGGGTGAAACGTCGCCCCTCCAGCATGGAGCGATACCCTTTCTCCTTCAGCTGCCGTGCAGCCTGCTGCAGCTCCCTGCCCTGGGAGAAATGGTCGTGGACCTTAGCGAGGTTGAGGAAACCGCGGTCATCGGGACTCATGAAGTCATCGAAACCCTTCCCGCGGCAGGTGGGACAACGGCAGTTCACGGCGTCCCCGTAGGTCTCCCGATGCTCCGCCTCCTTGAGGACTCCCCACCCCCGCGGGTCAAAGAAGTTCACCCTCTCCTTCTTGACCGGATAGGGGGGTGGCGGGACAATCCAACGCGAGAAGCTATCCACGCCATAGTAAGGAAGGACCATGCCCTGGGAGGCGTGCAGATAGCTCGCACCCAGCCTGACCTTCGGAGGGACCTGAAATGCATGTATCCAGACTTCCGGTCGCTTGCGCTTGACCTCCTCCACCGCCCTCAACGTCTGGTAGGGAAACCGCCCCTGGAGGTCCAGGCCCAGGGAAGAGGCACCCCGGTCGAGGAGGGTCTGCATGAGGCGAAGGGCCTTTTCTCTGTTCTCTAAGGGTGGAAATACGGGCATCAGGTGTTCCACCTCCCTCTCGTGAGCCCAGCTGCTGGCGAAGTTGAAGGCCGACAGGAAGTCCTCCTCTGATGGCGATGTCCCGTACTGCACCGTGACGGGCTCAAGCCCCAGAAGGTGCTGCAGGTCGAGGAAGGTCCTCAGTTGGTCCAACTCCTCAAACTCTACGGACCTGTAGGAGAGATAGAGGAGCTTCGCGGCTCCGGGCAGGCTCCTGAGGTCCGCGGTCACTCCCTTGGCGAATCGCTGCCAGGTCTCCTCCTCTGAGCTGGCGGCCTTGAGGAGATCAGGGTACATGAGGCGGCTCACCACCAAGACTGGGGCCTCAACGGCTTCGTGGAGCTTCCAGCTCCTGGCCGCCCTCATCTCACTGGAGGTGGGAAAGCGGTCCGGAAGTCGGAAGGTCCTCCGGGCCAGGACCAGTTCTCCCGCGACGGCGGCTGACTGCTCGTCCACCACGTCGGGCCGTATCTCTAAGGTCATAAGCTCTCCTCGTTAAGCCCCTCGATGGGATAAAGGATTGCAGAAAGGCCGGGTGAGGATCCTAAGGGATGAAGAAAGAGAAAAAGGGGAAGGGGGGAGGCTTACTAGAACCTCCCAAAGGCTGGCGGTATCCTGCGTCTCTTGGATTTCCGCCTCATGTGGACGGCAACGCCCACGAGGGCGAAGGTCGCCACGGAGGCCATTCCTAGGAGGACGAAGGGCGCCAGGTTGAACTCCGACCTTATGTCAACCAGGACTGCCTGGACCGAGTAGCTGGGGTCGTGGTAGATGTCCGAGCCAGCTGGATAGATGTAGCCGCCGAGGAGGACGACTCCCCTGAACTTGTCTGTCTTCTCGTTGGTCAGCCTGAGGCCGTCCGTCCCCGCGTGGATCTGGAAGTACATGTCCTTCTCTTCGTCGTCCACGGTGACGTTGCTCACCCAGGTCAGCTCTCCGTTCTTCCTCCAGTTGTCCCGGAATCGGACGGAGTCCTTGGCAAGTATGGATGCCTCGGGCGGTATGTCGTCGTTGCTCTCGATGTCCACCGCGTCGCCGGTGAAGGTCTCCAGCTCGGCCACGCCCGTACCATCCTCGACGTATCCCTCGACGAACTGGGCGTCAAGCCACTTGTTCACCGGTCCCGGGATGAAGGTGCCGAAGATGACCAGGCTCTCCAGCATGAGCTTGGAGGTCTCCGACTTGGCGGTGTAGTCCCAGCCCTTGATGATGTGGTCGTACTTGAAGTCGGCGGAGAGGGACACGCCCTCGTAGTACCGAGGCTGAGCGTCCTCGCTGTCCACGATGGTCATGTTGTCGTCAAGGGTTACCCTGTAGAAGGGCACCATGACGCCGACCTCATCGACCCGAGCACCCACGTGGAAGACGAAGGTGATCTCCTCGACCACCCCATCCTCGGGGGTCCCAGGCCTGGAGCCGTCATCGAAGAAGCCGGGCTGCCTGTCCCAGATCTTGTCGTAGCTCACGTCGCGGGCCGTCAGGCTGAAGGTCCACTCCTTGGCGCTACCGTCGCCTACGGTGGAGGTTTCCACCACCTCGGACCTCTCCCAGGCCCTCTCAAGGCTCAAGGCCTTGTAGATGGGCTCCGTGGCCCTTATGTCGAAGTCCATCATGTCGTCGCTGCTCTTGGCAAAGTCGAAGACGCCGTTCCCGGCCCCGATCCTGCCCTGAGAGGATGGGAACCCGGTGTCATTGAACTCGATCATCAGGGCGAGGCCCTGAGCGTAGACCCGCAGGACTGGAATCGGAACAATGGCCATGATCCCGCCGTTCTCATCCCGGATCTCTGCGCCACCCAGGTAGGCGACGTAGGCCGAAACCAGGATAATGGCGTTGGGATCCTCTTCCGTCCCGTAGACCACGCCGAAGAAGGCCAGGGTGTCGTTCTGTGTCATGTTGAGGGCGACGTAGTCGCCTCCACCGAAATCACTGGTAGTCCCTAGTTCCAACCGCACGTGGCGGTCGATTTCGCTGACCTCAGCCTGAGCTAGCCCCACTCCAAGGGAGCTGAAAAGGAGGGCTATCAAGGCGAGGCCCACTCCGAAGGTTGTCCACTTCATGTTGTGGTCACCGCAGTGGGTTTCCCCTCGGACGAGTATATAAGACCGTGAAGGAATCTTCAGGAGGAATCTTTCCTACTCATTTATATAGGGACGTGTAGCACGTTTGAGCGTGCAGAAGGGGGATCTAAGAGCCGTAGAGAATCCGATATCCGCCATATTCGACCTGGCGGAAGAGGTAAATGAGCAGACACCGAAGATCAGGAGGCTCATCGGCTACTCCCGCCTATTCATCGCTGCCTGGCTCTTCGTCGACTTCATCCTGCTTATTCTGTTCGCCGAGGTCGCCCGATTCCAGCTCTTGCCCCTCACGGGCATCCTGTTCATAGCGGCCGTCTCCCTCCGATGGGCGAAGGGTCCCTTTTCCAGGGCCTTCCTCATGGGTGTCATCGTCCTCGACGGCCTCGCCATCACCCTCGTTTTCGGTGAAGCCTTCTTCCTGGGGGCCCTCCTTGCCGCCCTGTTCGTCCTTGGTATAGTCATCCTGAACCTGATGAAGGACATCAAGGGCTTCCTCAACTACTACGCCTACAGGCACAGGGCCATCAAGAGTGTGAGGGAGGAGGATCCCGTGGTCTACGTTCCCCAGGGAGAGGACGCCGTGGAGCGCCTTCTGAAGCACCTCTCGGAGAGGCATCCTGAGCTGCGAGGACAGGCCCGTCAGGGATATGTTCAGGTCCCCGCGCTCCTGAGGGGCAAGTCCGGCCTCCTATACTCCTTCGAGGCCTACGTCTTGGGAAAGCCTTCCGCCCTCTGGAAGCCCTTGGGCCTGGGCGAGACGGGCTACGCTATCTTCATTAAGGCCTTCACGGAGGCGCCCACAGTGAAGGACCTGGAGGCCCTCAAGCGAGCAGTGGAGGACGTCTGCCTGGCAGGGAAGGTGCCTCCGTCTAGGGTCATCGCCCTATGGAGCGCCCAGGAGGAGCAGCCCTTGAGCGATGAGGCCTACGAGTTCCTCACCACCCAGGTCGTGACCTTCCGCCACGGCGGTCAGGAATTCAACTGCTCCTTGGAGCTCATCACGGAGTCCCCCGACGGGACTTATGACTTCATACCCTACATTACCGAGGCTCTCTACGCCTAGCGGAGCCAGAAGGGGAACTCCCGAAAGCGGTAGTGGTCCCTGATCTGCTCCTTGTAGATCTCCTTATAGAACTCGTTGTACTTCTTGACGTGGAGGACCCCCGTCTCGGTGATTCGAACCTTGTACCTACCTTCCTCCTTCTCAACCCGCACAAACCCGTCCTCCTCCAGTTTCTCCAGAACCTTGTTGGTCATGTGATGGTTGGACCTTATCTCGTGCTTTATCTCCTCCTTGGAGAGGCCGGTGTCCGCCCTCGCGAGGATGTCCTTCAGCTTTCCCTCGAGCCCATCTTGGTAGAGGTCGATGTCCAACTCTGATACCAGCCTATTCAGAACAAAACAGCAGTATATCTTGTAGTCCTTGTAGAGCCGGCTGGGCATTATCCAGGTGCCATCGCCCTCTCCTTGATATAACGATTGTTTGACAGTTCGCAAAGATAGGAATACCTTGGCGGCCCGGGCCAAAATCCTGAGCCATGAGCCCTGGTACTATGGCGTGAGTCTGTCTGCGATTCAGTTCAGAAAGGATGACGGATAAGGCCAATGTAGGCACCCGCCGGCGCGACCACTTCCCCACACGATTTGTCTTCCTTGCTGTAGGCAGATGGGCTTTCTTCCCCTGGAGCCATCTCTTTATTGGCTTGCGTGATACGGTGAAGGTGGTCAATCCGAAGGGCAGGACCGTCTTCTTCATATCCATCTGGGTCGCAGTGGCCTCCCTGAACGCCTACATCATCGCGCCGGCGCCGGTCTTCATCCAGCTCATGGAATCCCTTCAGGTGGGAAACGCCGCGGCGGGAGCCCTCGTGTCATCTCTGTTGCTCGCGGCCATCCTGATACAGCTGCCAGGAGCCTATCTAATCGACCGGTTCGACAATCGCAGGATCGTGGCCCTCTCTGTCCTTGGATTGAATGTTGCGAGTCTGCCTGCGCTCCTTGTCCATCGGTACGACGTCATCCTGACATCGAGGCTGGTGGCCGGCCTCTTCGTTCCCCTGATATTCGTACCTTCGGCAAACCTTATCAGCAAGGCCTTCCCCGAGGCCAAGGTGCGGGCGCTGGGAGCCTACCTCTCCTCCCCACCGGCAGGCTACGCCATTGGCACCTTCGCGACGCCCTACATTCCGCCCATAGCGGGGCTCCCCTTCGTGTTCATCGCCTACGGGCTGCCCATCCTTCTCCTCCTGCCCCTCATCCTTCTGTCTTCCACGGACCTCGGCAGCCATCAGGAGCCCATGTACACCCTTAGGCAGTACGTCATGGCTTTCAGGTCTCCAGAGCTTTGGCGGCTGGGCCTGGCGTTCCTGGCCACCTACGCCATCTACATCCTCTTCACATCCTGGATGCCCTCCTTCCTCGCGAGGGAGGGAGGCCTCTCCCTGGAGGTCAGCGGCACTCTAGCCGCCCTGGTCCCCGCCTTGGGAATCCTCTCCAGGCCCCTTGGCGGGTATCTCGCCGATACCTCACTGAAAGCCAACAAACGGTCAGTCCTCCTCATCTCCTTCGTTGCCCTCCTCCCCCTTAGCCTCGCCTGGATCGTTCAGGGCTCCATCTCCTGGGCCATACTGCTCTTACCTCTGGCCGGATTCTTCATCCAGCTCCCTTTTAGCGTCTACTACGCCTTCTCTTCGCAAATCATGCCCGAGAGGCTTACAGGGAGCGCCTACACCTTCATGAACACGATCAGCTTGGTAGGTGGTGCCCTGACACCATACCTAGCAGGCTACCTGGTAGACATAAGCAACACCTTCCAGCCCGCCTTCCTGCTGGCGACTGGTTTGGTCTTCATGGGCCTTGTCCTCACCCTCTCCTCCAAGGTCCGATAGCTGACTCCTCCCTCAGGGATCATACTAGGTCCCTCGGCGGTGACGAGCTCCAACTGTTTAAGAGCCCAGGGGGCCTAACTGGGACGGGTGAAGTGATGGCAAGACTGAAAGAGGAGGAGATCGCGAAGCGGCTTACTCAGCTGGGGGGCTGGACCAGGGAGGGAGAATCCATCAGCAGAAGCTACAAGTTCCCTTCCTTCATGAAGGCCATGGAGTTCATCAACAAGGTGGCCGAGCTGGCAGAAGATGCGGATCATCATCCTGACCTCTTCAACAGCTGGCGGACCGTAAGGCTGAGCCTCACGACACATGACGAGGGTGGCCTCACGGAAAGAGACTTCAACCTGGCCACTAAGATAAACAGGATTCAGGGGACCTAGGCTGCCTGCTCGTCGACATCCGCCAGGACGTCATTTCGGCCGTCGAGGCTGGAAGTGCCTTCCCGAGCTAGAAAGGACAAAGGATTTGAGCCCCCTTTTTCATAGCCCCGCGGCGATCGTCTGCTGCGATACTGGGTTGAGGCGAGCAAACTGGCCGGCGGTGCCTGCCCTGCAGAGGCTGACCTCGACAGTCTGAAACAGGAGGGCTTCGATGCCATCGTCTCCCTCCTCGCTGATGAGAGCCAGTATAGATATCTCCCTCAAAGGGCATCATCTCGATTCCGCTGGCACAACGTTCCCATAAGGGACCACACCACCCCCGACCTCGGGCACCTGGTGGAGTTCTACGATTTCCTTTGGGACCTGCCGACGTCCGCTAGGGTTCTCGTCCACTGCGCTGCGGGTATCGGGAGGACGGGGATCGTCGCCGTGAGCTACTTGCTGCTGAAGGGTCTGGATCTGGAGGATGCCATCGCGTCTGTTGACGACTGGACTCACGGCTACTTCCTAGAGGAGATCAAGGGTAGGAAGGACGAGGTCGGGAGACTGATGTCGCGGTTCAGGCGACTTTTCCGAATATAGTCGGCAACCCATAGGTTTCCGTGGGCGATCCGAGTCTGTTGCTGGACCGACCTTCCGGCGCTCCCCCTTAGAGTTCCATGAGCATGGCAATGATGTTCTTGCTGAGTTTTTCGATCTCGAGATTCAGCAGTCCCACGTTCGCGTCCTCGTCCGCCACCAGTGTGAGGCTCAGCTCCGAGTCCAGCTGCTTCACAAGGATGATGGAGTCCTCCCCCTCGAGAATGACGGTGCCCCCTCCCCTCAACCCCAGGTTGCTGAATACGGTCCTGGCGGACCTCAGGATGAGCGTCGACATGGCGCTGAGGGCCATGAGGTCCATTTCTTCGCGGAAGCTGTCCGCCACTGGGAGCCCGGACTTGTCGGCTAAGACCACGCCCTTCACGGAGGCATTCTCTCTCTTCAGCCTCTCCAAGAGTGGAACCAGTCCTTCGAGACCCACCTGCTCCACTAGTTCACCTCGGGCTTGGGCTTCCTGGGGAGGTACAGGGCTTGGAAGAACTGGTAGCTCCCATAGAGGGTGGTGGACAGCCAGGCGTAGAGTATAGGCATCTCCCACAGCCCCTCCAGCGGACCCTGGACGAGGTAGGAAAGGGAAACGATGAGGACGAAGGAAAAGCCACCTAGGAGGGCCAGGACACCCCTCTTGATGAGGTCAGCGTGGAGGGATATGCGAGCCCTGACCAGGTCCCCACTCATTCTCCTAACGGAGGTCGCCATCAGGAAAAAGAGGATTATGATGGTCGACAGCAGGGCCGTGGTGCCTATCCGGGCTATGTAAAGAGGGAGGTCCATCGAACTCGTTGGAGCTCTTCCCCCTTTGGCGCCTTAACCCTTCTTCCCCTATTCTCTGAAGTGAGAACAGCCACTGGCTGAAGAGGCCTATATACGGGTCCGCAATATGCCTCGCCATGAACCGCTTCAAGGACAGGGTCGTCTTGGTTACTGGAGGGTCATCGGGCATCGGCCTGGCCACTGCCAGAGCGTTCCTGGAGGAGGGTGCCAGGGTCGCTATCAACGGGAGGGATGAGGCCAAGTTGCGACGCGCTGGGAAAGACCTCCAGTCTCTGGGTGAAGTCCTGACTGTTAGAGGCGACGTCTCCAAGAAGGCAGACGTTCAGCGTTTCGTGTTGGAAGTCACGAAGGCCCTGGGCCCCATCGAGGTTCTGGTGAATAACGCTGGTGTCTACCTAAGCAGACTTCTTGTGAAGATGACAGAGGAGGAGTACGACGAGGTGTTGGACATCAACCTGAAGGGCGCCTTCCTATGCTGTCGATACGCTTTTCCCGACATGATCCGCCGTAAGAGGGGGGTCGTGGTGAACGTGGCCTCTGACCTAGGTCTGGTGGGAGAAGCCGGGTCCTCTGCGTACTGTGCATCTAAGGGGGGCCTAGTGCTTATGACCAAGGCCCTGGCACTAGAGGTCGCCAAGGATGGCATCCGCGTCAATGTGATATGTCCCGGCGAGGTGGAAACCCCGATGCTCTGGAGGGAGGCTGAGAAATCGGGGGAAAGGGAGGACTACTACGAAAGGCTCTACGAGGCTATCCCCATGGGTCGCGCCGCCACCCCGGACGAGATCGCTCGGGTCATCCTTTTCCTATCCAGCGACGAGGCCTCTAATCTCACGGGGGCAACGATCCCAGTTGATGGAGGCTCGACGGCGGGCTAAGCCACCAACGGAGGCCGTCGGGAGGCTCACCCCTGGTGGAAGCAGGGGGAGATCAAACGAGAAGTTGCAGGTTACCCACTCGCACCGTCTTCAGTCCCTCCTCCCCTGCGACCTCCATGCATCGACGGGCCTTGAGCCTTGATAGCAGGGGCATGTCCCTCATCATGAACTGCGGGGAGAAGGCCAGCAGGGAGTATGGTATGCTAGGGTCCAAGTTCGCTATGAAGCCCGAGATGTGTCTGACCTCTTCGTCTTCGACGTAACCAGGGATCAGTAGGGTAGAGGCAACGATGAAGGGAACTCCCCTGTCCCCCCTCGTTTCGTGGTATCTGACGAGCCATTCGAAATTCTTCAGGGTGAGCTTGTTGCTGGCCAAGCTCAGGGCATAGCCGATCCTCTCGTCCCAGGCCTTCAGGTCGAACTTGATGCATCCGCCAGTCTCGTAGCTGAGCCGGGCCATCTCTTTCAGGTATCGGCGTGAAACGGAGCCGTTGGTCTCGAAGCAGACCCGAAGCGGCTCGCCCCTTCGAAGGGCAATCTCCGAGGTCGCGATGGCATGTTCAATCTGTGGGGTGGGATCCCCCCCAAAGTAGCAGATGCAGGCCGTCCTGCTGTCCACCTTCTCCGCGAGTTCCCCCGGGGTCATAACAGGCTGCGCCTTCTGGGTCATGGACCTGAATCGCCAGTTCTGACAGAATAGGCAGGAGAAGTTGCAGGCACCGTAGAACACGGCCAGGTTCTTGTAACCGTACTCAGGCCCCGGCCTCCGGGCAAACCGGGGGTACCCGCATCCTGTGCCCCCCGGGCATACAAAGTCGGCTACGCAGTTGGTGGGCAGCTGGTCGTAGTACCAGCTCACGACAGCCCCCGGCACAACGCTCTCCACGGCAGCGTTCCTCCCGACTCGCACGCCGCAGAATCCTACCTGCCCCCGACCGAGTCTGCACGTCTGGACGCACATGCCGCAGGGGTAGCCCTCCTTGGGCGGTTCGGGGGGCAGTCCAAAGGCAGCCCTGGCATCTCGGTGGGCCCTCTTTATGTAGGGAAGAGCATCTTGGAAGCGAGCGGAGACGCAGGGGCCACAGACGCCAAGCTTCGCGGACACTTCTGCTCCTTCAGCGCCGCACAGCCCGCACCTCTTTGAGTTCTCAGGCTCCATGGACTCCTCAGGGAGAAAACTCGATTTCCCTCATTAAGCCTTCACCCTATGCAGGGAAGCTCCGACACTCGGTTCCCTGAGAGCCCGGGCAGCCCAGAGAAAACTTTAGTACTCTCGACCCGATGGCCCATTCATGGTGAGGATAGGCGCAGTGCAGATGACGATCACTCCACGGGAGCCAGAGAAGAACATAGCCAGGGCCATGGAGCTCTCCAAGGAGGCGTTTCGTCAGGAAGTAGACATTCTCTGCTTTCCTGAGATCTTTGCTACGGGACCCGTAGGCGATGCCGTGCCGAAGTTCGCCCAGCGGATCCCTGGGAGGTACACAGACATCTTCACCGGATTGGCCCTCGAAAGGGGCGCCTATATTATCGCGGGGTCTATCATTGAAGAAGATTCAGGGAAGTACTACAACACCTCCGTCCTTGTGTCTCCAGAAGGAGACATAGTTGGCAAGTACCGGAAGATTTTCCTGTGGCATCCTGAAAAGGAGAGCATGAGGCGGGGATCGGAAACACCAGTTTTCGATACAGGATTCGGGAAGGTCGGCATAGAGATTTGCTGGGACCTAGGCTTTCCCGAGGTCTCCCGCGAACTTGCCGTGAAGGGTGCTGAAATCATCTTCTGTCCTTCTTACTGGTCGGAGGGTGACAATCCCCAATACAAGGACCTGGGTTTTAGTACAGAGTCTCTCTTCGTGGATACCTGTACAGCAGCCAGAGCCCTCGAGAATGAGGCTGCCTTTGTCTTTGTCAACGGATGTGGCCCCTGGAAGCTGGAAGGCTACTCAGACGAGCTTGTTGGGCATACTCAAGTTGCCCTCCCGTTCTACGGGTCCGTTTCCATGCTGGAGGCGGAAGAGGGTGTCCTCGTGTATGATGTCGACCTCTCAGTCTGCAAGAGGGCCAGGGAGGTCTACTCCATAATAGACGACGTGAAAGAAGTCCGACGCCTCAAGAAGCTATACCCAGAGGCCTGAGGGACTGAACAACCTCATTCAGTGACTTCTCATGCCGCCCAACGTCACTTTCATCTAGAGTTAAACCAAGCTGAAGTGACATGCAACGAAGTGACCAGGTCTTTTCTCTATCATAACGGGTTCCTCTTCCTTGCACCTCTGTTCCGCGAATGGGCAGCGCGGGTGAAATCTGCACCCCGATGGGGGCTGAGTGGTGCTTGGCGGTTCTCCTCTAACCTCGCTCTTCTTCTTCCGGACATCGGGGTCCGGACTCGGGAGCGCGGATATCAAGGCCAGGGTGTACGGATGACCCGGTCTCTCCCACACCTCCTCAGCAGGTCCGATCTCAACCATCTTCCCAGCATACATCACTCCAAGCCGATCGCTCATATGGTGAACCACACTAAGATCGTGCGAGATGAAAAGGTAGGCGAGCCGGAGGCGCTGCTGAAGACTCTGGAGCAGGTTGAGGATTTGAGCCTGAACGGAAACATCGAGGGCCGAGGTCGGTTCGTCCAGTACAACAAAGGATGGATTGAGGGCCAACGCCCGCGCGATTGCGACCCGCTGGTTCTGGCCTCCACTCAGCTCGTGTGGGTACCTAGGTAGATGCTCCCTCTTCAAGCCGACGAGGCTAAGAAGCTCCAGCACCTTTTCTTCAACGCCGTCCCCCTGGCCATGTGCTCGAAGTGGTTCAGCCACGAGGTTTCCCACACTCATTCTTGGGTCTAGAGACGAGTATGGGTTCTGGAACACTATCTGAACTCTTCGCCTGAGCCTTCTGAGCCCTTTCTGGTCTAGCTCAAGTATGTTGACACCACCGAAGAGTATCCTCCCTTCGGTGGGCTCGATAAGACGAAGGATGCACCTTCCCAGAGTCGTCTTGCCACAGCCTGACTCACCGACCAGACCAAAAATCTCCCCCTCCTCTATGCCGAGGTCAACTCCATCAACCGCTCGAACGTGACCACTGGTCTTGAAGAGGAAACCCTTTATGGGGAAGTACTTCTTCAAGGACTCCACTTCTACGAGAGCCTGCTTCAAGATGCCATCATCTCCTCACTGAGGTGACACATGACGTGCCTCCCAGGCTCTACCTCCTCGTCGACGGGCGTTCTCTCCCTGCATACATCGGTGGCAAAAGGACACCTTGGATGGAAGGAGCAGCCCTTCGGGCGTTCTATGAGGTCTGGTATGAACCCTTTGATGACGGCCAGCTCCCTTTTCCTGGTTTCTGCCCTTGGAATGGCTGACAGCAGCCCCCGTGTGTAGGGATGATACGGCTTCCTCAACACCTCCGCGACGGGACCTCTCTCTACGACCGTCCCCGCGTACATCACGCCGAGCTTATCGCAGTTCTCCGCGACGACTCCCATGTTGTGCGTCACAATCAGCATAGCCACGTTCCGCTCTTTCTTGATCTCTTGGAGGCGTTCAAGCACCTGTGCCTGAATGGTGACATCAAGGGCACTGGTGGGCTCGTCGGCAATCATCAGGTCTGGGTTGGAAGACAACGCCATGGCTATCATCACCCTTTGCTGCATCCCACCACTGAGCTCATGGGGATATGTCCTGAGGACCTTTTCCGGTTCGGGCAGGGCTACGAGGCCGAATGCCTTGATGGCCTTCTGCCTGGCGACGTCATCCTCCAGCCCCTGGTGCGTCTTTATGACTCTAGTGATCTGCTCCCCGACAGTGAAAACCGGGTTCAGCGATGCAGCGGGGTCCTGGAATATCATAGATATCCTTCGTCCCCTCAGTCCCCTCATCTCTTCCTCACTCTTTTTCAGAAGGTTCTCGCCCCTGAGCAGGATCCTTCCACTCGTTATCGTGCCGTTCTCCGGGAGAAGCTTCATGATTGCCAGGGTCGTCACGGTCTTCCCGCATCCGGTCTCTCCCACAAGTCCGAAGGTTTCGCCCTCGTTTACTTCGAAACTGACGCCTTCCAGCGCCTTCACGATTCCGTCAAATGTATCGAACTGCACCCTGAGGTCCTCGACCACTAGGAGGTGTGCAGTGTCTGCCATGCGTCAAGCACCTCTCGTCCTCCTGAGCCGAGGATCCAGCGATTCTCTCAGTCCATCTCCCAACAGGTTGAATGCCGCGGCTGCGATGAAAATGAACAGCCCGGGAAACGTTGCGTACCACCAAGCGGAGAGTACGACGGCCCGCCCGTCACTCACCATGAGGCCCCATTCGGGCTGAGGGGGTTGGGCACCTAGACCCAGAAAGCCGAGCGCTGCGGCTAGAATGATTGCCGTCCCTAAGTCCATGGTGGCCTGGATGGTGATCGGAGTCATCGTGTTCGGGAATATGTGACGAAGCATTATCCCTGTGCCACCGAGCCCGAGGGCCTTTGAAGCCTCGACAAACCCTCGTTCTTTCAGCGAGACGGTCTCCGCCCTTGCCAACCTCGTATACCAGGGCCACCAGGTGACGGAGACGGCTATCATCGAGTTAACAAGGCTGGGACCAAGCAAGAAAGCTATGATAAGCGCAAGAACGAGGGAGGGAAATGCCAGGAACATGTCTGTAATCCTCATTATCACAGCGTCAACCTTCCCGCCCCTGTAGCCGGCGATTACACCCAGGGGCCAGCCTATGGAAACCGATATCAAGACGATCGCTAAGCCTGCCATGAGCGATAATCTCGCACCAAACATGACGCGGCTGAGGATGTCCCTCCCCAAATAGTCCGTACCGAACGGATGGTCGACGCTCGGGGCTTCGAACTTCTCATCCAGATCAATTTTGTAGGGTGAATAGGGGGCAATCACGGGCGCGAAGACTGCGATGAAACCTAGACACGCAAGTATTATCAGGCTGCTCAGTGTCAACGGATTTCTCGTCAGCGTATAGAGTACCAGGCGAAACTCCCGATAAGAGCCCTTAGCCGCGAAGTCCCTGAGGTGCGACATCAACCTCTGAATCAGTCCCGCCTCAGTGGCCAAACCCTCCCTCCATCATAGCCGAACCCTCGGGTCGAGATACGCTTGTGCCAGGTCAAGGACCAAGTTGGTGATTACAACGATGAATGAAGCGATGATGGTCACAGCCACGATTACAGGATAATCCGCTGCCAGGATCGCCCGCCACGTATAGGTCCCAAGACCTGGCCAGTTGAAGATGATCTCCACCAGGAAGACTCCCGTGAGAGACCAAGCGAAGACGATTCCTAGGACGGTCATTGTCGGTATTATGGCATTTTTCAGGGAGTACCGGAAGTTGATGACGTTCTCAGGGACGCCGAATGCCCTTGCAGCTACGATATACTTCTCCCTCAAGACCTCGATCATTGTCGATCTGGTCATGCGCAGCGACAGACCGATAGAATAGGAGGCGAGTGCCAGGGCCGGGAGTATTAGATGGAGAAAGGCATCCTGAAAGCCGAGTAGATTCCCCGTCAGCAGGCTGTCCAGGAGGTAAGAGCCCGTGAGGTGGCTAATTGGACTGTATCTCTCAACGTACGGGCTTATTCGACCCTGTAGCGGAAGGATTCCAAGGAAGCGGGCAAAGAAGATCTGGAGCATGATGGCAATCCAGAAGGACGGGACTGAGAGGTTCAGTATGCCAAACAGGCGGCTTGCGTGGTCGACCTTGGTGTCCTTTCTCGATGCAGCAATCACGCCAAGGGAGATGCCCACGGCTCCCGCAATTATGAGGCCGACGATGGCAAGCTCCATGCTGGCGGGCAGATAGTTCAGAATGTCCTCTATGACTGGTCTACGCGTGCGAAACGACGTCCCCCAATCGCCGCTGATCAGGTCACGCATGTATATGAAGTACTGCTCATAGAGGGGCCTGTCGAGACCGAGTTCTCGCCTAGCCCGTTCTATCTGTTCAGGTCTAGCACGCTGGCCTACCCAAAGTAATGCGGGGTCCGAGGGGGCGATCCTGGCCAGAAAGAAGGTTATGAGCGATATGCCGAACACGACTACCAGGGCCTGGGCTAGCCGTTTCGCCAGGTATCGCCTGAAGTCCATCCATCACTCCTCGACCAGCCACATGTACCAGAAGAAGAAAGTATCGTAGCCGTATGCTGGGTTGACCACGATGCCCATAACATTGTTACGAAGCGAGAGTGGATTTCGAAGGTCATCGAGGAATACTGTGGGGCAGTCCTCTATGAGGATCTCCTGTGCCTGTCGGTACAGAGTCAGTGCAGCGTCCGGGTCGGAGCCCTCTAACGTGGATGCTTCATCTATCAGTGTGTCAAACTCGGGATTGCTGTAGTATGCGGCATTCCAGAACGGCTGTTCCTCGGTGTGCCACATATTGTAGAGGAAATCGTACGGCGTGATGTAGGTTGGCCACCATGCGAATGCCACTATGTCGTATGCATTGGGTCCCTGAGGCCCTTGCTTGATGATCTCCCACATGGTGGGCCATGTCACTCCCACCACTTGGAGTTCGATGCCCAGCGTGGACAGGCTTTCCTTCCAGAGTTCGCCGGCCATTCTCATTCCAAAAACACCGGAGATGTACAGGTACTTAAGTGTAAAACCGCCGTCTGGGTGACCTGCATCACTCAAAAGTTCTCCCGCCTTCGTCAGGTTGTAATCGTATTGGTAAAGATCATCAAAGTGCCCCCACATTCCATGAGGAATCGGCCCCACTGGCTGAGAGTACGCACCTTCGCTCCCCTTCACGTGGTCATCGTAGGGAAAGGCGTAGGCCAGTGCCTTACGAACGAGGAGGTTGTCCAGGGGATCCTTCTGGGTGTTGAGGAAAGCATAGTGAGAAAAGAATGTTTCCACCCAGAGGGTGCGTATTTCAGGTTTCGTTTCAAGCCTCTTCCTTTCCTCGTTAGGTAGACCTGCTCCATAGTGTGCCTCTCCGGTTTCCAGCATCGTGGTCCTCACGGTCGCGTCCTCCACTATCTGGAAGACCACCTCATCAATCCTGTCGGCAGAGTGGTCTTCCCAGCCCCGCCAGTAGTCATCATACTTTTCAAGGACCACCTTCACTCCTCTCTCAAGGCTCTTGATTCGGTAGGGACCAGTCCCTGCCTCATTTCCTTGGTTGAACCAATCGTGCAGGTCGTCAATTTCGGTCGTCTTCGGGCTGTATATCCATGCCCCGTAGGAGGACGCCACAATCCTCTGGAGGGGGGCGGGGTAGCTTAACACGAACTGCACAGTGTAGTCGTCTACGACGCTGATTTGCTCTACAGGATCCCAGATGAAGACCGCTCCGACATCGAGTTCTCGGATTCTGTCAACTGAGTACTTAACGGCGTCGGCATTGAACGGGGTACCGTCATGGAAGGTGACCCCCTGCCTAAGCTGGAATGTCCAAGTCAACCCATCTCCGGAGACGTCGTACCCGGTGGCCAAAGCCGGTTCAACCTCGGGGTCTCCTCCCTTGTAGAAAAGAAGGGTCTCGTACACATTGGCGGTGACTATTATCTCGCCCGAAAAGCTATAGGCAGGGTCTAGGTCGGTAACGAAGTCATATTGTTGTAGGTTCACAAATACCTTCAGTGGTTCAGGCTGAGGTGTGGGTGCAAAAACCGCTACATACACACCCCCAACCACGGCTGCAGCCACGATCACTATTATGATGGCTACATGCACTTTCGTCAATGCAGACTCGTCAGAGGATAACCGCACTCCTCATGCCCCCTATAAATCCCTAATCACGGGAATAAGCATGCCTATTAAAAGGTTACGACCCAGACCCAGACGCCCAGACTCCCTCCTTCCCTCCCTCCTCCTTTCTCCGTCCCGGTCCCGAAAAGGTAATATAGGGACATCTCCGATATGATATGCACGGCCCCGCCGTAGACCCTTCATTGTAATTAGAGCGTTACGGCGAGGCTGAGAGCAGCCTCATGGCGAGGGTTGTGATTCGTGATCAACCTCATCCGAAGCTGCTCACAAGGTGGGGAACCGAGAAACCCGGCCTAGGCCGTGACCTCTTGGTCCCGACACTCGACGAAGGAACGATCGGCTTCCCCTGACCATTCCTTTAGGGTAGCATAGCAGGCAACTCCGGTTGATCCTGCCGGCGGCCACCGCTATGGGAGTTCGCTTAAGACATGCGAGTCGAGAGGGTTCGGCCCTCGGCGCACGGCTCAGTAACACGCGGATAACCTACCCTTGGGAGGGGGATAACCTCGGGAAACTGAGGATAATACCCCATAGGCCTGGGGTACTGGAAGGTCCCCAAGCCGAAAGCTCCGGCGCCCAAGGATGGGTCTGCGGCCTATCAGGTAG
>JABAOD010000744.1_pt1 | contig 42085 bp, 71 predicted proteins | sample 7062151 | NCBI WGS metagenome assembly JABAOD01 (sample SAMN14538626, study PRJNA623070) | marine sediment metagenome | biome: marine biome [ENVO:00000428]; feature: marine pelagic biome [ENVO:01000023]; material: deep marine sediment [ENVO:00002113] | place: India: Gulf of Khambhat ... | reverse complement strand
TAACGCGTCAGCCGTCAGTTTTGTTATCCCGGCTAACGCCTCTGTTGCCTACCCTGTCGGCACGGTCTTCGCTGTGCATCAGCGGGGAGCTGGACAGGTTACGGTATCAGTAACCACAGACACTCTCCGCTCGCCGAACGGTGCCAAGACTGCCCAGCAGTACAGCACTATCTTTGTCACTAAGGTCGCCGCTACGGAGTGGGTCATCACCGGAGACGCAGCAAACTAATGCACCCACTACTACACATGCTCGCAGCAGCAACGCCTGTCAACTGGCAGGTTGATATTGGTGTCGACGACACTAACACAATTTACGGCTACCACGAGACGGCGAATGAGGGCGGCAGTCCTCCTACGGGCGGCTGCACACCTGTCACTATCCGAGGCTACACTATCTATATTTGTGGGCAGTGGGATGTGACAGGCGTCAACGAAAACTTCGACTTCAGTATCCGAAATACTGGATCAGAGCTAGGCGCTAGCTGGTTCACCTCGCTGGTCGTGGAGCACAGTTCCGGCACCAACACGCTAAACACTGCCGATGCTGTACATTCGTTCGGAGGAGGCTTTGAGACGTGGAAGTGGGACTCTGCAACCTATTTTCCGGGCAACTGGATAGGTGAGCAGGGAAACGTCAGAAACGTAAGGATGGTACCATAATGGAATTTGTATATATTGCGTTGGGCATGTTAGCGGTTGTATTAGTCTTGGCCTACGTGCGACGCAAAAACGCCGCGCCAGATGTGCGGCCTGAACCTGACCCTGACTACGTGCCCGAGTTTCCGCCCTCACGTGAAGTGGCTGACGAACTGTATCGTCAGGCGATACTACACGGGAATACTGCGGAAGGGCTTGCCGACTTTGTCCGCATCGTCCGATTAAAGTATCCTGATTGGACGCCACCTACTACTAAGGATTAGACACAATGGGCATCCTAGACAAACTCTTCGACCCCGGTAAGAAGTCGCGCGAAGCTGCGGACCGCGCTGCGAAGGAGGCCCGTGTGGTCGGCGGCGAAGCCACAGGCCCCGGAGGAATCAAGGCCGGTTTCAGCTTCCAAGACGGACGTGGAACACAGACGAGCGATCTCGGGGTATTCGACCCTATCATGCAGAACCTGCTCGCGAGATCGCAAGCGAGCTTCGGGCAAGGCGCAGCGTTGTCGCCTGAGCTACAGCAGCTCTTCGGCGGCGCCGTCAGAGACTTGGCTACGCCGAATCTTCAGCCGGGCGACTTCAGCCAGCAGCAGGCGGGGCTGTCGCAGCTGTTCGGTTCCCAGCTCGGTACTGCTACCGCTGACCCGTTCGCTCTGGGCGCCGGAGTCACGGAGCGCTTGAACGCTCTCGCCGCGCGTCCCGAGCGGCAGCTGGTCAACAAGAAATTCCAGCAGCTATTCGGAAGCGGACGGTTGGGTGCGAGTGCGGGCATAGAAGAGGCCTACCAGATGCAGGATCAGCTAGAAAGGGCCGGTATCCAGCGTGACCTCGCTGGGCTACAGGCAGGCCAGTCGCTCCAGCAGAACGCTCTGGGCGCGCTCTTTGGTGCTGGCCAGCAGCTGTCTGACATCCAGAGCCAGCTGTTCGGACAGCGACTCAGTGGGCAGCAGCTCCTGTCGCAGTTCGCGAACCAGCGCTTCGGCATGGGCACGGAGGCGCAGCGGCTGCTTAACCAGATACAGCAGCAGGGCTTCACGCAGGGACTGGCGGGCATCCAAGGTGCCACATCCCTAGTTACCTTGCCGCTGGCCTTCCAGCAGGCGCTGCTTCAGGCTCAGGGCCTCAAGTCTAACGTGGACCTCGGCGTTGCGTCTAACTTCCAGCAATCCGCTGCTAACGCCAAGTCGCCGTTTGTTGAGGCACTCAACACCATCGGCACGTTCATGGGGAACATCAAGCCGGGAGGCGTCTGATGGCTAACGTCTTTGGATTCCAGACTGTCGAGGAGGCCAACGAGGCCATCCGCCAGCGCTGGATAGAGAACAACCAGCGTGTGCAGGCTATGGGCCGCAACGCTCCTCCGGGTGTGCAGGTCGGACAGGCGCTTGCCAACATGTTCGGCGGGCGCGTCAAGCGTGCGTTAGACACGCGTACCGCGCGCAAGGAAGAGCGCGACCGTCTCATGGAGACGCAGGGCCTGTCTAAAGACGAGGCGCGCGATGTGGCCAAGGCCACGATCTCGCCGGAGTTTGCCGAGGTACGCAAGGCTAAGCGCATGGAGGAAATCTCCTTGGGCGGTCGTAGCGTCATGGATGAGCTTATCGCGAACGGCGTGCCTGCCGCACGCGCACAGGCTGTAGGCATGTTCGAGGTAGCGAAGAGGCTCAGCGAGCAGGGCTTCCCTGAGGAAGCCTCGGCGCTGCGCGTCCAAGCCAGCGAGCTGCTCCAGCAGCAGGACAAGGCTGACGCAGAGTTGGCGAACCTGAGGGCGCGTACGTCAGCGTCTACCGCTAGCGCGGAATCGACGCGTGCCAGCATGCGTGCTAACGACGACACGTTCATCAAGATCAACAACGACGGTTCCATTAGCGACGCCAAGTCTATGCCGCTGACCGACGCCGAAGGCCGTCAGAGGCTGCGTGACCGCGGTTACATCAACGTAGGCAACGGCGCGTTCGGCATCCAGTTCAACCGCGAAGACTTCGCTGGTGCTCCCAAGGAAATTCCTAGGGGCACGCAGGAAGACATCATCGGCGGGCTGAACATGCTGTCGTCTATCGACGTGCTGCGTAGCATCAACCATCAGACCGGCTTCATCGAGGGACCGGCCCGCTCGGCTATGGCCGCGCTCGGCATTACGGCCTTCAACAACGAGGGCTTCGTAGACGCCGTTGCTGTTAGACGGAAGATGCGCGCTGACATCCAGTCGATCATTAAGGGTATCCCGTCTAACTACGACGCCGGTATCTTCGAGCGTATGATCCCAGACCCCGGCGCGTTCAAGTCGCGGCGCTTTTACGACGCGCAGTTAGACGTGCTTGAGAGTGCGACTCGCGAGCTGGTCGAGCTGACGATTGCGTTCCATCAGGGCACGCAGAAGCCGATCCCGAAGGACGTGCTCAACGCAGCCTACGCTGCTGGCATACGCCCGCAGGAGGTCGAGCCGATGGACGCGGACGAGATCGAAACGATCAAGAAGAACCCAGACAACAACGTATTCACCGCGCACCAGAAGCAGCTTGAGATGCAGGCTGAGCTGTTCAAGAACTCGCAGAACACTCTGGAGACGCCCGAGCGGCAGCAAGAAGTCAACGACGCGATCAGCTACTACCTGACCGAGGACGAATAATGGCGGACTTCGCTACAGACGATCCTCGCAAGGTCCTGAAGGACCGCGAGGCTGCGAAGGCTCTCGCGCAGGCGCTGAAAGACGGCAAGGTGCCGGAGAGCAAGCGCTACGAGGCTGAGCAGGCATTGCTCGAATTCCGCTCTCGCGAGAACCCAGAGACCGGCAAGGACCCCGTTCCCCGCGAGGTGGACGGTACTCCGCGCGTGGAGTTCTGGGACGGCGTCGGCATATCTATTGACCCGCAGCAGGAGTTCGGTAGACAGATGCTGTCGGCCAGTAAGGGTCTCGGCAACATGGGCTTCAACATGGCCCTGTTCGCGTTAGACGCAGCCAACGCTGTCGGCGCGGACGGAGGGGACTTCGAGGGATTCATCAACAAGCAGCGCCGGGCCATGATGGATCGGCGTGCGCAGTTCAACGCCGACGCCAATAACATGATCATCGAGGTCATGGGCGCAGAGCCTAGCGGCTTCGGCGAATTCCTTGGGACGACGCTCCCCTTCTTCGCAATCCCTTCCGCACTCTCCACGTACGTCCGCACCGTAGCCTACAACGGGCTAGTCGGTGCTGTCGGTGGTGGTGCGCTGACTCCCGACGCTGAGAACTTCCAAGACCGTGTAGGCGACATGGGCGTAGGCACGCTCTTCGGCCTCGGCACGTCTGCCGTGCTGTCGGCGAAGTCCGGGTTCCAGAACTACGCCTCGCGCCGTATACAGAAGCGCTTCGAGTCTGACCTCGCCCGCGCTAACAAGGAGCTAGAGAAAGAGCTTCAGGCGATGGTAGGCAGCGACTTCAACTTCAGCATGGGCCAGATCAGCGCCGACCCGTTCATCACTGGTCTGGAATATGGCGCGGCCCACAAGCTCCAGCGTACCGCGCAGAACGCTCGCATCCAGAAGCTCGTCGAGTTCTTAGACGCGCGCTCCGCCGCGCTGTCTCGTGGCGGCGACGCCGAGAAGATTGCGGTAGACTTGCATAAGACGATGGAGCGTCTGAGCGACGAGACGCTGACGGCTGCTGGGCAGCAGTACAGCAGAGGCATCGACGACCTCGTAGAGAACTACGGGGATCAGATCGTGTTAGGTCAGGTTCACGCGCGTGGATATTTAGACAAGGCTCGGGAGCTGGCTGGTGAGCTGGCCGACCCGCGTCACCTCGGCACGCCCGGCATGGTGCCGAAGGGCCTGAAGGATCACATCGACTTCCTCGATATTAAGCTCAACCCGTTCCGCAGCGTTAGACGAATCGTGGAGGACGGTAACGGGAAGAGGCGTGTCGTCTACGACGTCACCCACAGGGAGTCGGGAGAGGTCCTAGAGACGTTCTCTGGGCGTGGCGCAGCCAAGAAGGCTCTGACGCGTACCGAAGCGGAGAACCTCTCGCAGGGTGGCCTGAACGTAGAAGACGTGGCCGAGGTACTGAAGGGCAACCGCAGGCTCGCAGCTGGCGACACGCCGCTGTTCGAGAACCTCCAGCTTGGCTCGACGCAGAACCTCGCAGCCGCCCTCAAGGGCGCGCTGCTGGAGAGCATAGAAGGCAGCTCGTCTCAGGCCATCACGCGGCTACAGAACATCCGGAGCGAGTATGCCAAAGAGATGCTGAAGCTCAACAGCATCAGCAACACGATGCTGGGCCGCATCTTCGGCGACGAATCTGCTGTCTTCAGCGCCGACGAGGCGTTAGACAGACTCATCGGGCGTAGCCCGCAGTCGCTGCGTGCGACTCGTGAGATTCTCGAAGAGTGGAATCCCGGCCTGTTAGACGACATCAAGTCCGTCACGATTAGACGGGCCGTCGAGCGCTCCCGCAATCCGGCGGAGGTGGCGTCGCTGTTAGACACCGACCTGACGCTGCTGGCGAACAACCTCGCTGGCAAGAGCAAGGGTGTAGGCGAGCTGGGCACGGGTCTGTTCACCCCGAGAGAGCAGTCAGAGATTTTGGCTGTGGCCAAGGCTGTGCGCGTCCTCAAAGAGACGTACGTGGACAGCTTCAGCTTCGCGTCAGCGAGTGCCACCTCGGACTTTACGATCAACGTGGTCTCCCGCAGCCCCGAGTTCATGGCGCGCTTCTTGACGCGCACCCTTGGGCAGTCTGAGGGACTGTCGGCTGCACTCAACGACCCCGGCGCACGGCAGGCGATCCTCAGGCTCGCTTCGTCTGGGCCGAACAACGACAAGGGTCGTATGGCACTGGCGTACCTCGCAGTACTGCACGGAGAGACAGAGAAAGAGAGAGCAGAAGAAGAGCGGAAAGCAAGGTTAGAAGAGGCGGGTCGGACAGGACTGGACCCGTTCAGGGAGTAGGCAATGCGCCAGTGGGGGAAAAAGTCGAAGCGGGTCTACCGAGAGCTAGACCCTCGGCTGCAACGAGTGGTGGACCGCCTTCTCCACGAGGTTGCAGACATCTCGCTGATTACCGGGTTCAGGAATCAGACGGTACAGAACGAGATGTACCTGACTGGCCACAGCAAGACGCCGTGGCCTCGGTCTAAGCATAACAGAGTACCAGCGTTGGCTGTCGATTTACAGCCACATCCCATGCCTAGCCGAAGAGAAAAGCTGTGGGCTTCGCTGGCGTATATCGCCGGTCAGGCCATTCAGATAGGACTTTCGGAAGGCGTGGCCCTAAGATGGGGTGGAGATTGGGACCGGGACGGTGATCTCACCGACCAATCCTTCGATGATTTGTTCCACATTGAGATCATGGAGTGTGATCAAGGTGAGGCTACTACTGCTAGTGTTAGGGATGATAGCATGTCTTAGCGCATGTGAAAAAGATCAGTTCACAGCCGACCAAAGGCTTGCGAGATATTTGTATAAGGAAGCGTGTAGGATAAGCTCTTACGAATGTAGGATAAAGCCCCCAGTGGTGCGCCGCACGGAGCTAGCAGCAGCGCGGGGCATGTGGGGTTTCTACACTGGCGGTAACATCATCTGGATTGACCCCGACATAGACGGTACTCTGCTCTGGTCTACTGTATTTCATGAGATCATCCACTACCTCCAGTTCCAAGGAGGGACTGTGGGCATGGAATTTGAGCTGTTGTACTGCGTCTACGAGTGGAACGCGCAGGATTACACAAACGAGTTTTTAGCGAGCATCCCCGGAGGCGAGAGCTACATACGGGATTACGAGGTATGGAAAGGAATTTACCAGTGCTGAAGGAACGGGTGGCGGCAGACTTCGCCGCAGTAACGAGCGCTGGCTTAGCTGGCGTGACATGGTTGGCCGATTTGGGCATATTGTTGCAGCTTGGCGCGACTGTTGTCGCCATCGTCGCTGGCGGCTACGCAATACAGTGGCACAGGTTCCGTCTAAAGGCGGGGCGTGAGGCGTTAGACAGGCAGAGAAGGAACGACCAGATCGAGCGCACGATTAAAGAGTTAGACGACAGATGACAGCCAGAACTCCACGCGGCAGCAACGGTAAGCAGCTCACAGACGAGAGCCTGCTCATATCTATGGGGGCCTACCCCTCCCTGAGCAAGGTAAACAAGTTTGGTAGAGCGCTGGACTGCGACTCAGGCATAGACGTAGATATTCACGACGGCGCCAATGCATCTAGCTTTCCTACGGCAGCGTTAGACGAGCGTGACATTTGGACCGCCCCCACGGCGGCCCGCGTCCATTCGTTGCAGTCTACCAATGCTGGAGACACGCAGACAGTCCGGGTGTGGGGCCTTACGTCTTGGAGTTCTGTGGAGACGTACGAAGACGTGGTGCTGACTGGTACTGACGCGGTCAACACGACGAACTCGTACGTGATAATCCACCGAATGGTGCTCCAGACAGCTACGATAAACGCTGGTACTATCTACGCTACGGCAGCTACCGACAACACTATCACTGCGCAGATCAACCCCGGTGAGGGACAGACACAGATGGCCGTATACGGCATCCCTTCCGGCATTACTGCGTACATGTGCAAGTACTACCTATCAGCAGTTAAGGGCGGGTCAGCTGTTGCAGCTCGGACTACACTGCTTTTGAATCCGTTTCCTGATAGTGATGAAACTGTGTTCATCACCAAACACACGCTTGGTCTGTCTACGGACGGGACAAGCTTAGTAGCCCACGAGTTCCGTCCTTATTTTGCTGTCGCTGGGCCTGCTATCATCAAGCTGCAAGTAAACACTAGCGCTAACAACGCGGACATATCTGGAGGGTTTGACTTGATTTTAGTAAACGAAGAGGAACAGCGCAAGGGTAGCGACTGATGTGGCGCCTAATCGCTCTTGCGCTACTCGCAGGTAGTGCACATGCCTACGATTTAGTCGTAGCCAGTTCCGCAGACAGAACGACTTACTGCTGCGTGGCCGCGGAGTCAGTCCCTCCGCAAATACTGCCCACAGACGGAACTTACTTTACCGTAGAAGGCGACGTCTACATCTTCGTCACGCCTGAGGCAGGCATAGACAGTGTCGAGTTCTACATTCGCACGAGTGACGGAGAGTACGGAACCTACCCGGAGCAGATCGAGAACCTGCCCCCGTGGGACTACAAGGGTGGCACAGAAGTCGCTGCTACTCCGTGGCAGACGTACTTCACTCCCAACGGGCTGTACGTAGTTCGAGCCGACATCACCTTCACGGACGGTACGACACAGGTCATCGAGGGCGGGCTGGGCATCGCAAACGACGCCGCTCCAGAAGCGCTGGACCCGGACCCCAACATCTATGACGGTACTGTCACGCTCAGTTGGGTAGCTCCCACACATAACGAGGATGGTAGCGAGATTCCTCCGCCTCCTGATCCAGCAGCGCTGGCGGGGTTCAAGTTGTACTGGGGAGTAGTTCCGGGCAACTACCAGTGGATTCAGGACGTACCTGACCCGACGGCAACGTCCTACGTTATCGAGGGGCTGGCGCCCGGCACGTACACGTTCGTCGGGACGGCGTACAACGAGGCTGGCATCGAAAGCCGCTACTCGGAGTCGGTCACGAAGCAGGTAATCGGCAGCGAGCAGACGGTACCTGAGCCGCCTACGGGCCTGACCGCCGCAGAGAACATCGTAGTCTATGCGCTTAGCTTGAGTACAAACAGAGTAGTGCTGTACCCCATAGGCTTGACTACACAGGACGTTGCGTGTGACGCAACGCAAACAGTTAACGGCTACTACCTAGTGCCTGTAGAAAGCGTGCGATTTGCCGAGGGTGCGTACTCTAGGACGGTCTTTGCGCGATGCTTAGGAAACTAATTAGGTGGCTATGTAGACTATGGTACAAAAACCCCAGACGAGTGGAGAATATTTACATGAGCGACAGAGTATTATCGTGGACATTGCCGGAGCTGACAGCCCGCCAAGCTACTATCGCGTTTGTACGAGTCGAGTTCAGAGTAGACCCCGGCCTGCCGTGGACCGTGCAGGCAGAGGTGCCGCCAAGTGGGCCGCAAGAGGTTACGTTCACAAATCCTAGCCCCGGCGCGTACGAGTACCGGCTGACTATCTTTGATATCTTTGGGCAGTCAGGCGAGCCTGCGCTGGCCAGTAAAGACGTGCCGTTCGATCCGCCGGGATCAGTGGCTAACATCACCATCACGGATGTCTAATGAACATCATCAAACTCATCTCTACCATCTTCAAACCGGCCGTAGAGCTGGTAGACGAGCTTCATACGTCTGAAGAGGAGAAACTCATTCAGAAGGCGAAGACGTTAGACACGTATGTCACCGCGTTAGACAAGGGGCTGCAATATGAGCAAGAGCAGCTTAAAGCACGGGCGGCTATCATTGAGGCTGAAGCAAAGAGTGAACACTGGGTCACTTCGACGTGGCGCCCGATCACAATGCTCACGTTCGTCGCGCTGGTCGTCGCTGACCAGACGGGACTGCTGGCTTTTCGTTTGGCTGACGAGGCGTGGACTCTTCTTCAGATCGGCCTCGGAGGATACGTGGTCGGGCGATCCGCAGAGAAGCTCGTGCCGGGAATCGTCAGATCACTGAAATCGAGGGAGGAAACATGAGCATCATCAAGACTTTTAAGGGGCCGAACCCGCGTATCGTACGCAAGCCTCCGCAGATCACCCCGAGAGGTCGCCCGTTGCGTTACGAGCTGAGTAGGCGTCGGCGCCTGCTGCTAGAAGAGTCATGCGTTGTCCAGCCAAGCGACGCGCAGGTATGGGCACTGCTGCACTTCGATGGTACGGACGGCGATACGACTACCACGGACTCCAGTTACTACGAGCATCCGATGACTATACGTGGTACGGGCTGCCGTATCGAACAAGATCAGTCCAAGTTCGGCGGCACGTCTCTGTTCCTAGACGAGTCTGTAGGACAGCTCAACGCCACCTTCGCACACTGGCCGCACGACGGAACGGACGTCACTTCGTCCGATGCGCTTACGTTCGAGGCGTGGATATATCTCAACTCATTGCCGTCAGTCGCCGGGGACGAGATGACCATTATCTCGCACTACTTAGCGCAGGGCAACAGACGTTGCATGACGTTTGACGTTGATTTGAACAACCGGCTACGTATAAATTTAGACCAGACTGGCGATGACACCACCACAGTGGCCCAGCTTATTGCCGATGCAGGAACAGAGCTAAGTACGGGCCAATGGTATCATGTGGCGTATTGCCGAGACACAGATGGAAACGGCACGCTGTTTCTCGACGGAGCAATAGTAGGCGAAGGGACCGGCCATAACATAGGCCTGTTGAACGCAGAGGAAGTGCCTTGGCGCGTGGGTGCTCTTGACAGTACCTCTGCTGGGAATTACCTCAACCGCTTCGACGGCTATATCGACGAAGTGCGCATCTGCTTAGACCACAACGTCTACCGCTGCGCCTTTGACGTACCGACAGAGGCCCACGCTGATCCGGGCGCGTGGTCGTACACCGAAACGTCTACCAGCGATCCTAACTTCTCCGACACGGTGTTCATCTACCATGCAGAAGGCACCGATGGCTCGCAGACCGAGGACTTCAGCGACCTGTCAGGTGGGTATGCCTACGATATAAACTTCCTAGGCAACGCTCAGATAGACAATGCGCAAGCCAAGTTTGGATCGACGTCGGTGCTGTTTGACGGTACGGGTGACGGAATTGAATCCACGCATGCTGACTGGGCTAGCGAGGGGACAGAGCTTGCTACAAACACGTATCATTGCACAGAATTGTGGGTGAGGTTTAACTCCACGGCAGCCAACTCGACCTTGGCAGCCCAGTACAACAACGTAACGGCGTCTAGGTCATGGGGCTTGTCGGTGGTGAGCGGCGCCCTGAACTTCTACACTTACGACTCGGCGCAAGCGTCACAGCTCGTATGTGGGCACACTTGGAATCCGTCAACAGACACTTGGTACCACGTCGCGGTGCAGAAGTCAGGCCATGAGATTAAGGTATTCGTAGACGGTACGCTGGTGTCGTCTGGAGCCATAGGCAACGCAGCGTACAACGGTTCGGCTACGATTCAGTTCGGACACCTGTACTCCAGCGGCCAAGCGAACTCCGTCAACGGATGGATCGACGAGATACGTGTGACAACAGGGAACAGGCGTTACGTAAACGCCTTCACTGCCCCTACTGCTGCGTTCTACGACGGTTCTTAACCCCTCGTAGCCACCTCTTACGCGCCTTCTCGTAGCGCCGTCTAACAGATAGCGGCGCCAAGGCGAAAGGAACTAAAGCCACTTCCTCGGGTTCGAGGGGTGGCTTCTTTTTTGCGTGTCTAACGTAGGCGCACGAGTCAGGCAGGATTCCCTTGGCGTGTAGGCTAAGCACGTTGTCCGGTCTAACTGGTAGACAGATTTCCTTGCTGAAGCGCTCCGCGTAGTTCATGCACTGCTTGGTTTTGACGTTGAACGAGGGGCAGCAGTATTCCGAATTCTTGAATCTGCAACAGAGCCGCACCTGTCACAGAGTGCTTCCCATTCCTCACCACTCAGGGTATTTGTTTCCATCGTCTACGACCTTCTCTGATGGCTTGGGGTACACCCGTTCGATGGGCTGCTGAAAGAATTTGTACTCGCTCTTGGGCGGCACACAGGTCTTGCGGTGGCTCTTGATGGCTGAGGCTATACGCCGCGACAGGAACATGACGTGCTGCTGTGTGCTGTAGTTGTCACCGTCGTCGTCTTCCATCGTCTGTCTAACTACTAGGAGTTGATCGCAGCACGTGCAGTGGATCGACAGGGTGATGATCGTGCGCATCGTCGGGATGTCGTAGTCGATTAAGTACTGACCGTCGCGCCATCCCTTCTCGTCCTGTGCGGACAGCGCGTTGATAACGTCATGCGAGACTGCTCTCGCGATGACGCCAGCCTTGCCGTCCTTGTCTACGAATTTCATAACTTGTCTACCTGTATCATACAGTGCCGCCGCATCTGGCCGCGCTTCCGCACAACACAGTCGGCAGTTTGCATTACGGCCCAGCCCGGCACGTCGAACTTGGGGAGCCACCACTCTAGGCGCTCGGTGATAAGGTGCGCGTTACGCCCGTCGGGGAGAATTAGACCGCAAGGGTCGCAAGCGATCTGGTGGTACATGCCCCGGTTGGCGTGTGCACGCATCCAGCCTAACGTCTCGTCTATCATGTCAGGTTCGACATGTTCCAGCACATCGGTAGACACGATAAGATCGAAGCTGCGCTCGGGCAGCTTGTCGAACTCCGGTAGGCCGGGATCGTAGTTGTGCCACTCGACCGTGTGGCAGTCGCTCGACGCCTGTACGTACTTCTCCAGCGTCCGCTGGCCGCACCCGAAGTCGAGGACCGACTTGATGTCCCCGCGCCCCCTGAGGATGCTCACAAGCTCTGCGCCTGCGTTGCGGCCCCCGGTCGTGCCCCACGCCTTCTCGCGGGTACGCCCTGAGTGTACGCGCTGGAGTTGCGCCTTGTAGTCGTCGCTATGTGCCATTCCACTTTCCTCGTCGTTTTGTTACGTTTCTCGGGTCCTCCTTGACCCACCAGAATTCTGTGTCTATGAAGGACTCGTCTACGTAGTCCTCTTGCGCCCACGCCAGCCCCTTCGGATCGTACGTGTCGCGTCGGTTCCTCTCCAGCGAGTAGTGATAATCGAATCCGTCCTCGGTGAACTCGTGCCACTCAGGTACGTCGGTGAAGAACTCCTGCCAGTTGTCCGGTGTGACCTCGCGGTCGTGGACGAACGTGCCGTGGTAGTCCATGATGATCGCAGGGATCAGCACGACCTCTTCCTTAGCGACTCTTAGACGGGAGCACCCGAACGACAGGAACAAACCTTCGGGAAGGTTGTAGGCTAGGATCGGATTGCGGAATCCCTCCTGTCTAACGCTCTTCCGCATCTCCTCGAAGAAGCCCTTCTTGTACTTGGCGGGCGTGACCGGCGTAGTTTTCCAGCCGTGTAGGCTAACTGCTGCGCCACCGTAGTTTGGGTTCTTCACGAGCCGGTGCGTGATCCAGTCCGGGTGGATAAGCGCGTGTCTAATTTTCACGACCGCCGAACCTGTAGTTGACCTCGACGGCGTCTTGGTACAACTCTGACCTGTCGTTGAACGGCCCGCCGCATGTGTACCACGACTGATGCCGGTAGCCGATCTCCCAGTCGCCGTAGTCGAGGCCGATCTCGAAGACGCCTTGGAAGTTGTCGCTGCACTGCCACTCACGTTGGGTACGTACGTACCAATCCGAGTGGCTGTCTAACTGGTAGCCTACGCCGACATCGAAGTAGGGCGACCCTCCAAGCACTTCGGTCCCAGCGCAACCAGACATCGTTAGACAGACTAACACGACCCACTTTTTCATGGGCGGGAACTCATTCAGTACTTTCATCGTTTTGCTCCAGCGCAGCTAATGCTGCCTCTAACGCGTCAAACCGCCTTGCATCATGCTTTGGCTCTGGCCTGTAGGAATCACGAACGTAGACCCTCGCAGCGTCAACAACAGCCTCCATCCGTTCGATGCGCTGTAAATCGGCCATGTTGTGTAAGCCAGTCACTTCATTGTGCACATAAGTCTGCTCTTCTTCTGATTCAAACCCTGCTCGCAACCGTTCTATCTCGTCAGCGGCTTTTCTGCCCAACTCGTCAGATGCCATCGGTGGGCCATCGTAATCACCCGACCAGTACGTTCTAAGCCATTTCACTAAGGCCCTCATCACTCATCCTCCAGCGCGGCTTTTGCAGTACCGCCAATCCAAGCCCATGCAGAATTATTTTCAATACCACTATCGGCAATATCCCGCAACGCACCCCGCAGCCGTTCGTTTTCGGCTTCCAGTTCAACGATTCTTTGCTCTTGTCGCTCCATCGTTGACCCCATTGTCTTAATGCGTTTCGGTGTTCCTGCCCAAATGTCACTCATCATCTTTCTCCGCTGCGAGTGCTGCCCGTAAATCAGGGCAAGACTTCGGCATATTCATCAAATCTAAATCTTGTACCACTACCTTCGCCGCATCACGGATAACTCGCAGCCGTTCGTTCTCGTCATCCAACTTACTGATTGTTTCAATAAGCTGTAGTACATACGGATCGTTTAAGTGTTCTTCAGTTGGTTTGATCATTCATCTTTCTCCAGCGCGTTGACTAAAATAGACGAGTTTTCGTCGCAGTCGTAGCATTGCTCGTTAAAGGCCATGGCGTTCAACGCACCCCGCAGCCGCACTATTTCCCTTTCCAATTCCTCGTTTTCGCCCACGACCACAGCGTAGTCTTTCAGGTCGGCTTTCAGTTCAGCGATGCGGCAATATGGGCAAGAAGAACCTTGCCGCCGCAGCTTTTCGTGCTTGTAACATTCACTCATCATCTTTCTCCGCTGCTGTGAGTGCGAACTCCGCCACATTCTGAAATTGCAGCCATATCTTTGCTGCCCTATCTAATTCACCTTCAAGATCGCCAGCAGGAAAATCCGGGTGTGCAAAATTAGCAATGTACTCCAACGCACCTCGCAGCCGTTCGTTCTCGGCTTGTAGCGCGTCACTGTCCTCTGGCGACAAGCCACGACGAGCACACTTGTTTTGCAGGGCTTCGCATTGGGCTTCCAGCCGTTCGATGCGTTGCTCTAGCTCTCGCGTCCTGTCTAACGATGCGTTAGCCCAGTCCACCATCTCCTGTGCGGACATCTCGATTTCAAAACTCATCGCGGAACCTCGTAGTGAATGTCGTACTCCACGCCCCACCTGTCTAAGATCGTGTCGAAAGCGTAGTCAGGGATGACGTTGTATCTGTTTAACAGGTAGCGATAGACGGCCACAAACTCTTTGCCGTGGTCCTCGGCGTCATGCCCGTGTCTACGCCAGATGATGTGATGCGCCAGCTCGTGCAGCAGCACGCCGATGTTAGCGCCGTGGAAGCAGTGATTTAGACAGATCGTGTTAAGCTCGTGGTAGTACATGCCGAACACCATCGTATTGTCTTCGCTCTTGAGCAGCAGCTTCGGCGCGATGAGGCCCCACTCCCGACAGGCGTGTCTAACTATCTGCCTGAGCGTAGGCAGCTCCATAGTCGTGTCTACGCAGGCGCCTACCATCGTGCGCTCCATGTCGTAGACCTTGTGCCGCTGCGGGTCTGCCTCGCAGACTTTCCGCTTACGGGGCCTCGGCCGCTGCGTCAGGTAGCGGGAGATCATGGCCGTAGACCGAGGGTGTCGTAGTTTCCGAGCACCGCGTGTGTCTCTGCCTCTCCGTAGGCCGCGCGGATGTACTGGGCGGCTCTGTCTATCTCGCTGAATCTGTACTGCCGGTGGCTAAGGTNNGACGTTGTACGCTGGGTTAGCCGGGTGTAGGGCTACGCAGTTGACACCGGCCAGCGCGGCCTGAACCGTCGCCGTAGAGGTCCAGAACACCCCACAGAACGCGTCGTCAAAAGTGCTACTCAGAGGCGGCAGGGGCGGCTCCCAGCTGGAAATAGTAAGAGGGTGCGGCCTGATCTTACAGGGCAGTCCTGTGGCTTCTGAAGCCGTCTGGGCCTCTCTCCGGAGCCACGCCTCTATGTGTATACCGCGGAGCGCACGGTCTCCCGGCAGCTGCCCGTACAGGTAGACAAACTCGCCGGGAGTCCGGCGCGGTTCGATAGGCGGGTGTTCCCTCGGCATTAGACCCCAGACGTGACTAGCCTGCATACTCAGGCCGTGNNATGCTTACGGAGAATCTGTTCGGGCGGTTGGCGAAGTACCCTCTGTCTAAACAGACGAACGGAATGTTGTTCTCTATCGCTGCTTGCAACGACTTGTTCCCCTTAAAGCCGTACTGGACGTACAGGTTGCAGTCAGGGGGCAGGCTCGCTAGCTCGCGATTCTGCTCGTACGACCTGTCGAACTCGCTCACGAGAGCGGAGACAAGCTGGGCGCTCTGCGTCGAGCGATCTTTGCGCTGACCTCCACAGGCCACGATTTTCATAGTCTTATCCTCTTGCCGTCAAACCAGTGCCCGCACGAACCGCAGCGAACCTGTCTAATAGCATAGCACCGAGTCCTACGGGGCGTATCGGCGAAGGTGTTCTTAGAAGTGCACGCCGGACACTGGTAGTTCTCCTCCCCAAAGGCCACGTCGAACTCGATCATGTTCGGGTGGTTCTTGATCCACGGACGGAGCTTCTTGTACAGGCGCTCCGTTAGACGAACGTCTCGAATGTTGTAGCGTTCCATTTTGCGCCGAGCACTCTCGTCACCCTGCATGTAGGCAGGCCAAAGCCCAAAGCCCCCAGTGTCCAACTTGTTGACACCGAGCACTGCACCTGCCACGTAGTCGAGCTTGTTAGACGGGAACTTGAACTGCTGCTTGACCGTCTTGAACAGGTCTATGTTCGGCAGCGGGCGGACCGGCAGCAGGTCGGCCTCAACAAACTCCCGGTTGATGTGCTTCATGTCGAAGCTGGAGCCGTTGTACGTAATGACGGCGTCAGCGTTGTCTAACAGATGCCACAAGTCGGGCAAGAATCTGGGATCGCGGAAGTCTCCGACGTAAACTTCTTTCTCGCCGAAGTACTTTGCCGCGTAACACAGCATTTTAGTAGGCTCTTGCAGCTTGTCTAACGACACGTAGTCGCCGAACAGATGCCATACGTGGGCAGAGTTGGGCGACGTCTCTATGTCTATCGTGAGCAGTCTCATGACCCGTCCTCGTATTTGCGCAGCGCTTCCTCGGCACTCTCTCCCGACCGGACAGCCACGTATCTGCCGACGCTGTCTAAGATGTTGTACTTGCCGGGTTTGCCCGCGATAGCCGAGGCACGATAGAATCCGTCGCGGTTCTCTTGGATGCTCTCGTCGCACAGCTTGAGGAACTCGGTCTTCCGCTTCTGCTGTTCGATATGCTTTTGAAGGTGCGCTAGTGCGCGCCACGCAACGGCGTCCCAGTCCTCGTCGATGACGTGCCGCAGCATGGCATCCAATTCGTCACCCGATTTCGTCCGATCCCAGTGCAGAGGCTTGCCGGGATTGTGCTGATCGTTGCCGCGCTTAGACAGCTTGGCGACGGCCGCCAGCGCGTCGGGGAAGTACTTGATGCACCCGGAGTAGACAGGAATTTCCTTGCGTTCCTTCGCGTCTTTCGGCAACCTCATCGCCGCTTCTCCAGCTCGACGGCCAGCGCAAGGTTCTCTTTGCGCAGCTCTGCCACCTCTGCCCGCAGGCCTGTGACGCGCTTGAGCAGCTTCATCATCTCGCGCTCGACGATCATGATGTTACAGTCTTTGAGCCGCTTGTTATTGATCGTAACGATGGGCTCGTGTGTCAGCTCTACCGAGTCTTCTCTAATTTCCATCTCAGGTACTCCTTCCACTCGTCTAAGTCCATAACCGCAAGCACTGTCCACGGCTTGCCGTTCTGTCTATACGCCAGTATCGGCGTCTGGTGATCCCGCGTCTGCTCCCGTACCTGCTCGATCCAAGCAGGGATCGTAAGACGCTCCTGCCGCTTGACCTCTATCGAGACCGGCAGTACGCCCAAGGCATCGTGGTTGTCGGATTGACCCTCGCAGTGCCTTGGCGCAGGGTGTCTCATGAATATCTTGCCGTTCCTGTCTCGGTACGGCCAGTCGATATCCTCGCACAGCTCGTTAGACAGCTTGAAGAACTCGCGCTCTCCGCTGGCGCCCTTCTGTCTACGTCCCCTACCTCGCATCGTACTGTGCCGCAGAGTAGTAGGCCACCGCGCCACACAGGGCGGCGACCAGTATGGCAGGCGCGTAATCTAGCACCATGCCGATGAACAACCAGCCGCCGCAACAAAAGCCCCAGATATACGCAGCGAATTTGTTAAGCGTCTTCACGCTCGTTTCTCCTGTCCTCGAAATAGGCTGCGATGTAGGCACATGGCGACCATAGCACCAAAACCAGCACCACAACCAATACTAGCAACGACCGTAAGATCGTACCCCACACGTACAATAAGAGCGATGACATAGACCTCACAAAAGGCCATAGCCAGCGACGTAGGTAGTACAGGCCAGTACTTATCAAAGGCGACGTTGCGTTGTTGAAACGCCTTGAGAAAGACGAACAAAAACATTGCGCCCGCTGCAAATAGTTCATTCACTTCTCTCCCCCGGTGGTAGCCACGTCTCGTTGTAATCCCGGCAAAGGTAGACTAGGCGCATGTTCTCTAGCGCCGCTTCCTCGGCCGTCAGCTCGCCGTAGAGGTCCTCACCGTACTTCTCGATGGTCCCCTCGTAGATAGACACGAGAGCCTTCCACAGGTCCTCTTCCGGCGCCTTGCGCAGCTTGTCGAACACCTTGCGCGCACCGGCAGGCCCTACCTTGTAGGCTCCCCCGATGTTGTCCGTGCTGTCGCCGGTAGCGGCCTGCACGTACAGGCGCCACAGGCCCTCAGCCTCGCTGACACGTTTCCAGCCTTTGTTCGGGTTCAGGTGGTAGCCGGGGACTTGCAGCAAGTCCTTGTCTACCGCAACAATCACTGACACGAGCTTACAGTCCTTACAGTTGTTTGCTGCGGTCTGCCAAATAGCGATCTCGTCGTCGGACTCTTGGTCGTAGACAACCTCCGCGCCCCAGTGCTCGACCAGATACTGTCTAATTTCCATGAAGTAGACAGGCTTGGCAGCGATGCGGTTGCCCTTGTACGGTCTAATCGTGCCCAGTCGGTCGCGGAAGTTGCCGCTTCCGTCTATGAATATCTGAAGCTCCACGTCTTCGACGTTGAACTTCTCTTTCACCTTCTCGACCTGCGCTTCGATCATCTTTTTAGCCGAGTGCAAGACGTGCGCTAACGGGTCGGCGACGGTGCGTGCGTAGACAGGCCCGGTCTCTCCGTCGTTGCGCAGCTTCGCACACTCTTTCACGTCGGCCATGCTCTCGAACTCGTCTACTCCAGCGATCTGCGGCGCTAGGTAAAACGTCTTTTGCCCTGCAAATCCGGCTGTGTAAACTATCCAGTCGCCGTCTAACAAAACTTGGACTCTCATATTTTCACCGCGCTTTTTTGGGAATTTCAAAATGAAAAAGTGGCGGACGCTGTCTAAGCCGTCCGCACACTAAGGGGTACTCAGTTCCAGTCGTCGTCACCCCAATCGTCGTCATCGTTAGACGACTCGCCAGAAGAATCTTCGTCCCAGCTCTCGTCTTCGCGAGCGCCACCCTTCGCGTCGTCCTCGATCTTCTTGGCTTCCTTCAGAAGCTCAGAGTCAGCGGGATTCAGCGCGTCTTTGTAGAACTTGACGGTCAGCTGGTCTATCAGCGCCTCGACCTGAAGGTACTTATCGTCGGCCTTGCCTTTCACGCTCCAAGCTGTCTCAGAAAGGATAAGCGCCGCCGCGCGTATCGCCATCTCTTGAGAGTGCTGGAGTACGATGGATTCGTTTCGGTTCCCGCCCGAAGATGCGCCACCAGCGTTGCCTGAAGAGTAGGAACCTCCACCTCCAGAAAAGCCCTTTCCTCTGCTCTTCTCAGAGTTAGACGCTTCATAGCCTCCGGAGTTGTCTTGAAGTACAACAATTTTTCTGACGTTGGCACGCGTATCTCCCTTCGGGATGTATTCGATCCCGACAACATCTCCCTCTCCGCACGGCGGTTGAAATTTCGTGTTGTAGTAAACATCGCTGTCGTCTAACTGCACGAAGTACGAGAACTTGCCCTTGCCCGCACGCTTGACGGTTCCTTTGNNCCTTTGATTCTGCTCATGCTGCTTTCTCCTTCCAGTTTGTTACATCGTCGTATGTAATCTCGTCGCCTTCACCCCAATGATTTCCGAACGTGATCCCACATCCGAGCGGCACATTGAAGTCAATGCCGTAATGCAATGCAAGATGTTCATAGACGTCAGTCGTGAAGGCCTGTTGAGCTGCCCTCGTGAAAGCGGTTATCGTCGTCTCATCATCGCGTACGTAGCAAATCACGCTGTCATGCACCGTGTTCACGAAGCGCACGTCTAACTCTTGCTCCCGGCAGCGGCGCACCAGCGACAGAATCGCGATAGGCACGATCTCGGCCGTCGCCAGCGACTGCACCGGGTAGTTGAATATCTGCGGCCCTACCGGGCGACGTGTCTTGTTGTCTACAAGCACGCCATTTCTGCTCGTGTGAGCATCCCAGTAGAACCGCATCCCCCACGGTAGCCGTAACTCCCCTTCGCGCGACACCTCGGCTACCCACGACTCTTGTTCCGAGTAGATACCGCTATAGCGTCGCTGGAACTCCTGATACCAACGCTCCTGCTTCTCGGTCCCCTTCGTCCCCCCAAACAGAGGCTTGAATGTGTCGGCCTTAGCTGCTGTTCTCAGCTTCGCATAGTTCTTGTCTCCCATACGGTAGTACTTGAGGAACTGCTCGTAGTCAACGCCGTTCATGATAGCAGCGGACGTGCAGTGAGCGTCGAAGTCAGGATCGGCGATATCCTTCATCGCCTGCTCGTCTTGCCCGAGGAACGCGGCAACGCGGAATTCCAGCTGCGACGCGTCCACTTCTACTATCTTATACCCATCTGGCGCGCAAAACAAGTGCTTGAATTCACGCGGCATATTCTGGAACTGTACCGACTTCGGTCTATCAAATTGCTCGAACTTGACAGGCTTCCCCGAGCTTGTTAGACGATGCGTCGCCGCAACCGTCTGGTTAAATTGGGCGTAAAACGTGCGCCCCGGCGACTCGTCTACCACGCCCTTGAAGAACTCTAGGTTCTTGGTCAGCGCAGCGTTCGCCTTGCCGTAGGCCTGCCGCTTCTCGACGAACTCCTGCTGTCTACGCGTCTCAGCCTGCTGCTCCAGCCACAACATCGTGTCCTTGTCCGTCTTCGGTCTGCCGTTCGGGAACTGCTTAGACGGTTTGTTGCGCATAGGCTTACCCTGCGCGTTCTTGCGCTCTGGGAACTCCAGCTCCGCGTACAGGAACTTCGCGAGCTGGTCCGGCGACCGCAGATTGATCCCGCCTGTGATCTCGTCTAACGCGTGTTTGAGGTCAGCCTCTTGCACGGCGTATTGGTAATACGCCTCGTGGACACGTTCCCTGTCTAACAACATACCTTCCCACTCGATGCGCGCGAGGACACTACAGAAGTCAACTCTAGTACGATAGATATGAAGCTGCTCCCTCTTCCGCAGCTCGTCAAGCTGCCGCTTCATGATCTGTCGCGTGGTACGCACATCTCGCACGCACCGAGCGAGAAGTCTTTTGCGGGGCATGTCGCTTGGGCATATCCCCGATTTCATCATGCTGTCTATCACCGGGTCTTTCGTGTCAAACCCGTAACGCCCGGCGATTGCGCCGAGGTTCATAGGCAGCTGCTTGTTGCCTTGGAGTACGCGCTCAGCGAGCATAGGATCGTGCCACGGCTTGTTTATGTCTAACCCGGTACGGATAAGCCACAGCATTTCAAACTTCGCGTTGAACGCGCATGCCACGTCCGCTTCTTCGTAGGCCTTGATGAAGTCCTTAGCGAGGAACAGCGGTCCGTGGTGCGACCGGATCGGACCGTCGTCTACCTGCCAGCACAGCATGACAATATGGTTGTCTTTATGCAGTGCAGACCCGTAGTCGTGATTGGTCGTTTCGAGGTCGAAGGTGATAATCATTGTGGTCCGACACCCATGCAGTTCTGCCAGTCTACACCCGCGTACATAGAGCACTGTGGCGGGCGAGTACCAAACTCAGGGCGCAGGCTCTGTCTAAGCAGCTCGCGCGACTGTAGGTCCATGTAGTGCGTCTGCGTGCGCTCCAGTATGTCTACGACGAACATGAGACACATGAGCAGCACGAGCAGCAGAAACACGGACTGTACTATCTCTTTGGCTTTCATTTGGCCGTACCCTGTTTCTTCAATCGGCCGTTAGCCAGCTGTAGCCCCTTGATCGTGCGCTTCGCCTCGTCTAACTGTGCCGCGAGGTCGGCTGCGCGCGCGTTCTCGTCGAGAACTTTCTCTAGCTCGTAGGCCAGTCGCAGGATGATGCTGTCGTGTCTATTCACGCCCCAACCAGAGGCCTGCTGGACAGCAAGCTCTACAGCCTCGTTAGCCGCGACCTCAGGCGCCAACATGTCCTCTGGCACGAGCTTCACGCCGTCTACGTTAATCGTCATCGTCTATCTCCGTCTGTCTATCGTCTTGCTCCTCGCGGAGCGCCCTCTCGAAGTCGGCCTTCGCCCGCTTGGCGAAGATGCGATCCCAATTCTCGGTGAATTCCGTTTCAGGTACGGTCAAGGGCCGACGCTTGCTGCCTTTCCCATTCACTGTAGGCCTCCGCTTGTTGGTGGATTACGTTCTCTGCCTGCCGCAAGCGGCCGTTTAGAGAAATTACTTTTTCACGCAGTAGACAGGTGACGCACGTACCGCATGTGCACACTAGCCGGGCCTGCTCGATCAGTTCCGTTGTCGCTATCATGTTAACCTCTTAGACAAAAAAGCCGTGTATTCGGGAGCGACCCACACCGGAAACGAGCCGTGCCTACCATTGATCTTGTTCTTCGGTAGGCTCAGCATCCTCTTGCCTTGCGTCTGCCACTCGTCGTCTACGCCTATGCCAATCATCAGGTCTGCCGCGCCGGGTATGCCGGTGTTAGACCATTCCACATCGCTCATACGCAGGTTCAGATGATCCTGCGCGGACTCTCCAGCCTGCGTAACCGAGATGGTCACGGCGTTGAACTCGATTCCCAACTCGCGCACGTGTCGCGCGAGCTTGTCTAACTGTAGCGCTCGATTGTCGTCTGCGACGGCCACGTTCTTCAGCTGGTCTACCACGATAAAGTCGGGGTTCACCCGCGCGGCGTGCCGTCTAATGTCTTTGACAGTAACGCCTGCCTTGTGGAGCAGGTACCAATTTTGGTATGCCTCGCTGACATGCTTAAATGCTCTCTGTAGGCATGCTGGATCGTGCAACTTTTCGATCTTAATGCGTGCCATGCGTGCCAAGAGCCGCTTTGTAATGTCCTGTGACGGTTCTTCGTTTGCGATGTAGAGTACCTTGTACCCTTCTGCGCAAGCGTAGGCAGCTTGGTTGATAGCGAACATACTCTTGCCCGAATCCGGCCTGCCGTAGACAGTGATGTTATGGCCACGCAGGACACCTCCTCCGATGTAGTTATTCAGCGTCTTTGGCATTAGCCCTAGACGCTGTCCTGATTCCGACTTAAAGTCGTCGAGCGTTAGACGGTACTTTTCTTGTTTCCCTTCGGACTCGCCGTCCTTCAGCGCCTTGTACTTTTCGAGTAGTTCATCAACGGCGCTACCATTTTGTCCGGTAGCGAGAGCAGTAGCAAGCTCTGTTGCCGTGCGCGCAACTCGAAGCAAGCGGTACTCTTCAACCACGTTGACGGAAGAAGTGTCCTCAGGAAATGATGACACAAAATCCAGTACAGAATTCGCCATCGCGCCTTCGCCGTAACGCCGCACGATTTGAGACCGGAGAGTAGCGTAGTCAGCCTTGCGTAGGTCTGGATCGCGCCCGTACTGCTCTGCAACAGCACTGTAGACACACTGCGCCGCATCGCCGAGGTCTGCAAGTTCAATACCAGTGTTTTGCGCATGATCAAATGCCTCCTTGCTGTTGAATACAGCCGCTAGTAGTGCTGTCTCGTCTATCATCCCGCACCCCAAATAAGTCGTGTATCTCTTTGTCAGTCTCGCAGTTTTTGATATCCTTGTCAAGACAAACCACCCGCATGCGTACGATGTGTGCATGCCTGTTCGCCAGCTTTATCGCCTTGTGAAAAGCGTCGCGGTCTAACGCTAGGAATACCTGCGTTGGGTCCGTGGCGTACTGCGCGACGTCTTTCGCCAGCCCGATAGACATGTTCGTGCCTAGTAGGCAGACAGCATCGTAGCCTAGCTGATGGGCGCGACACGCGCTAAGCTGGTCCTCGACAATGACCGTAGGCCTACGGCCTAGGCGCCACATCCACCAGTCAGCAAACGGCATAGACGTAGCCTTGTACGTCATGCAGCGCTTCACTGCGCCGAGGGTGCGCGTCGTGTGGCCAATCTCTTGGCCGAACGCGTTACGCACGGGCATGATAAGCGCGCCGTCTAACGTCCGGCCCCAGCCGTGCTTACCGATATGCTGCGGGCTTAGGCCGTAGTCGCTCACGAGTATGTCTAACATCTCTGCGGACAGCGGCTCGATAGGATCGCGATAGACATTGGCAGGTTTCACCTGCTTGCTGTGAATCTTGGCGTCAGGTTCTGTGACTGTTAGACCCCACCACCCACAAGTCGCACGCCAGCACGACAGCTTCACCACCCCGTCATCTATGCTGCGGATAGACAGACTGCGCTCGCCTGTGCGCCCCCCGCCGCACTTCGGGCACGTTTCCCGGTGATCGCCGGGCGCGTCTATCGCGTCGCGTATATACGCCGGTAGACGGTCCAGCAAGAGGACGTCTCTACTCATCGTCATCGTCGTCTATCTGGGTCAGGTCGTCGAGTAGTGCGCTGACCAGCTGCTGCAAGCGCGCTTTCTCGCTGCGCAACTTCGCCAGCTCTGCGCGCTGGCTGTCTATCTTCTCGTGCAGCGACAGGATCGTGTCCTGCACGCGGTCTACAACCTCAGTCACGTCTACTTCAGGCTCTCTGTCAGCTGTTGACATGGTAATACTCCAGCATGCGACGGATGTTCGCGCGCTCGTCGTTGAAGTCTAACTCCGCGCTGACTTCCGGCTCTGTGTCTGTCTCGTCTAAAAGGCCCAGCTCGACAGCGGCCTCCAGCGGGTCGCTGGAGACCGTGTCGCGCCACGTCGGACAGGCTGCGTCTAATTCGCGCAGGATATTCATGGTTCAGTGTGTCACCTCGTCCATGCGGCTGTCGGTGTAGTCAGCCGGGACGTGATTCAGGCCGGTGATGCCGCGCAGCAGTACCGCATGCCCCTCGATCACGTCTAACCACGCCTCGTGATTGATGAACTTCTCGTTATCGGCCGTCAACATGCGCGTCTTGACGCATGAATCTACCGTTTTTGCGAGCTCGGAGGCAATCTGCCTAATTGCCGGAGTCAGCAGCCGGGCTGCCTTAGCGCTTGAAGACGTCGCCTCGTCGGCGGCGCCGTCGAACGTAGCCTCAAGGCTTACCACTTCGCGTAGCGGCACATAAGGGCCTCCAGCAGTCAATGCTGCCATGCGCGGGATCAGTTTGCCTATCATAGAGTTAAGCTCTGCTTCCAGCCATGGCCTGATCGGCTCGGGCACTGTTAGCAGCAACTGCGTGATAGTGTTCAGGGCGCCGTGGGCCTCTACTGCGACGGCGTCCTTAGGGATTTCGACTGTTTTCATCTTGTCTGCCATGGTGTTGCTCCTGTAGTGAGGTCTTACGGTAGTAAGACCGAACGGTCTACGTAAGTGCGTATTGTTACGTAGGTGATAAATATGTCGTTAGTCGTTAGTTCCATGTTCGTTAGTGCGACTCACTCCACTCAACGCTTATTCAGCGTTTCGTTACGTTCGTAGCGCAACCCCTAGTTCTTAGGGTAGGGGAGTTAGGGCATGCTGTCAAGTACTTTTTTCCTGTAGTCTGTCTAACTCTCTGGAATCTGGACGAATTTAATTTCGCGGTAGTACCAGGTTCCAGAGGTCAGACTGTCGATTTGCGCAACTCCACGCTACCATTCGGGGTATTTCGAGCTGTCATCTTCGTCGTAGTCCGAGTGTTCGGCGCAGTCGTAGACGGTGTCATACTTCCAGCCGCCGCCTGCCTTCACTGCCATCATCTCGTAGGCAATCGTCCTAGCCTTGTGTAGGCTCAGGCCGTACCTGCTATTCTCCCTGATCCACCGGACGACCGTGACAATGTTGCCGTGGTCGCGGGCCTTCTTGAAGACAGGGTGCGTCAGCATGTCGATATGATGCGAGCTGTACTCGACGACGTCGTGCCCCGCGCGCTCAGCCTGCGCGCGGAGCGTGCATAACAGGTTAGACATGGCGTGGCCCTCGCTTAGACGGGAAGCGCGCCGGGCTAATGTCCGTCATCGGCTTTCCCTCCCGACAGGCCTTCGCCTGTTTCTCGTCGTAGAATCCGCGCAGCATGTACGCGCCTTCGGTCAGTGGGTCGCTGGCAATTTCGATTGTGAGCAGGTCTCTCTGAAGTTCTTCAGCATATCCCCAAGTACCGTCGTGTCCCCTGTTCCTGTTCATGCTATTGTCTCCTGTTGGTTTTGTGGGCGCCCCCACGTTACTACAGGTCGTATCTACATGTCAACCCCTTCGGCCAACTTTCTGTGCGTCCGTAGTCTTGCCCGCACGGGGTCACGAAACCCCAAAATCGTTAGACGATTTCGCGCCATGCCCGACGGTTATATGCCGCCGTCTAAGAACAAAACGGTCTAACGTCTATGTCTAAATTGGCACGCTGTTTGCCGGGAGCGGTCTATCGGAATTATGTTACGTGGCACGATAAGTGCCTGCATATTAGACAACGTTGATATATGTTGATCGGCGATATGCAAGAGCCGTGCCAACCTGCTTTGCGCACGCTGATCTACCTGACACCATTTTCGCGCTGATTACGCCTAATAAAAACAATGACTTATGAAAGAGGGTTTTCCCTATAGACAATGAGTGCTACTCTCAAGCCTCCATTTCACGCACGACACGACACAACAGGAGCAAGAAGGCATGAATATCACGATTACCAGCAAGAACAGGACAGCAGCGAAGCGCCTACTGAATAATTGGCACGACAGCCGCGAGGTCCGCACGTGGCCACTGTCTACGCTTAACTTCCAGCTACAACGCGCTATCAATGAAGGCCTGATAACGGAGCAAGGCGCAGCGCGCGCGCTGTTGCCACAGTCCGAGTGGCACGACAACAAGCAGCGCGACGGCCGCCACGGCGAGCAGCAAGGCGAACGCGATCACAGTAACGACGACGAACGCGACGACGATATGCAAGGCGACTCGGGCGACGGCCAGAAGGGCGACGGCCAGCAGGGCGATGAGCAAGAAGGCGACAGCCAGCAGGGCGACGGCCAGCAAAGCGGCGACGACCAAGAAGGTGACAGCCAGCAAGGCGATAGCCAGCAGGGCGACGGCGACGGCGACGGCGACGACGAAGACGGCGAAAAGCGCGAGTCTAACGGCGGCAAAGGCGACGCGGAGCTAGGCGACGAAGACGACAGCGAGTCGAAGAGCGAAGACAGCGAGTCGAAGAGCGAAGACGAAGAGTCGGACAGCGAAGGCGAGTCGCAGCAGCAGCAGCAACAGCAGCAGCAAGACGAAGAGCAACAGCAAGACGACGGACCGCTGCGTCATGAGATGTTTCCCGACGTACTGGCATGGATTAAAGCGGGCGTAAACGTCGCGCTGGTTGGGCCAGCAGGTACCGGCAAAAGCACGATTGTCGGTCAGTGCGCCGAAGAGTTAGGCCGGGAGTTCCGCGGTACTGGTGCACTGATGTCTAAGTATGATCTCGTCGGTTATCGCGACGCGGGCGGCGTCTACCACGCGACGCCGTTATACGAAGCCTTTACCGAGGGGCATCTCTTCTGCTTCGATGAGTTAGACGGAAGCGCACCGGACGCAGTCGTCGCCTTCAATGCAGCAACGGATAGCCAAAACGTCTTCGCCTTCCCGAATGGTATGCAGCACAAGCACGAAGACTTCGTCGCTGTTGCCTGCATGAATACTTGGGGCAACGGCGCAAGCGCTGATTACGTCGGACGTTACAAGCAAGACGCCGCCAGCATGTCGCGCTTCGTGAAGGTCTTCATTGATTACGACCGCAACATTGAGCGTGTTATCGCTGGCAAGCATACCGACATAGCGCAGCGCGTATGGGATCTTCGCGAAGCATGCAGCGAGTTAGGTATTCGACACGTCGTTAGCACGCGCATGATCCAGCAAGCAGTAGCAGGGCGCCAGCAGCACATCACGAAAGCTAAGTTAGACCGCGACGTACTGTTCGCTGGTTTAGACGATAATGCGATCAAGCAGCTGAAGACGCGCATGAACGCAGCGAAGCGCGAGCGTGAAGCAGCAGCTAACGAGGTGACGTCATGAGACCAGACCAGCTGATAAAAGACGGACGCAAGACGCTGTGCACGATACGTCACCGGACGTTAGACGACGTCATGACGGCTATTCAGGAGTCGCTCGACCGCGAGCAGACGTACTCGTCGCGCCGCAAAGACAAAGACTTCACTGGCACGTCTTCGCTCGAAGAGTACCGCGACATGTTGTTGCATGGATGGGATGCGGGCGTAGACGGCGTCGAAGGTTTAGACGGACTGTCTACCGATCACGCGGAGAAGCTGTGCTTTGAGCGTAACGTCGGCGGTGCGTTTCCTATCGTGCCCGCACATCTAGCGGGCATGCCTAACAGCATGCTGTCGCCGACAATCAAGACAGCGGATAGTGCGCGCGGTCTAACACTCGTGATCGACAGCTGCTTCAGCTACGGCGTCGAAACGTCGACTATCATCACTTACGCACGCGAAGTCATGAAGCTGGTCGCATGGTTACAAGCGGAACAGCTGGAGGTCGCTGTCTACGTCGTCGTCCCGATTATGCTTGGCTCGAACAATAACAAGCGTGTCCTGTACGTGACGCCGATACGCGAGGCCGGTCAGGTGTTTCAGCCTGAACGCATTGCGTCTATTCTGCATCCATCGTGGCTCCGTCGTGGCTGGTTCGCGACGCTCGAATATGACTATCACGTGCGGGGCGTAAAAGACGCGGCTTGTTGCCGGAGCGGCTACGGTAGCGTCACGCATGCAAAACCAGAAGAGCTACGCGCTGCGATCCCTGAAGCGTATAGCGTGATCCTGCTGCCGAAGGTTGGCGTACATGATCCGGCAAAAGCACTGCGCGAAGCAGTAACACTCAAACTCCGTCGAGGTGACGCATGAACAACAAGCAAGCAATGCAAGAGCGTAAGCGCGCGGGCATGCGCCGACGTCTACAGTACGTCCGCGATTGTCACAACCTGCCTCCGCTGTCTAACCGACAGCGCGCGCTGTTGCTCGACGCTATCATGCGTGTCGAAGGCGATGCGCCTACTGACATGCAACTACGTGTACTCCACAGTCTAACAACGCGAGGTCTCTTCAATGTCTAACCTACTCGAACGTATCGCAGCGCATGCGCTGTGGCTGGTCGTCATTCTCTTCTGCTTGCTCGCTGCCTTGGTAGCGTGCGACGTCGTGCTTGATCTAGTCGCGCGCCTGCGCATGGAGGTGACGTTGTGAACGCTTCAGACTGGCGTCTAATAGCACTGCTGTCCCTGTGGCATGGTCTAACCTTCTGCGTAGCCTTCGCAGTGGGCTACGTCGTGTCAGTGGTCCTGCACCCGTGGCTCGGGCTGCTCGCCTTCGGTGCGTGCGTCTACTACTGGCCACGTCTCGACTCGCTGCTACGCTAGCGACGACGCCGATTCCGCACGTGTCGTGCCTTGATTCGCCGCCTACGGGCGGCGTTTCTTTGCCCTATGCCGACGTATACTTAAAGGCGATCGTCCACTACAGCGCACTACAGGCCGTCTAACGGGATGCGCGTGTTGGCACGGGTATTGCATACCCGCTGCCCGGCGGGCATTGGCTAGCTAGCTGAAACGCCTTGCGGATCAGCGAGTTAGACACGCATGCCCGTCTAACGTCTAACGAGCGGGCGTCTAACGAGCGAACGCGGATCAGCCGTGCGGGTGGTCCCGTTCGCGCGCGCGCCCCGTCTACGCGCGGCTGGCTCGGTCTAACAAGCGTTAGACAGCGAGCCTTTGTGGCGCAAGGCCTCGCACGGGGGCGGCCCCCCGGCGGGGGCGGCAGTGCGAGGGGGCAGCCGCACAGGCCCAATTTTGGGCCAACGGCAGCCGATTGCGCTTCGGTCGGTGTTGCGTTTACGCAACGCGTAACAGGATGAAAGCAGGAGGCGATTTTGCGCATTTTGTAACAGCACGCTGTTACACGGCAAAATAAATTCGCCCAAATTTCAATAATTTAGAAATTTAGGGCTTGACAAGCATCCGAAAGGATGCTACCGTTACTTATGGGGCTTACGAATCAGCAGGTTACTGCTGATAACGTGAGCTTCGCATTGCCCGAAGAGCGACTCTGGGGGAGTCGCGATGAGGCAATGTGATTAGCGAACACGTCGAGCCGATGACTCCTTGGGGGGAGTCATTGCGAGACGTATGTTAGACACTACGTTAGTTAGACAGTGGTGGATAGAACCACCAGCACATAGCCAACAATGGAGGGAACTATGTCCGAGGAAAGCAAGAGCAGTGTGGCTTATGCCACCAAAGAGGAGCTTGAGGCACTCAGAGCGGAGATCACCGAGCTACGCACTCTGGTAGCAGATGCCTTCACGTTTGGCGCCAATGAACTCCGTCCGCTGTTTGGACAGGGCACGCTGGCACTGGTGCTGGACGGCTGCGCTGAGGGTCTGCGCAAGGCAGGCAACAAATGAGCAGCGCATCGGTAGCTGCCGCTCTGGATCGCATCGCTAACGCTCTCTTCCAGCAAGACAAGACGAATCGGAAGCTCGCCGCCATTCAGGAGCGAGCTGTGGTCGTGTCCGAGAAGATGCTGGAGATGCAGCAGACCAATCTAGCGGTCACAAAGGCCCTAGAGCAAGAACTCACCCTCAGGGCAGCGTCTAACAATGTCCCGGCTAACTGACGGGCTGCTCGAAGGCCTCAAAGACAACCTCGATTCAGCACAGAATGAGCTAGTTGCCGCTACAGCCTCCTATGTGGAGGCAGCGGCAGAGCTGAAGACGGCGGAAGACGCCGTCAGAAAGCTCGAAGCAGCAGTTGCTGCTCTCTCCGGCGAGCCGCCTTCGGCGGCTAGTCCCCCTACAAAAGAGGTCGAGCGACCTAAAAAAGAGGTAGCTCCGCCGAAAAACGATCAAAATCCTCTGGCGCACGTCAAGTGCTCCGGTTGTGGGTCTGTCGGAACGCTCCGCGAGACCTATATACAATCTCCGGCGGGGTCTCCCGTGCGGTCGCTGGTGTGCACGAAGTGCAACAACCAGTCATTCTAGGCGTGAGGAGCCTACCAGACGGCCATTCGTGGTCTAGGACAGCCCTCGGTAGTATTCCTCCCTCCGTATTACCGGGGGCAGTCCGCCTTGGAGGGACAATATGAGCACGAAATTAGTCCCAAATGACCGGGGACTAGTCGAAATCCGGCTAGACCGCGAAGATGCCCGTCTGGGGTACATTATGGTCGAAGATTGGGAGGGAAAAGAGCACAGAATCGCGGTCAGAGGCAACGAAGGCGCCGTAATAACGCTTCCGGTGCCCAAAATACGCCACAAAGGCATGTAATCGCGCCAAATTTCAACCAGAAGCCCTCACAGGGACGCATAAAACTCAAACCACAGCAAACAGGAAATTATCATCATGGCAGTAGAAACCCCGACCACCTTGACGCTTGCCAATTCCGGCCCTGAGGGCGCCCGGCAGTTCCAAGGCTTGTTTAACGTCATTCCCTTCACATTCAACTTCGAGGAAGACTCGATTGCTGCTGGCGCAGCCTCCGGTGGGACGATCACCGTGACTAACGCCGCAGTCGGTGATCTTGTACTCGTCGCTCTCGGTCAGGCTGCGGCAGAACTCGCCGCTTTCGGCACCGTGACCGCTGCGGACACCGTTCAGATCAACGTCGCGAACCTTGACCTCGCTGCTGCGGATACGTCGCAGGCGACTGTCGCGAAGGGCAAGGGTGTTGTTCTCCAGTTCAAGGACAATGTCTTCGGCGACATGTAAGAATGAACGAAGTCGTGAGGGATAACAGAGGCCGCTTTATCAAGGGCCAGAGCGGAAACCCGTTGGGTAAGGCCAAGGGAGTCCGCAATCAGATGACTCTGGAGCGCCTAGCGTTCGAGAAGGCGCTCAGAGACTACATCCACGACCCGGCGAGGGCGCACAAGCTCTTAGAGGGAATTGACCGGGTTTTGGACGTCTCAATCAACGCAGAGAAGGATTCTGACGCGATTGCGGCGATGAAGCTGATGTTAGACCGGGTTATGCCCGCTATGCCCGCGAAAGTTGGCGAAGAGGCGGAAAAACTCGACTCACGGCTGCAAATCACCATCCAAACCAATCCCGTCGCCACTACGCCCGTTGAGGTCGTAATAGACGGCGAATCAAGAGACATTACAGAGGTAGAATGACATGAGTGACATCAGAGAGCGTCAGACAACTGACAGCAAGCAGGGCGGCGAAGGCACGACTAGCTTGCACAACAAGGGCTGGGATTTCCTGTCCAAGAACATCGACAACGTCGAAAACACGGCAGAACCGCTTCCGCCGAAGGATCAGGGGACTAAGTAATGGTTAAGTTCGACGCACAGCACACAGATGCCTCGAACGCTAGGATCACTACGAAAACAGCGAACCGAGGCAGTGTTAAGCTCGTTTCGCAGATGTCTGCCCAAGAAGTAGCGCGGATCGACAACCGCGACACTATGGACCGTGTACGAGCTGGGGGCAAAAACCCCGGAGCGACCATCGAACGGCAGACCGTGCCTAGCCCCGGTTCCAAAGGACGCGGACGCAGCAAGCCTGCTAAAAACAAAACACCCGGCGGTCAGGGTAGGGGCGGCTTCAAGAACCATCCGCGCGGCGGCGGCGTTTGACACTAGCAACTCGAAGACAGCGGCCCGAGTAGCGCTTACCAGCTGCTCGGGTCGGCCTGTGCTCAAAGGAAAGTCATGCCAGAACCCAAGAGAATTCTAGGCGATCCGTTCGCGACGCCGAAACCCAAGAAAAAGCCACGTCAGCGCGTCCGCGACGGCAAAATCCCATTATGGGAGCGGATTCCGCTCAAAAAGACGCCTTCGGGCTACCTGTGGGAGATTGACGCCGCTATCGAGAACGCGGTGAACGAGATGCGCAGACGACAGAACACGGACTCGAATAATGCCTAACGCATACGAGACAGTAGGCAGAAGCAAGATCAAGTTCTCCCGTTATGGGAAGGACGCGATGGGCCTGAAGCTGTCTAACGCTGCGAGAGTGGACCTAGCACGATCTGGCACTAAGGACCTGCTGAAAGGCACTATGACACGTAATAAGAAGCTGCGCCAACGGCAGAGCACAGACTCCACCAACTGACATGCAAGCGAGGGGGCATGGCACAACTAGCGTTCAACCTGCACCCGGCGCAGGCAACAATTCATGAACACCCGGCCCGCTTCAAAATCGTGGCGGCAGGTCGCCGCTTCGGCAAGACAGTCTTCAGCATCATTAGATGTTTTGAGGAAGCATTGGCAACTGAGAATCAGTATGGGGTTAAGTACGACTCCTCGTCAGAAGTCATATACGTCGGCATCGACCGAGAGCAGGCAAAACGTAACGCATGGCCCTACGTGCTCCAGTTCGCTCGCGAGATCGAGAAAGCCACAGGGCTGCAAGTAAGAACGCTGGAAAAGACCTCTCTGGTGCATCTTCCTCCCGAATTGGGAGGATGCCGAATACGGCTATTAGGCATGGACGACCCGGACGCGGCGCGTGGGATGAAACTTCGGTACGCAGTACTCGATGAGTACGCGGACATGCCTCCGCGAGTCTGGCCCGAGATTATCCGCCCGGCTCTAGCAGATGTGCGAGGCGGCGCACTGTTCATCGGTACGCCCAAAGGGCGGAACCACTTCTACGAGCTAGTCCAGAAAGCGATCCCCGACGACGACTGGGGCGTCTTCAACTACTCGATGGACGACAACCCGCTCATTCAGGAAGACGAGCGGAAGGCGCTAGCCAAAGAGTATACAAACGGCTCGGAGGATTTGTACGAGCAAGAAGTGAAGGCAAAGTTCGTCTCTTCTGAAGGACAGCTGTTTCGAGCCGACCAATTCAAGGTAGTTGCAGAACTCCCCGCAGGGGATTACGACACTTTCCTAGCAGTCGATCTGGCAGGCTTTGCCGCAGACCCCGACCGCAAGCGTGAGATGCGTAAGCTCGACAGCACCGCTATCGCGATTGTGAGCATCGACCAACACGGTCGGTGGTTCATACGAGAGATTCAGTACGGTCAGTGGGACACTCGTGAGACCGCGTACCGCATCGTGAAGGCCGCGAAGGACTACCAAGTGCCTATTATCGGAATCGAGAAGGGCGCTCTCATGAACGCGGTAGAACCGTACATGCGGGACTACATGGCCAAGTACAACAGGTGGTTCGAGATCAAGCCGCTTACGCACGGGAACCAGAAGAAGTATGACCGCGTCCAGTGGGCGCTCCAAGGCCGGGCGCAGAAAGGCGAGATATTCCTTCTGAAGGCAGACTGGAATACCGAATTCATAGACCAGTGCGTCAGCTTTCCGAGCAGATACGTGCACGACGACTTGGTAGACGCTGTGGCGTACATCGACCAGATGGCCGAAGAGACCATCAAGTTCGACCTATCCCAGCTAGACACAACCAAGTTTGAACCCTTAGACCCGAGAGCAGGATACTAAATGGCAAACAAGCACATAGTCCGAGAGCGTGAGACTGCTGGGGGCGAGGACAATCGCGAGAAGCAGGGAGGCGCACGCGGCGCGCTAGCCAGTACTATTATGGCTGACATCTCCGACTGGCGCAAGCTGCGCGACGGAGACTTCGAGGCGCTCTGGGACGAGTTCTACGCCAAGTGGCGTGGGTTCTGGATGGCGGAGCACCGCTCCTACAAGACAGAGCGCTCTAAGCTGATTTCCCCGCTAACGAGCATGGCCGTCGATCTCACAACTGCGGAGATTGTTGAGGCAGTACTTGGCAGGGAATACTTTATTGACCTGCCGGACAACGTGCTCGACGAAGACACGGCCGACGTGGAACTGGCACGAGCCATACTCGTACAGGACCTGAAAGACGCGGGCTTTGTGAAGGAGTTTGCACTGTGCGCGTTGAGCGGCTCTCTCTACGGCACAGGCATCATGAAGGTGCAGGTCAGCACCAAGGTCCTAAAGCGCCCGTACCGCAACCAAGACGGCAAGCTCGTTGCTGCTGAGCAAGAGGTCGTCTCGATCAAGCCTGTGGCTATCGAGCCGGGGCAGTTCGTCGGCGATCCCGGCGCCACCGATATCGACGACATGTCCGGGTGTGCACACGAGTTCCAGCTGCCGCTGCACAAGATACGTGCCCGACAGGCGCAGGGCATTTATTACAACGACGTGGTCATCGGCCCGTGGGACAAGCCCATCATCTCTCCTAATCGGGGCGATACTGAGGCCGGTAATCGTAAGAAAGTCGGCAACGTAGCGTTCGTCACCGAATACTACGGTCTGGTCCCGACCCGCGAGTACATGAAAGCCGTAGCCGAAGGCAACGGCACCGAACTGCCCGATGAGATGGTAGAAGCGATTGACGAGTTCGAAATGACCGAGGTCATCGCCACCATCGCCAACGAGACACATCTGCTGCGCGTAATCGAGAACCCGCTTATCACGGGTGAGCGCCTTATGATGTCTTACCAGCACGAGAGCGTTCCGGGCCGCTTTAATGGGAGGGGTGTAGCTGAAAAGGCCGCGTCTGTGCAGCGGGCTATGGACGCCGAAATGCGCGCTCGTATCGACGCTCTGGCGTGGGCTAACAACCCGATGTTCGCAGGCGACCTGACTAGGATGCCGCCGGGCGCAAACTTGAACGCGTGGCCGGGCAAGTTTTGGGGCACGCGCGGAAATCCTGCTGAGGTACTCCAAGAGTTTAGGATCAATGGTCCGGATCAGAACAGCTATGCGCACATGCAAGACCTTGAGCGGATGGGACAGCAAGCGACTGGTGCTATGGATAGTGCAGGTCTTCGCAATGGTATGCGTGATGAAACTGCTACAGGCTCTGCCCTCGGCGCCTCCAGTTTCATCAAACGATCCAAGCGGACCATGTACAATATCGAAGAGTTCCTCAACAAGCTCGTCAAACGAGTTGCCCGACTCAAGATGCAATACGAGCCGCAACGGTACCCGCAAGACTACGACTTCCGAGTAAGGGGCGCCATTGGCATGATGGCCCGAGAGATAGAGCAGCAGTTCCTAGTGAACCTTGCTAGCACGCTCGGCCCGGATCACGCAGCGTCGATGCCTATTATCCGCGCCATTTTCGAGCACAGCGGCTCTCCGGTCAAGACAGAGGTGTTGCAGGCTCTGAAGGCTCTGGAAGAGCGTCAGCCGACGCCGGAAGAGCAAGCCGCGCAGCAAGCGCAGCTTCAGCTCCCGGTTGCCCAGCTTGAGAAGCTCAAGGCAGAGACCTACAAGATTGTACAGGAAGGTGAGCTGAAGGACGCGCAGGGCGACACGGAGCGCGCCGAGCAGGCTCACATAGCCGACAAGATGAACGTCGAGAACATCAAGGCGCTAAACGATCTCAAAGAAACTGAGAACCAAGAGCGCCAGATGGACATACTGGAAGAGAAGAACCGCATCCAGCGCGAGCAGATTCGCGTCAATGCGGCACGACTCAACAAATAAACCGCTTCGGAGGGAGCTATGGCACTGACCACAGAAGAGGAAGCAATGTTTGCGGAGCTGAACGTTATGTTCGATACGCCCGGATGGGCGCATCTGACAAACGGTTGGAAGCAGGAAATGGAACAACTGCCTCAGGCCATGTTCTTCAACGCAAAAAGCGCAGAACAGCTAGATGCCGCCCGAGTCCGGTACGGCCTTCTGCACGAGCTTGTGAACCTGCCCGAGGCATTGCGGGCACAACGCGAGCAACTCATAGAGGACAGCGAGAATGTCCAAGCTAATCTTCTATGATTTCCGTTGCACGAGCTGCGAGCACAAATTCGACGACTTGGTAAAATCGGATGTCTTTTCGATCCCATGTCCGAAGTGCTCCGGCGAAGCAAAGCGTCTGATATCGACACCCCGGTTCGATCCTCGAATGGGCCTAGACCCAGAGGGCAATCCTACTATGGGCGATAGGTGGGCGAAGATTCGGAAACAAAGAGCAAGACAAGAGAAGGCGCACTATCAAGAGCATGGCACTGACATGACTCCCGGTGCGGACATCTCTGGATAAATCACCGCTAACCTTGCAATACCGCAGGGCCGGTAAAAAGGAGAGGAATCAGATATGGCAAAGACTTATGCCTATCAGCACAGACCGCTGTCTAACATTCTAGCGCCAGAGGTCGGGTCGCAGGAAACGAAGTCGCCAACCCCGAATCGAGACGATAAAGGTCGGTTCGTGGCCGACGAGAAGCCAGCCGAGCCAGAGAACAGCTTGCCCGAGAAGTACCGGGGCAAGACTGCCGAGCAAATCGCCGAAATGCACATGAACGCTGAGAGGCGTCTTGGGCAGCTTCAGAACGAAGTCGGTGAGATGCGCGGCCTAGTCTCTGACTTAGCGCAGGTGAGACGTCCTGCTAACTCGGAAACACAGGAACCAGAAGTTGTAGACGTGTCGGGCGACGACCTGATCACCAACCCGGTAGAGACGATCAGAAAAGTCGTACAGCAAGACTTGAACCAGCTCAAAGCCGAGCGTGACGCGGACCTCGCACAGAAGCGAGTTGAGGCGGAGACGGAAGCGTTGATGCGGGACTTCGGGGATATTCAGACGATTACGTCATCCCCGGAATTCCAAGACTTCGCCACACGGACACCGTCGCGACAAGCGGACCTAGAGGTCGCAGCGAACGGAGACGGCATGGAACAGGTCAAAGCTGCGCGCAGGTTGCTGGAGAACTGGAAGGACTTCCAAGCATCCCTCGCTCCTCAGACCGACGAGGAGAATCCCTCACCCGTACAGCAAGCACGGCAGGTAGCCAATGAAGGCGCTGGCGCGGCAGGCAGGGTGACAGGGAAGGACCTCTTACACGAGTCTGATGTTATTGCTCTGCTACAGAGCGACCCGGCGAAGTACCGCTCTCCCTCGTTTCAGGCAGAACTTATGTCTGCAATCAAGGAAGGCCGGTTCGTCAAACAATAACCTGTAACCATCCACACACTTAGGGGTACAACCTAATGGCAAGTAACTTTGACATCAGTTCGTCTATCGACGTTACTGACGTGCAGGATTTCGTGCCTGAGGTGTGGGCGTTGGAGACTGTTGCTGCATACAAGAGCAATCTTGTCATGGCGGCTTTGGTATCTCTGATCCCTCACGTCGGTAAGAAAGGTGACGTAATCCACATCCCGGCTCCGAGTCGCGCCAACGCTTCCGCCAAGACTGCTAACACCGTCGTTAGCCTTCTGACGTACGCTGACACGACTGAGAAGTCGGTTACGATTGACCAGCACTTCCACTACGCACGTTTGCTGGAAGACGTTGCTGAGATTCAGGGTCTGCCGTCGATCCGTCGGTTCTTCACCGACGACGCTGGCTACGCTCTGGCGAAGCAGACTGACACCTCCCTGTTGCAGCTCGCTGCTACGTGGGGCGGTGGCACGGCGTACAGCGACGCCGTCATCGGTTCCGATGGCTCGACCAACTGGTCGCAGGCCTCTTCGGGTAACGGTGCCGCGATTGCTGATGCTGGTATCCGTCAAGTCGTTCAGGACTTTGACGATGAGGACGTTCCGGGCCGTGATCGGTTTCTGGTTCTCCCGCCCGTCGAGAAGCGCAAGCTGCTCGGCAACTCTCGCTACACGGAGCAGGCCTTCGTTGGTGAGCAGGGTATGGCTAACTCGATCCGCAACGGTCTGGTCGGCGATATCTACGGCATGGAAATCTACGTGTCCTCGAACATCGAGACCGTGGAAGCCAACGACAGCACCGCATACCGCGCCGCTGTTGCTTTCCAGCGTGACTCTCTGGTGCTGGCTGAACAGCTGACGCCGCGAGTTCAGGAGCAGTACAAGCTCGAAGCCCTTGGCAACCTGATGGTTGCTGACAGCCTCTACGGCGTGGCCACCATTCGTGGTGACGTAGCCGGTGAGTCTGGTCGCGGCTGCCGTGCTATCATCGTTCCTAACACGTAAGCAATAAGGTAGTGGCCCCCTTCGGGGGGCCTCTCCCTCACCAAATACTATTCTTTCGTAGGAGCAGTGTGTGGCCGACAGACGCAACTTCTTAGTCGAATATCCTGATGACCTTACGATGAATGGCATCCTGACGATTCAGGATTCGGGCAAGGCGGATAGCGCGGCCTTCTCTCACGACGGAACAGATTTCAACACAGCTCTTACGAATACGACCGACTGGAACGTCACCGGCATTACGACGTTCCAGCTTCCCGGCTCTATCAAGATGGCTGAGCTAGCTGCGGCCCCGGCCGACACAGCAGGCTACGGCCAACTCTGGGTCAAGAACACTACACCGTGCCAGCTCTGGTTTACTGACGACGCTGGAACCGACACGCAGATTGTTTAGGAGGGGACAATGTTTGAACCGAGGGAGCTGCAAGCCCTGCTAGCGCTCATAGCTCGCGCTCGAATTACGGGTGAAGAGGCCGCTGTTACGGCTATGCTCCAACAGAAGATAAAACACGAGCTTCAGAAAGCGCAAGCGCCCAAGATACCAGTGCCCGTGAAGCCTGCCGACGAGGAAGAGAATGGCGACAACTAAAGACTTAATCAACAAGACTCTTCGCGGGATGCGCCAGTTCTCCATGATTATCCCGTCAGCGACCGACTCGACTACGGACGAGTACTTGTTGATGATCCTCCAGTTCGTGAACGAAGCGAAGGAAGAGATCGAGGAGTCTGGGTGGCCGTGGCAGGCGCTTAGACAGACAGTGACGGTTACGACCGTCGCTTCACAAGCCGACTATGACCTTACGACAGCCGGAGACGCGGACGTGGACACCACGGATCGCTCCCGGCTTTTGTATGAGACGCAGGTGGGCGGCTACGCGACAGAGAACTTCCGGCTGAACGATAACTCTCTCCCACAGGTGTTCGACGTCACGGATGCTGGAGAGTACCGGCTCAAGGAGCGCACCGTCGAAGCGATGGAGCGCATGCACTTCATGGACAACGACGAGACCGGCGACCCGACGTATTTTGCCATTCGCTCAGACGGAGACAGCCTTTACATGAAGGTCTGGCCCACGCCTGACTCTGCCCGCACCCTGAAGCTCCGCATCTACGTACCACAAGCGGAATTAACTTCTTCGGACTTGACAACTACCTTGACAATTCCGAGCCGACCCGTGTGGACGAAGGCTCTTTTCAAGGCCAATGAAGAGCGTGGCTCAGAGCTAGGTAAGCCCGGCTCGTCGCTCTACATCGCGTACATGGACGCTCACGGCAGGGCCGTGGCTAACGAACAGACGCCCGCAGACGCGACTGTATTTTTGGATCGCTAATGGCCCAAGTCGCCTCAGTAGACATCGTTGCTCCGGGTTCGTTCGGCCTAAACACCGAGCGCGCTAATACGCTGCTGCGCCCTGAGTGGGCCACAGAAGCGAACAACGCCGTCATCAATCGCTCAGGTCGTATCGCTACCCGCAAGGGCTGGGAGGATCAGACGACGACTGGAATCACGGGCAGTCCTACTATCGACGTGCTCCACGAGTACCTCAACGAGGCTTCCACATCTGTTATTCTGTCTACTGCGAACAATAAGATATACAAAAATATTACGGATTTTTCGGATGCCGCGAATGATATCACCAGCAGCACGACCCCTACAGCCGATCACTGGAAGTTCGTCAACTTCAACAACAAGGTGCTCGGGTTCCAGAAAGGCCACACCCCTATTACGTGGTCAGGCTCTGGCGACTTCACTGACGCTTCTTACACAGGAACTGGACCTGACGGAAACGAGGCCGTCGCGGCCTTTGGACGCGTCTGGGCCGTAGATGCCGACCTCCAGACTATCCGCATCTCCGCGCTGTTAGACGAGACAGACTATGACACCGCAGGCGACGGCTATACCATCGACATGTCGTCCGTGTGGACGCGCGGCATGGACGAAGTTGTCGCGCTGTCAGCGCTAGGGTCCAACCTCATCGTGTTCGGCAAGAACCACATCATCCTCTGGGCTGATGGCTCTGGCTCCGAGATAGGCCTAGACCCCAGTACTATGTACGTCGTAGACACGATTGAAGGCACGGGCTGCATCGCACGCGATAGCGTGCAGAGTACCGGCGAGGGCGACCTAATCTTCCTGTCGCGTCACGGGGTACAGAGCCTTGGTCGCGTCATCCAATTCAAGTCGAACCCTGTCGTCACGCTGACGAAGAACGTGCGCGCCACGTTCCTAGCGACAATAGCGACGCAGCGCACTTCAGACGCAGAGTTCGATCAGGTACGGTCAGCGTTTAGCCCGGAAGAAGGTCTGTACGTTATCAACTTCCCCGCCGCAACCAAAACCTACGTGATCGACCTACACCACCCGTTTCCAGACGACGACGGGGAAGTCATGTACCCGGTCCTGCCGTGGGAATTGGGCGGCAGCATCGTTGGTCTGCTGGCCACGTCAGACGCCAAACTCTACTTTGGTAGCTCAGGAGTCGTCGGCAAGTACGGCAGCAACCTAGACGACGCGTCTGACTACACTTTCTCTTTCAAGACAGGCTGGCTCGACTTCGGTGAGTTGAATCACAGACTCAAGCTCCTCAAGGAGCTGGTCGGCCTTGTGGTCATTGGTGCTGGAACGGTGACATGGAACTGGGAGTTTGACTTTAACGGAACTGTCCTGTCGCGTCAGTTTGTTTATACCGCAGGTACCGCAGCGGAGTGGGGTATTGCTGAGTGGGGAACTGCGGAATTCTCTGGCGACGTTACGATTCAGCGGAAGACGTTGCCTGCACATGGAGAGGGACAATTCATACGCGTGGGCGCGGAGGTAGCCGTAAACGGCTTCGACGTTGTCATCCAGCAAATTAGTATCGCACCCAAGATCGGGAGACAGATAACCTAATGAGTGACTATTCCATAACTACAGACTTCTCCGTTAAGGACGGCCTCTCCTCAGGTGATCCCGAGAAGCTCATCATCGGCTCGGACTTCGACACGGAGTTCGACAACATCTCTACGGCTATCGCCTCGAAGTACGACAGCGACGACCTCGCGTCGCAGTCGCAGGCAGAGGCTGAGTCGTCCAACACCGTACTCATAACGCCCTTGCGTCTGGCCAACTGGGCCGACGCTAACGGCGGCATGGTAGGCGATCTCCAAGCCCTCGCTGATCCCAACGCTGACCGCATCCTGTTCTGGGATGACGGCGCGGGCGCTGTTGCAACGCTCACAGCGACCGGCGGCATCGAGATTAGCGGCACAGACTTGCAGCTGACTGCTGCTAGCGCAGGTGCTGGTCTAACGCTGACCGCAGGTGTCTACGCCGTTGGCGCAGGCTCCGGCCTCACTGTCAACGCTGACGACGTGCAACTAACAGACGCTGCGGCAACCACGTCTAACCCTATTGATATAACGAGCGGCAGCGTAACTATTGATCTGACAGCCTTAACGCAAATAACAGCGGCCACGCCCCTGTCTGGCGCAGACGAGTTCCTGGTGGACGACGGCGGCACTCCTAAGGCTCTCCGCTGGCAGGACTTCGGTATCCCACAGACGGACGACACTACTACGACTCCGATGTCAGCAGCCGATCTGACGTACGCTAATCGCTGGTACAACTGTAA
>JABAOD010000874.1_pt4 | contig 42214 bp, 44 predicted proteins | sample 7062151 | NCBI WGS metagenome assembly JABAOD01 (sample SAMN14538626, study PRJNA623070) | marine sediment metagenome | biome: marine biome [ENVO:00000428]; feature: marine pelagic biome [ENVO:01000023]; material: deep marine sediment [ENVO:00002113] | place: India: Gulf of Khambhat ... | reverse complement strand
CCCGGTCTCATCGGCGAGGATTCCGTAGAAGATCTCCTTGGACCCGCCGTCCTGCTCCAGCTCCCGAGTGTTCAGGCTGATCACCTTGCAGAGCAGGTTCACGCTTGGTTCGCCTGATTGCAGGTCCTTGACGGACTTCATCACTCCCAGGCTCAGGTGGGCGGGGTTGCCGCCGTATTTCTTGACGATGCTTCGCTTGGCCGCCTCCAGGGAGACCCTGTAGACGTTCAGGTAGTTCTCCAACTCACGTTCGACAACTTCCTCACTTACCTTTCCTTCCAGCGCCCTGGTTATGTCACTAACGTGGGGCGCGAATTGTTCGCGCGTTTGATCACTTCCTAGAGGCCGGTTTTCAAGTGCCTCTGAGTCGTGCTAAGGGAGAGCGCTATTTAAGAGGGAGGGGGAGGTTGGTGAAAGTACCACGGTTCCCGGCCTGCTAGTAGGCTTCTATAGGGCAACCCTGTTTCCGACCCGGGAGACGATGGACCTGGGACTTGAGGGGAAGGTGGCCGTTGTTGCCGCCGCCAGCCGGGAAACGTCATACAGGTCGACGGGGGCCTCTACAGGGGTGTTCTCTAGATCTCGCGTAGCCGCTCCTCCACCTTCGAGTTGAGCAGCTCGCTGATAGTCTTCCCGTCGGCCCGCCCCCGGAGCCTGCTCATGGCAACCCCCATGAGGGGCTTGACCGCACCCTGACCTCTCTCGCGGAGAAGATTCGAATTCTCGTCGAGTATGGAGTCGAGCTCCCGCTCTAGGTCTTCGCGGCTCAGCCTCTCGAGCCCCAGATCGTCAAGGACCTCTCCCACTCCAGCACCCCTCTCCAGGGACTCTTTGAGTATCATGGGTATCGCCTCCTTGGCGAAGCGGTTCTGTGCCAGGGCGGAAAAGAGGTCTTCGAAGACGCTGTCCTCGATACCCTCCACGTCCACCCCTTCGGTCCTGAGTTCCGGTATATGGTTCAGGAAGGTCCGGGCGACCACTCCTGGGTTTCCGTGGCGTCCCGCCAACCTCTCGAAAAGGTCGTCCCATCCATCCTCATAGAGCTGCTCCGCCTGCTGGGGATGGAGCTCGAAGTCCTTAGCGAGGCCCGCGATTCTTCTCTCCGGAGGTTCGGGTAGATGCCTCGTGAGGTGGCCGAGCCAGCTACGGGACACCCTGATGGGCGCGACATCGGTCTCCGGATACATCCGGGCGCTACCGGGGAGGGGACGGCTGTAGACCGTGTGGCCGTCGGCCTTGGCGTCACGAGTCTCCTCGGGGACTCCTTCGAGGGCGGCCATGGCCCGAATCCTTGCTCGTTCGATGGCATTCAACGCTCGACCTCTCTCGTCGGCCACTAGGAGAAAGGCGTCCTTACCTCCACATCTTAAGGCGGATGCGATGGCGTCCAGCTCATTCGATGTCACGCCGTAGGCCGGTAGCTCGTCGGAATGCATCAAACCCTTTGTACCAACCACCGCAGCGTGGGCGGCCATCTCAGGCCCCAGCCTATCCTCGAGGAGTTCGGCGAAGCCCTCTAGCTTTAATCCTAAAATGGCGCCACCTGCTCGCCTCGCCTCCCTGAGGATCTTCGACGCACTACCCTCCAGGAGCTCCGTCAGATCCTCTGGTTGCCCCCCCAGCTTCGTCACCTTCCGCTCCCTGAGGACCTCGGAGGCCTCCAGCAACCTGATCTGGCGCTCGACCTCCCTCTCTACGATGGTGGATACCATTCGCAGATCCTGGACGCCCTTGATCTCGACCCGGGCACCCCCCTCCACCGAGACGTTCAGATCCTCTCGGATGGTACCCAATCCCCTCAGGACCTTCCGGGTCGATCGTAACAGTCGTCCTAACTTCAGGGCCGCAGCCCTTGCCATCTCAGGCGAGTCGATGTCAGGCGTTGTGGCAAGCTCGATGAGGGGGATGCCCAGGCGGTCGAGCCTATACACGACCTCCCGCCCCTCCCGTCCGATGAGGCGGGCAGCATCCTCTTCCAGGCCGATGGTCGGAATGCCGATGGTCTTTCCATCCACCTCCATGGACCCGTTTATAGCCACTAGGGCGCTTCTCTGAAAGCCCGTCGTGTTGGACCCGTCGATGACGACTTTCCGCATGAAGTGGACTTCGTCGACGGGTTTAGCTCCCAACATCAAGGCCACTGTGAGGACGGTCTCAATGGCCTCCCTGTTTGCCTCATGGGGGGGCTCCTCATCGGCTTCCACCAGGCAGCTCGTGCCCGTGGTCTGATACCGAAAGACGAGGTCCTTCTCGGCCTCCTCCAGGGCCGCTCTGTCTACTTCCCCCAGTTCGCTCTGAGTGGGCCGGAGTCTTCGCACGAACTGCTCCTTCACCTCATCCACAAGTCTAGAATCGCAGTTACAGAACAGCTTGTGGGTGGCTAGCTGCTGGTGAATCTCGAGGCCTACCCTGATGGGTCGCTCCATGGTCAACTGGAAGCACGTCCAACCGCGTATAAGAGAGTTCGCGGCCCCGCGCCGCTATCGGACGGGATTCAGGATTTCCTTCTCTCTGAAACTCAGAGGAGCGGAGGTCCCAACCTTCTTATGGTATGCCGCCCCGCGCGGGCGCATGCCTTAAATTCTGGTTCGACACAAGGTCGAGGACTTCGAGAAGTGGAAGCATGTTTTCGACGAGCACGGCTCCGCTCGGAAGAGCTACGGGTCCATGGGGGGACTCCTGTTCCGCAATTCCGACGATCCCGACGAAATCGTTTTCCTGATGGAGTACAGCGATCTGGACAAGGTTCGCCAGTTCGTAGATTCTCAGGATCTGAAGGATGCCATGGAGAGGGCGGGCGTGGCGGACATGCCTGACATCTATTTCCTCGACGAAGCTGACCGTCCCTCCGCCTGATCGACTACGTCACTGCTTGGCCGCCGGGAGGACCAATTCCAGGACCGATCTAGCCTCCCGGCCCGTAGTCCTGGAGCTCTATCCTCGGGTTGATCTCCCCAGCGAGATCGCTCACCATCCGCTCCCGCACCTCGTCCGGGTTAGCAGTGTGGCCCAAGACCGACATAAGCTTCACGAAGGCCGTCTCTGGGAGCATGTCCTCTCCGGGGATTACCCCAGCCTTCAGGAGTTCCCGGCCCCGAGAGTAGACGTACATCCCAATCCGGCCGTAGAGAGCTTGGGACGTCATCACGATGTGGACTCCTGCTCGGACGGCCCTTCTTATGCTGGGAACGATGTCACGAGGCACGTGGCCCATCCCGGTCCCCGCCAGGACGATGCCCTTGTTCCTCTCGGCATGGTCGTCGATGGCATCGGCCGATATGTTGGGATAGGTGTACAGCAGCGCCACCCTCTCCTCCATCTTGGTATCGGCCTTCACCCTTCCCTCCGAGGCCGGGCGGTAGTCTCCTTCCCAGCTGATATCCCCCCCGACGTGGACTCTCCCCAGGGGCGTTTCGTTGATGCTCCTGAAGGCATCCCGACGGCTGCTGTGCATCTTCCGGACTTTCGTGCCCCGGTGAATCGAGGCGCGGGTATCGGAGGTCTCCTCGTGCATCAGTACCACAACCTCCCCCAGGTCGGTGGAGGCCAGGTGGGCGGCCGAGAGGAGGTTGAAGTAGGCATCGCTGCTGGGCCTGTCCGAGGACCTCTGAGCGCCCACTAGGATGACGGGACCCGTGAGGTTCCCAAGCATGAAGGAGAGGGCCGCAGAGGTGAATCCCAGGGTGTCGGTGCCGTGGGGGATGACCACCGCCTTAGACCCAGCGTTGAGGTCCTTGGCAACCTCCCTGGCCAGCTTCTTCCAGTATCTCACTTTCATGTCCTCGCTCAGGATGCTGAAGAGGACGCGGGCCTTCACGTTGCACAGGTCCTGTAGCTCGGGCACGGAGAAGGCCAGGTCCTCTGCAGTCCGTGCTGGGAAGACCGCCCCCGTCCCGTAGTCGACATAGCTGGCGATGGTCCCACCGGTTCCCAGGAAGGAGATGGTTGGCTTGGACGGGTCGCTTAGAGGTTCCTTCCTCTTCGCCGCGGGCTTCTTACTCTTCACCACCCGCTCAATAGTCAGGTCGTCGGCCACCTTCACGCCGATGTTGTATCCGGTGGCAAGCTTGAGGGTGAGGATGTCGGGGCCGCTGAAGGCGTGGTGTGGCATGATGACTCCCTGGTACTTCTTCCCCTCACTGCTCAGCCGCACCTCATCCCCTTCCTCAGCGCCGGCGGCCTTCAGGAGGTCCCTTACCCTTTTGGGATACTTCATCGGACAACGTATGGACTGCGCCGTAAAACACTTTAGCGACCGGGACGGAGGTTTAGGCCACAGACCGAGGAGACTCGTTCATCGTGAAGATGTGGAGGAAGGAATACATGAGGCGCTGCCCTTCGGAAGGTGCCGATGTCAAGACGAGGCGTCCGGGAAGCCCTGAACGAGCTTCTCTGGCATCCGGAGCGGGAGGCCTCCCTCGGCCGCGTCTACTGCCACGACAGGGAGTCACCCGAGGGCTTCGTGGTGATCCAGGGCGACGAGGTTGAGGAGGTAGGCTCCTCCAGCTTCTCTGTTCGGGGTACGACCATCCCCCACTACAAGGTCTTCCGCATAACCTATGGGCAGGAGGTCCTCTTCGAGCGGAAATCGGGTGCAGGTTCCTAGACGACTCCCACAGGCTCCACAAGTTCGTAGGTTATCCTGTCCACGCCCTTGCCCTTACTTCGACGCCTAAGGATTCGCATCTCCCCCAGCTCGGCAACGTTCTTGACGTGGGTTCCGCCACAGGGACACAGATCGAAGTCGCCGATCCTGATGACCCGGAGCCTCCTGATGGACTTCGGTATCAGTGACAGGATCGCCCTCTCCTCCTCGATGGTCTCCTCCAGGACTCCGCGATCCTCCTCGTAGATGCTCACGGGAGTCCCTGTCTCTACCACCCGGTTGAACTCCTCCTGGATGTTCTCCAGGTCTTCCTGGGTGAAGCTCGCCGGGGAGAAGTCCACGTGGCTGTAGTCCACGTAGATCTGGTTGCCAACGGTTCGAGCCCCGTGCATCTGGAAGATGAGACCAGAGATGAGGTGCTGGGCTGTGTGCATCCTCATGTGGGCGTAACGTCTGTCCCAGTCAACCTTTCCCACAACGGAATCCACGGGTGGGACCACGTCGACGTAGTGACGAATCTCGCCCTTCTCCTTCAGCACCTTGGAGACTCTGGCGGAGCCCCCTTTCCACTGCAGGCGACCGGTGTCGGAGGGTTGGCCTCCGCCCTCGGCGTAGAAGATCGTCCTGTCGAGGACCACGTAGTTGCCTCCGCGCTCGGTCACCTGGGCCTCGAACTCCTTCACGTAGTTGAGCTCCTCCATGGGGGTCCCCGCGTACTCCGGGTCCTGGCCCAGGTAGATTACGGTCGTCTTCATGGCGCTCCTCGAATTGCGATGTCTCTATAAGGAGTGTCTCTCAGGTTTGATAGTCCTTTAGCAGGTGTCTGGCGATGACCAACCTCTGTATCTCACTCGTCCCTTCGTAGATCTCGGTGATCTTGGCATCCCTGTAGAGCCTCTCCACCGGGAAGTCGCGGAGATACCCGTAGCCGCCGTAGACCTGAATGGCCTCTCGAGACGCCCGGACGGCCAGATCCGATGCGAAGAGCTTTGCCATGGACGCCTCCTTGGTATACCCTATCCCGGAGTCGCGCAGGTAGGCAGCTCGGTGTATGAGGAGGCGCGCGGCATCCACCTCCGTCGCCATGTCGGCCAGCTTCCATTGAATGGCCTGGAATCCAGAGATTGCCTGGCCGAACTGCTCTCTCTCCTTTGCGTACGACAGGGCCGCCTCATAGGCNNTCTCCCAGCACGCTTTCCTTGGGCACGCGGCAATCCTCGAACTCCAGGGCGGTGGTGTCCGTGGCCTTGATGCCCATCTTCTTCTCCTTCCGCACCTTATTCAATCCAGGGGCGTCGGTCGGTATGACGAAGGCGGAGATGCCCTTGCTTCTCGGCGCGTCGGGCTCCGTCTTGGCGTAAGTCACCAAAACCTGGGCGTGCCAGGCGTTGGTCACGAAGATCTTCTGACCGTTTAGGACCCACTCATCTCCATCGAGGACGGCGGTACTCTTCATGGCCCCCGCGTCGCTCCCGGACCACGGCTCCGTCAGGGCGTAGGCACCCAACCACCGCTCCTGGGTTAGCTTGGGGAGGTAGTGTCGCTTCTGCTCTTCCGTGCCGTATCTCAAGATCGGGTCGCAGACGAGGGAGTTGTTGACGGACATGATGGTGCCCAGGGAAGCATCGACCCGGTTGATCTCCTCCATGGCGATGCAGTAGCTCACGGTGTCCGTTCCGCCGCCACCGTACTGCTCCGGGACCATCATCCCCATGAGCCCAAGGTCGTACATCTTATTGACCAAGTCCTTGGGGAACTCCTCTGCCTCGTCGAAGTCTGGGGCTACCGGAGCAACCTCCTTATCCGCGAATTCGGCCACCATCCTGCGGAGGAGGTCCTGATCCTTGGTGAGCTCGAACTGCACAGTTGACCCCTCTCGATAGAAAGGGGACTTTGCCGGTATAAACCTTCCAGACGCAGGCTTGCGGCGACCAGCATGGGTGCTAAGAGCAGAGTCCGAAGGCTCTGCAGGTATAGAGGAAGATGTAAGTTCGGGCGATTCCAGCTAGGAAGTTTACAATGAGGAAGACGTGGAACTGAATCAGTTGCCCCTGCTTGTTGAACAACGAATATAGGTAGATGGGTACCGTGTCGGGGAAGAAAGGTACGGAGAGGAGGACGAATAGCCCTATCCACCTCGTCCTCCTCACGAAGCGGGTGATGTAGCCGACGGCCTTTCCTGCCATTCGGTACCTGGCTGCATAGTATCGGATGTTGTCCTCCACCTTGAGACCAATGAGAAATATCGCTCCAGATCCCACCATCTTCCCCAGTCCGATTACCGTGGCAATGAGGACCTCAGGGAGGCCCGGGGTCCCGATGAAGAGGGCGATTTCCACGGGGAAGGGAAGGAAGAGGGCCGTTAGGATGCTGTAGATGAAGAGGACTACGATGAAAATGGCAGGGTCGGTGGCGTAGGTCTTCAGGATACTCTCAAAGAACCCCGTGATCTCCTCCAGAACTATCTCTATGCCTCCGAGGCGTAATGGTCTGGCTGCATAAAAAGAGTGGAGGGCACGATTCGCAGCCGCCAGTATATGGCTCCCGCCACCGCCAAGGCTTATAAGACGGCCCTCAATAGATGAGGGAGGCGCGGGAATGCCGACCTTCGAGTACGCAAGCGAGAGCGAAATCACCAGGGCGATCCTTCAGGGCTTCGCCCGGGATCTGGAATCTTATGCCGAGTCCGACGTTATCATAGTCGGCGGTGGCCCCAGCGGTCTAATGACCGGTAGGGAGCTGGCGCAGAAGGGGGTCAAGACCCTCATCATCGAGAGGAACAACTACCTGGGTGGGGGCTTCTGGCTGGGCGGCTACCTCATGAACACCATCACGGTCAGGGCTCCCGGGCACAAGGTCCTGGACGAGCTCGGCATCTCCTACAAGGAGCACGCCAAGAACCTCTTCGTCACCAGCGGACCCGAGGCCTGCTCCAAGACCATCGCCGCAGCCTGTGATGCCGGCGTCAAGATTCAGAACATGACCTCTCTGGAGGACGTGGTCGTCCGGGAGAACAACCGCGTCGGGGGGGTGGTGGTGAACTGGACCCCCGTTCAGGCTCTACCCAGGGAGATAACGTGTGTGGACCCTGTGGCCCTCGAAGCGCGGCTCGTGGTGGATGCGACAGGGCACGAGGCCGAGGTGGTATCGGCCTTGGAGAAGCGAGGCATCATCAAGATTCCGGGGGAGGGAGCCATGTGGGTCGAGAAGTCGGAGGACCTGGTGGTGGAACACACAGGGCTAATCCATCCCGGGCTCATCGTCACTGGTATGGCCGTCTCCAGCACTTACGGCCTGCCACGGATGGGGCCAACCTTCGGGGCGATGCTGCTCTCCGGCAAGAGAGCTGCCGAAGTGGCCTATGAGATCCTCACGAAGTGAGATGCTGAAGGTCCCAGCGCGGGCCTGCCTGTACGAGGACCCCTCCTCACCAGCCATCGATGTCGGCGAGATCCGTTCCTATCTGCACGACAAGACACACGTGGAGGTCGAAATTAGGCCCGAGTTCTTCAGTCACCACCAAGCTGATGATCTGGAGTCCCTCGCCAGACGGGTCGCCGAAATCAAGGTGCGGGACCTTCGAGGTGAGCAGGACCGGTTCGAGCCCCTGCTGGGAGAGGTGGATTTCGAGCTCAGGCTACTGCGCGATCCCCGCAAGAGGCTGCCGGGTATCCTCTACGACGGTTTCAGGTTCCAGAACATCATGAGGTCCTTCCTTCCGCCCGAGGAAAGGAGCCTCGCAACCATGCACCTGGTCCTGAGCAGCAGGTTGCTGGGCACCTTCGACCCCAGCGACCGGCGGTACCACGCCCGCGTCATCCTGTGCGGGTATCCTTCCATCATCTCCACCAGCGGGCTCGTGGAGGGTCCCGCCAAGCCGAAGGAGTACTACCTGGTGAGGCGAGCCTACAGTACCCTAGGCATGACACCTCCCACGGAGACATTGAAGGAGGAGCTCAGAGGGCGCTTCATCGATTACGATGACTCCAGGACCACGGAGGTGCTCAAGGGGTACGCCCTCCAAGCCTTCTTCTACCATCTCACAGGACATCCCTTCTGCGAGGACAAGACCTGCCGGCTGTACAACGCCCACTGGCAGGAGGAGATGATTCGAGCCCAGCTCACTTCGGGCGAGCTATGCGTCGAGCATGAGGGCCTGTTGAAAGGTCTGGGGCAGCCTCGCTAGCCCCCCTGAGGGCAAACCTTTCAAGACGCGTTGACGTAACCGCTGCGTGAAGTTCGAGCCTTTTGAGATGGAAAGATGGCAGTCCACCCTCGAGCACGATGTGGGAACCAATCTCTCGGAGAGCGGAGTGGAGCCCCTCTCCTTGGGGGACCTCCTCGGAGAGGAGGGACTGAAATCCCTCCTCGGCTCTCACCTCGGATATCCGGAGACTAGGGGTTCCCACGACCTGAGGGCGGCCATCGCCTCTCTCTATCCAGGTTGTAGCCCGGAGAACGTCCTCGCAACCACCGGCAGTTCGGAAGCCAACCTGCTAGTGACCTTGGGCACTGCTGAAAGGGGCTCCCCGTTCGTCACTGTTCTGCCCAACTACCTTCAGGTGTGGGGTGTGGCGACCTCCCTCGACTCCAGGGTGGAGGTTCTCAAGCTGAGGGCAGAAGCGGGGTGGCAGCCGAGCGAGGAGGAAGCGAAGGAGAAGGTCGGTCGTGACGCCAGAGCCATCTCGTTCTCCAACCCCAACAACCCCACCGGAGTCCGCCTTACCAGCGACAGCAGGAAGGCCCTGACGGACCTCGCCTCGGATGCCGACGCCTGGATTCTCTCCGACGAGGTCTACACGGGAGCAGAGCGGGAGGGGGATCTCACTCCATCTCTCTGGGGGGATTATGAGAAGGTACTCGTGACGGGAGGCCTCTCCAAGGCCTTTGGCCTGTCCGGCCTGAGGCTGGGTTGGGTCTGTGGCCCGCGGGAGAAGATTGAGGAACTCTGGTCCATCCACGACTACACGACAATAGCCATCACCAAGATCAGCGAGGTGCTAGGCACAATGGCTCTGACAGAGTGGAGAGAGCGCCTCTGGTCTCGAGCCCGCTCCATCCTGCAGAGCAACCTGCCCATCCTGGAGCGTTTCGTGGTGGGCAACGATCTATCATGGGTACCGCCCGAAGCTGGGGCCATCGCCTTCCTCAAGTACCCATGGGATCTGCCCTCCACAAAGCTGGCGGAGATCGCCCGAGAGCGTGACGTCCTCGTCGTCCCCGGGTCCCACTTTGGACATGACGGGTACCTGAGGCTGGGCTACGGCATGGCGAGGGAGACCTTGGATCAGGGGCTCCGCAAGCTCGAGAAGGCCTTCCGAGACGTTGATTCTGATGACCGTTGATGTCGTGGTCGTCGGGGCCGGTATTGCGGGCTCAGCCCTCGCCTACTACCTCTCCTCCGGGGGTGCTCAGGTCACAATCCTCGACAGGGCTTTTCCGGGTCAAGGGGCTACCGGGAGGTCCGCGGGCCTCTTGACAGTGCAGCTCTGGAATGAACTCGACGTATCCCTCGCTCGCGCCGCGCAGGATATATCATCGGAACTTCTTGGCGAAGGGAGGGGAGGCTTCGAGAGGGTAGGCTTCCTCAGGGTGACTCGACAGGAGGCGGATGTTCCGGCCATGAGGGAGAACTTGGAGACCTACAAAACACGCGGGATAGATGTGGAACTGCTCCAGGGTGAGGAGCTTGCTGACCACTTTCCCCTGCTAGCCACCGAGGGCCTTGCAGCTGGTCTGTACACCCCGGATGACGGGTTTGTGGATCCCCACGATCTGGCCTCCGTCTTCATCAATGAATCGAGGGAAGAGGGGGCAGTTGTGAGGTCAGAGACTCGTGTGGACGCGGTTCACCCGACGAGTGGCGGCGTAGCACTGGAGACCAGCGGAGGGCCCTTGAACGCCGACCTCGTTGTCGTCGCGGCCGGTGCCTGGAGCGCCGCGCTACTCAGACGGAGTGGGATTCATGCACATCTGAAGTCCTACCGGACCCAGGCCCTGGTGACGGCCCCCCTGGAGAGCGCGCCATCGCTTCCGATGCTGCACGAGTTGCCAGAGGGGTTCTACTTCAGACCCGACCAGGCGGGGCTGCTGCTCGGAGATGGCACAGAGGAACGGGAGGTGGACCCATCGGGCTACAACACCCAGGCGGACTTTGAACTGTACTCCGAAATCGCGAGGTGGATTTCCCGGAGAGTACCATCCCTGTCAACCGTCGGCTTCGCTCGCGGCTGGGCGGGCCTCTGCGTTGGTACGCCAGATCGTCTTCCGCTCGTAGGGCGTGTCGGTGAGGGGGAGGGGCTGTACCTGTTTGCTGGTTTCAACGGAATGGGAATCATGAGGGCGCCCGCCCTGGCCGAGGCCCTTGCAGAGGCGCTTCTCGGGGGTAGTCCATCCCTTGACCTCAGCCCCCTTTCCCCCGATCGATTTGTTGACTTGGAGGACTTCACCATCAGAGAGGGTTTCACCCTTCGATAGTGCCACTGTACTGGCGGAGCCAGTGTCGACAGGGGTTGACTCTTCTGGTTACCATGGCCAAGTTAGGTTTCCATCGCGGGCCAGTGTAGGCGACCTCGATTCCTTCGATGCCCGCCTCCAGAAACATCTGTCGGGCCTCGTCCTCGTCGTAGAAGAGCATCATGTTGTCTGCGAGGAAGCGGTAGACCCGTGCGACCCAGGATGCCCTCATGAATCTGCTAAAACTTTTATCCCATGCTCCCGTAATCCAGGTGGATGGCTCCGCCCTTCGACACAACGGAGAGCGAGGAGATGTGCCTCAAGTACATCTGGCTCCTTCAGAACGAGGACGGTGGGCCAGCGAAGACTGGCCGGCTGTCGGAGTACTTGAAGATCGTGCCATCCAGCGTGACTGAGATGCTGGAGAAGCTCCAGAAGCGGGACCTAGTGACGCACACCAAGTACCAAGGCGCCTCGCTGACATCCGAGGGGGAGAAGATTGCAGTGGGCATCCTGAAACGCCACTGCGCCATGGAATGGTTCCTGGTTCAGGTGCTGGAGGTCCCGGAGGGGAAGTTCCACGATGAGGCGTGCAAGATAGAGCACGTCCTCACCGAGAGCACGGCCGAGAAGCTGCGGTCCATGACGGACCAGCCGGATGCCTGCCCCGCCTGCTACGACCTCAACCAGCTCCACTGCCGTCACCTGATCGCGCGGGCCTAGTCCCTTGCCCGCGTGGCCCATGTGATTTCGGTTATCCGAAATCCCTTTAAACCACCTCTCTCCTAGAGACCAGAGATTTATGTAAGCCGAAAGATTGGGGGCCGTCGGTATGGTTGTCGCGCAATACCTTCTGACGTTTCGCGAGGTCTTGGAGGCTGCCCTGTTAACGGCAATCATTCTCTCCTATCTAGTCATGACGGGGCGCGCCTCCATGAAGCGATACGCCTGGTATGGCGTGGCCGCCGCCATCGCCCTCAGCGCAGTCCTAGGAGTAGCCGTGTGGTTCCTCTTCGGCAGCCTCGCCGAGGCTGAGAAGGTCCTCTTCGAGGGTCTTGCCGCCCTCATCGCCGTGGCCGTCCTTACCTCGATGATCTATTGGATGGCCGTGAAAGCACGGACGATTAAGACCAAGATAGAGAGCCGTGTGGAGGAGGCGGCAACCGCCGGTGCCATCCTTGGGCTGGCCACCCTGACCTTTGTACTGGTATTCCGGGAGGGCCTCGAGACCATACTCTTCCTAACGCCCTTCATGGTCCAGGACCTCCCCATGACGCTCCTGGGAGCCTTCCTCGGCATTGCTGCCGGTCTTCTCCTGGCCTATGGCGTCTTCAGCTTCGGAGTCCGTCTGGATCTCCGGAAGTTCTTCTACTTCACCAGTATCCTCCTCATTCTCCTTGCGGGAGGCCTGCTGGGGTACGCCATCCACGAGTTGATTGAGTACGGCGTCTTGCAGGGGGTAGATTTCGGTTTCTGGGGACAGGCGGCCTACGTCCTCCCTATCGCTAGTGAGAGTCTGTTCCATCACAAGAACGTTATCGGCTCGATCTTCGCCGTGATGTTCGGGTACACGGTCAATCCGGAGTGGGCCCGCCTCGTTGCCCACGTCTCCTACCTGGCCGTCGCACTGCCCCTGGCCATCACGATCTACCGCCGACCCGCAGCCGTTGCGGCATGGTCGGCGAAAATCAAGTCCCTCCTACGCTCGCCGTCACTCAGTGATCAGACGCCTCACGAAGATTGACCCCGCCTGTCGGGTCTGTTGGGATCTGACTAGGGACTCAAGTACTCGGGCTCCGTCAGGGCGCCCTCCAGCTTCAGCAGCCTGATCTTCCACTCGATGCCTGAGCCAAACCCTCCCAGGTCGCCACGGCTTCCGACGACCCTGTGGCAAGGGATCACGATGAAGGACCTGTTCTTGTCCAAGGTGTAGGCCACGGCCTTGTATGCCCTGGGCTTGCCGATCTCCTCGGCGATCTCTCTGTAGCTTTTCACTTCCCCGTAGGGAATCCTGCGGGCGGCCTGCAGGACCCTGACCTCGAAGGGAGTGTATCCAGAGAGGTCCACGCTGTATCTCGAGAAGTCCACCTCCTCCCCATGGAAGTAGCGCTGTAGGTCCCTGGCCAGCTCGGTTTCCGCTTTCTCGCCGGGATGATCTCGGTCGTTTGTGAGGACGATCCCCCTAGCCTGACGGCCCTCCTCACACACGTCCACCCTGCCGAAGTCCGTCCTGAGGGACGTGACCCTCATCGCGTCAAGGAGGGTCTTCTACCATATCATGCTGACGAGCGGCTCGCGTCCTCAGGGCTGGTCAGGATCGTCCTCGCGTCTACGACCTTGCACCCCTTTCCCTTCTCGAAGACGAGGAAGGGGTTGATGTCCACCTCTCCGATCTCATGGAAGTCCTCCACCATCTGCGAGAGGCGTTGCAGGTACTCAGCCAGAGAGGCTACGTCTGATGGCGGTTCTCCCCTCACGCCCTCGAGGATCGGGTAGCTTCGGACGCTTTCAATCATCCTCATGGCGTCCACGTCCGTCATAGGAGTCAATCGGAAGACCACGTCCTTCAGGAACTCCACGTAGATACCTCCAAGTCCGAAGACGATCATGGGGCCGAACTTCGGGTCCAGGCTCACTCCCATGATGGTCTCCTTCCCGCCGCGGGCAAACTCTTGGACCATGAACTCCTCCGCCTCGAAACCTTTGGAGGAGAGGCGCTTAGTTATCTTCGCGAAGTGCTCCCTTAATTCATCGGGCGTCCTGATATCCAGGGCTACCGCCCCGTACTCCGTCTTGTGGACGATCTCAGGATGGACGGCCTTGAGCGCCACAGGATATCCGATTTCCTCGGCATGCGCTAGGGCCCCTTCCAGGTCCTGAGCCATCCGAGTCGCCACCACGTCAAAGCCGTAGGCCTGCAGCAGCTCCAGAGTCTCCAATTCGTGGAGCCGGGTCCGTCCCTGTCGTCTCACCGCGGAGATGATCCCTTCCGCCTCCTCACGGTCCACGTCAAAGACTCGAAACTCACCCTCCTCCCGGGCCAGGTACTCCTTATAGGTGGCCATGGCAGCTAGGGACCTGGCGGCGTTCTCCGGAAACAGATAGGAGGGTATCCCGTGGCCCGTAAGCTCCATGAAGGCGGGAGATTCCTTCGCTCGGGATACGAACGAGCTCAGTATCGGCTTATCGTATTCCTGAGCGACCTCCCATATCGCCCTCGCAATCTCCACATCGTCCGTGACAATAGGTGGGACGGTGATCACCACAAGGGCGTCAACGTTCTCGTCCTTCAGAGCCGCCTCCATGGCGATTTTATAGCGGGCCCCATCGGCGTCGGCAATCAGATCGATGGGGTTCTGGGTGCTGGCCTCCTCCGGAAGCTTGCCCTCGAGGTAGGCGATGGTCTTCGGACTTAGCCGGGCCATCTCCATGCCGTAGCTTACCAGAGCGTCCGTGGCCATGATTCCAGGTCCTCCGGCGTTGGTTACGATGGCCACCCGCCTTCCTGCCGGGAGAGGTTGCTGAGAGAAGGCCATTCCGATGTCGAAGAGCTCCTGGATGGAACCCGCCCGGAGGACGCCGCACTGTTCGAAGAGGGCCTGGGCGCCTACATCTGGACCCGCCATGGCCCCCGTGTGACTTACCGCGGCCCGCCTCCCGGCCTCCGTTCTCCCCGATTTGAGGGCGATTATTGGTTTTTTCCTCGTGACCCGTCTGGCGATTCTGACGAAGTTCCTGGGATCCCCGAAACTCTCGATGTACAGCAGTATGAGGTCCGTTTCCGGGTCCCTTTCCAGATACTCGATGATTTCGTTGCCGGAGACGTCTACGGCGTTCCCCAGGCTGGCGAACTTCGACATCCCCACGGCCACGTTCCTGGCGTGTTCCAGGATGGCGACGCCCAGGGCTCCGCTCTGGGTCAGGAAGGCGATATTGCCCTTCAGCGGCGGAATGGGCGAGAAGGTGCTGTCCATCTGGACGTCGTCGTGGGTGTTGATGACCCCCATGCAGTTGGGTCCGATCATCGTCATGTCGTACGACTTGAGCAGGGCGTGAAGCTGCCTCTCCCGCTCGGTCCCCGCGGCCCCCACCTCGCTGAAGCCAGCGGTAATGACCACCAGCCCTTTGACGCCCTTCTGGCCGCACTCCTCCACGACTCTCAGGACGTGGGCGGCGGGGACTACGATGATGGCCATGTCCACGTCGTCGGGGACGTCTAGCACTGAGGGATAGGCCTTGATGGAGTGGACGGAGGATGCCTTCGGATTGATGGGATAGACGCGGCCCGTGAAGCCAAAGGTGAGGAGGTTGTCCAGGACCTCTGAGCTGACCTTGCGCCTGCTCCGGGACGCGCCGACGACGGCGATGGACTCTGGAGAGAAGATGTAGTCCAGCCTCTCTCTCATGGCTGTTTCCTAAGAGCGAGGGGCATATAGACTAAGCGGTACCTGTCTGTGTCTCCATCAGGATTATAATGGCTTCCCGTGGTCTGGTGAAATCGGGAGTTCCCAGGGAGGTCTCTGGGCATGAGCGGTTCCAGCCTGTTGGTCTATGATGAGGGGTACCTGGACTACGACTTCGGCGGGGCCCACTCCATGCGGCAGGAGAGGATCAAGCTGGCCAGGGAGCTGATAGCCGCCCTTGGGATTCTCGACATGCCCGCGGTGAAGGAGATGGCAGCAGTCACGGCCGACGAGGAGATTCGATTCATCCACTCGGAGGAGTACATCGAGGCCGTGAAGGAGGCCGGTAGGGATGGTGGTGGCAGCTGGCGATATATGAAGTACGGCCTGGGCACTCTAGACAACCCGATCTTCCGGAACATGTACGAAGCCTCGGCCCTCCATGTAGGCGGGTCCCTGAACGCGCTGAGAACCGTGCTAGATGGGGAGGCGTCCCACTCCTTCAACCTCGGCGGGGGATTTCATCACGCCCTCCGGTCCCGCGCCTCCGGCTTCTGCATCTTCAACGATCCCGCCATCGTTATTGGTGCGCTCCTGCGGGAGGGGCTGAGACGTATCCTCTACATCGACGTCGACTGCCATCACGGCGACGGCGTCCAGGCGGCCTTCTATACGGAGCCGAAGGTGATGACCATCTCCCTGCATGAGGACGGCAGGTACCTCTTCCCTGGGACAGGATTCGTCCGCGAACTAGGGGAAGGAGAGGGGGAGGGATACAGCGTCAACGTCCCCCTCCCGCCGTACACGCAGGACAGCCCCTACCTCCACGCCTTTTCAGAGCTGGTTCCACCTCTGGCCGAGGCCTTCAAACCAGAGTTCGTGGTGACCCAGTTTGGCGTGGACACCCACTACCTCGACCCCTTGACCCATCTGAACCTGACCACAGCCGCCCACCTCCAGATCGCGTCGGAGATCCACGACCTCACCCACAGGCTGTGCGCTGGAAGGTGGACCTCCATGGGTGGTGGAGGCTACGACCCCGCTGCCGTTGCCCGGTCGTGGACCCTCATGTTCGGCGCCATGGCGGGCTGGGAGGTGGAGGACAGGATACCAGCGGATTGGCCTCCGATCTACGAGCGGATTATGGGGAGATCCACGAGGGCCGACACACTCCTGGATCCCTCTCCGCCCTCCAAGCCTGGCATCCAGAGGGAGGTAGAGAGAGTCGTGGATGAAGTGAAGGAGGCTCTCTCTCCCTACCACGACCTCTAGCTTTCCCAGGCCCTACCGACCTGCGCAGGCTTCACAGGATCGACGGGAGCCACAGTCTAACCGTACACCTCGTTCAACACCTGGGCTAGAGCGGTGTAGACTTTTGACAGGCCGCAGATGATGCCCTCGATAGCATCTCACCATCCCTTCCATCAGCTCGTACGTCTGCCCTCGATGAGGCGTTCCACGACAGAGGAGTCCGCCAACGTAGTGGTGTCTCCCACGCTCTCCACATCACCGGCCGCGATCTTCCTCAGAATCCGACGCATGATCTTGCCCGACCGCGTCTTCGGCAGGTCGTCGGTGAACTGAATGGCATCGGGCGTGGCGATGGGGCCTATCGTGCTCCTCACGACTTGGACCAGGTCCTGCTCCAGCCCATCAGACGGTGAATTGCCCTGCTTCAGCGTGACGTAGCAGTAGATGCCCTGACCCTTCACGTCGTGGGGGAAGCCCACAACCGCGGCCTCGGCGACTTTCTCGTGGGAGACCAGGGCGCTCTCTATCTCGGCCGTGGCAAGTCGGTGCCCCGAGACGTTGATAACGTCGTCGATGCGACCCATCAACCAGTAGAAGCCGTCCTCGTCGATTCTGCAGCCGTCGCTGGTGTAGTATTTCCCGGGGAAGACCGAGAAGTAGACACTCTTGATGAGCTCGTTTCTCTCGTCACCGTAGACGCCACGGATCATCCCGGGCCAGGGCTTGGTGACGACGAGGGCGCCGCCCTCGTTGACGTCCGCCACCGTCCCGTCACTCCTGAGGACCTCGGCCTCAATCCCGAAGAATGGCAGCGAGGCCGAGCCCGGCTTGGTTGGGATGGCACCTGGCAGAGGGGTGATGAGAATCCCTCCCGTCTCCGTCTGCCACCAGGTGTCCACGATGGGGCATCGCTCGTGACCGATGACGCTGTAGTACCACATCCAGGCCTCGGGATTGATGGGCTCGCCTACCGTCCCCAGGATGCGGATGCTGGAGAGGTCGTGCTTGTTGGGCCACTCCTCGCCTCGCCTCATGAGAGCTCGGATGGCTGTGGGAGCGGTGTAGAAGACGGTGACCTTGTAGTCCTCCACGATCTTCCAGAACCGGTCGGGCTCCGGGTAGGTGGGGATCCCCTCGAACATGAGCACCGTGGCGCCGTTGGAGAGCGGGCCGTAGACGATGTAGGAGTGGCCCGTGATCCAGCCGATGTCGGCCGTGCACCAGAAGATGTCGTCGTCCTTCAGGTCGAAGATGAGCTTGGACGTGAGGTGCACGTAGACCATGTAGCCCCCGGTGGTGTGGAGGACGCCCTTGGGCTTCCCCGTGCTCCCGCTGGTGTACAAGAGGAACAACGGGTCCTCGGAGTCCATCTCTTCCGCCTCACACTCAGCCGCCACGTCTTCTGCAGCGGTCTCCTCGTGGTACCAGAGGTCTCTCCCCTCCTGGAGGTCGACTTCGATCCCCATCCTCCTGACGACGAGGACATGTCGCACGTCGGGACACGACTTCAGCGCAACGTCGGCGTTGTCCTTGGAACGGACCGTCTTCCCTCCGCGGGGATAGCCGTCCGCGGTGATGAGGAAGGTCGAGCCACCGTCGAGGATGCGGTCCCGCAGGGATCCCGGGCTGAAGGCCGAGAAGACGACGGAGTGGATGGCACCGATCCTAGCGCAAGCTAGGAGGGCGATGGGCAGCTCTGGGATCATAGGCAGGAAGATGGTGACTACGTCCCCGCGCCGCACACCGCGCTTCTTCAGCACATTGGCGAGCCTGCTGACTTCGTCGTGGAGCTGCCTGTAGGTGAAGCTGCGACGATCCTCTACTTCCTCGCCCTGCCACAGGATGGCAACTTTGTCTCCCTTCCCGCTCTCCAAGTGCCGGTCGAGGCAGTTGTAGGCCGCGTTGAGCTTCCCGCCGATGTAGTACTGCACGAAGGGGCCTTTGACCTCTCCGATCTTCGAGTAGTCGTACTCCAGGACCTTGTCCCACTTCCTGAACCACTCGAGACTCTCATCGGCGATGCGGCCCCAGAAACCGGCGGGATCATCTATTGATTCTCTATACTGCCGCTTGTACTCTTCCATGCTCTTGACGTGGGCCGANNGGCCATGCGCCCCCAGAAACCCTCCGGATTCTCTACTGATTCTCTATACAACTGCTGGTACTCTTCCATGCTCTTGACGTGGGCCGACTGGCTCAGCTCTTCCCGGGGTTGAAAGACCCGTCTCTCCCGCATCAACGAGTTGATTTCGGGCTGCATCGCTGCCACACGTTCCTCTGGTTGAAGCACAGACCCTGCCCCTATTTCAAGGCGCCTCTAAGCGCGTAAATACATGTAATTTCTGAAAGGAGGTTACAGGATATGCGGGACTAACTCCCCGATCTCCGGACTCCCAGGTTGGAGCTCTGGCTGGCTGATAGTCTTCTAGATTTCTTGAGGAAATGAGACTAGTTCCCGTACATCAGATTGCCAATGTCCGGCCCGCCAACCTGGCCCAAGCTTCCGCCCCCGGCGTTGACACATCCCGGGAAGGCCGACCCCTGGTGGAAGCGTCCATGGCATCCGGGGACGCGAATGCCTGGTTGGGATGCGGGGGATACCACCTCTCTCCAGGCGTTAGGTTGCCTGATTCTGCTGCCGGGGTCGGTGCTCTTGGCGGCCGACCAGACCTGGGGAATCGCCTTTGCGCTGCCGGGTGGAACTCTCCTCTTCGTTGGGTGGTTGGCGTTGGGGCTGAACATCGCTGCCATCCCCCGAGGAGGAGGTTCTGCCTACCGGCACAAGAACGCAATGACAGTCACCTATGCCGTGTCCTGGGTAGGTCTGGTCCTCGGACTGGCCATCTCCAGTGTGGTCTTGCCCAGGGACATGGCAATGCCGGTCTCTCTCGGCCATGGCCCTCACACTACAGATTCTCGGAGTGCTCTGGCCCCTTGCATCCATGTTCGCGGGGACGATGGCCATCGGCTCCGTGCTCATTGGGTATGGGTGGGCTGGCGCTCAGGATGAGGGAGTCCCGGCTTCTCGAGGCCGCGTCGAAGGCTGAAGTCGGGTCCGCGACGGAGCCAGTCCCGGGCTTCGGCGGTCTCTCCCCCGAAATCTCCTGACTGCGAAATCTTAAAATACGGACCTCCAGTATTGAAAGGGCTACGTGTCGAGGTCCGATAGCTCCTTACTCTCAAGTCGGATAACTGCAAATGAACTCATTTTAACCACCGGTTACAGACAGCTTTTCATAAGGAACGCGAGCCAATCGAATGCTAGGGACGAGAAACGCCAGATGTCCACCCGCAACACGACATCCGCCCTTGTGACTCCCAGCCACGTGGCGATACATGGGAAGGTGATGGATCCTGAGCAAGGACGAAATCCGCGAGGACGAGGACGAAAACATAGAGGAGTTCATCGAGGAGCGCACGGCTAAGGTCAAGCAGGAACTGGAGGACCGCTTGGAGCGGTTGAAGTACCAGTACGAGCGCGAGCTGAACAACTTCCGCTACGAGATCCAGGAGCGCGACTACCGGCTCAAGGCCTACGAGGACAAGTTCAGCAAGATCAAGGAGCCGCCCCTGCTATACGCGTACATCGTTCGCAAGGAGGGGTCGGAGCTTTCAGGCAACCAGGTCGTGGTCGCTCGGGCGAGCGAGATGCTAAAGGTCTCCACCGGCTTCATGGACAAAGACACCCTGGAGATCGGTCAATATGTCTGGGTCCACCCCCAGACCTACGCTATCGTTGAGGAGAGCCACGAGATTCACCGGGGCATCATCGGGAAGGTCCTGGACGTCCTGGAAGACACCCTCATAGTGAGCGTCGAGGGTGACCTGGACAAGAGGATTGTGAAGTGCGACCCGGAGCTGGCGAAGACCATCAAACCGGGATTCCAGGTTTCCCTCCTGCCGCCCACCATGGCGATTCTGGAGGTCATGGCGGACGCAGAGGTGAAGAGCCTCCTCCTGGGCGAAAGGCCCCACGTCACCTACGATGCCATCGGCGGCCTGGACTGGGCCATCGAGCGGATCAAGGACGTCACCGTCCTGCCCTTTCAACAGAAGAAGCTCTTCGAGAAGGTGGACCTGAAGGCGCCCAAAGGCATCCTGCTCTACGGACCGCCAGGATGCGGCAAAACGCTGATTGTCCGGGCCATCGCCTCGGAGAACGAGATGACCTTCTTCAACGTCTCCGTGGCCGACATCCTCTCCAAGTGGGTCGGAGAGAGCGAGCGGATTACCAAGGAGATCTTTCGCCAGGCGCGGGAGAAGGCTCCGAGCATCGTCTTCTTCGACGAGATCGAGGCCCTCTTCACCATCCGCGGGATGCTGGACACCTCGGGAGTCCACAAGAACATCATCGCCCAGATCCTGTCGGAGATGGACGGCCTCATCGAGCTGGAGGACGTCTTCGTCGTCGGCTCCACCAACAGGCCGGACCTCCTCGATCCCGCCCTGATGCGGCCGGGGAGGTTCGACGAGATCGTGGAGATCCCCCGTCCCGACAGAAAGGCGGGGGAGGAGATTCTGAACATCTACCTTAGGGAGGGTCTTCCCCTGTCGCCAGCGTTGGTCGAGGAGTACGGGGACTACGACACAGCCTACCTCGCCCTCAGGAGATTCGTAATGGAGGAGCTGTACGGTGAGAACAAGTGGGTCCGCATGAAGCTCGACTCCGACGCGAAGGAGTCGGTGAAGACCGTCAAACGGAAGGACATCATCTCCGGAGCCATCATCGAGGCCGTGGTGAAGACGGCCAAGAAAAACTTCATCAAGCGGGCCATCCAGAAGCCGGCGAAGCAGCGGAACAAGGAAGGCCTCTCCATGGAGGACCTCCGACTGGCCATCGAAGAGGAGTGCAAGGAGCACGCCATCACCGAGGTCTACATCTACGAGAAGCGGCAACGGGAGATCTTCAAGCAGATCGGGACCGACCCCATGGTCGGCTGAGGAGGGCTGATGAGGCCCATCGTCCAGGGCACAGAGCACGAGTACACTCTCTACTCCCGCAAGATGAATCGCCTGGGCGTGGACCCTCACATCCTCGCCCTGGAGCTGCTTCGGGAGAGTGATCTCCACCTGGCAGGGGAATGGACGACTAACGGGTCGCGGGGCTACTACGACGTCGGCCACCTGGAGATCTCCACACCGGAGACCTCCAACTTCAGGGACCTCATTGTATGGGAGAAGGCGGGCGAGAAGATTGTCGACTGGCTTCGAAAGGTGACGGAGGAGAAGTATCTTGGCCCCGACGTGCGACTCTGGGCCTTCAAGAACAACACCTCCCCCGACGGCGTCTCCTACGGGAGCCACGAGAACTACTGCGTCTCCCGGAAGCTTCCCTTCCCCGAGGCCTTCGTCCGGGAGCTCGTGCCGCACCTCACCACCCGCTTCATCTACTCCGGGGCAGGGGACATCATTGACGGGAGGTACGTCCTGTCGCCGATGGCCTATCTGACGAGCTCCCTCATAAGCGGTGAGACCATGCACTCCACTGGCGTCCTCAACACGCGGGACGAGCCCCATGCGCTGCCCCACCGCTGGCGACGCCTCCACCTCCTCATCGGAGACGCCCTGGTCAACGAGGTAGCCATCATGCTGCGCCACTTCACTGCCAGCGCCATCCTGCAGCTGATGGAGGACAATAGCCTGCAGGATGTGCCCCTGCTGGCGGACCCGGTGAAGGACATGTGGCACAACGTGGAGCACATGAACCCGGAGAAGTGGCGGGTGACCCTCAAGGACGGCTCGCAGACGTCCCCCATCGCGATTCAGAGGTACTACATGGCCAAGGTCGAGGAGGTCGTGGAGAGCAGGCCGGAGCGGGAGGCCTTCCGCATCTGGGAGGAGGTGCTGGACGGCCTAGAGGCTAGGAAGTCCCGGGAGCTCGCGAGGCGGGTGGAGTGGTTGGACCGCTTCTTCGCCATTCAGGAGGCCGTGGAGGAGAAGGATGCGATGGAGGTCGAGATGATGGCCTGCAAGCAGTACTCCGAGGTGGGCCAAGACCGAGGGATATTCTATAAGAGGCAGCAGGCCGGCCTCGTGGACAGGGTCCTGGAGGATAGGGAGATTAAGGTGGCCGTCTACGAGCCTCCTGAGGATACCCGGGCCCGTCTCCGACGAGATGTGTGCGAAAAGGGCAAAATCGTGGGTATCGACTGGTCCTATATCGTCGTTGATGATGGGACCAGAAAGCGTATTAATATGCCCGACCCGTATAGTCCAGTGCTAGAGGAAGACGATGTCCCAGCTTGAGAAGAAGTCCAAGAAGAAGAAGAAGAAAAAGGAGGAGCCGAAGCTCGAGTTTGAGGCCGGGAAGGTCTTCAAGCCCAGCGAGGCGAAGGATCAGGACTTCGAGCTGGATATGGAGAGCGCTCGTTATCATGCCCGCAAGGGTGAAGGGGGCGACCGGCGCAGTTAGGCGCTGAGGAATCTTATTATTCTGCACCACCATCCGACCCCGTGATGGCTGAGGAAGGGGAGTTGGAGGAGACGCCCCGCGACGCTAAGTTCGAGGTGTACGGGCAGGAGATGATCGAGAAGGTCGTGAAGAGGAGCGGTAACAGCGGCCGCGTCTATCTCCCACCCGATTGGGTGGGCAAGCGGGTCAAGATCATCCGCGTCGAGTGAGGGATCATATGCAGGTAGCCGTACGGAGGGTCACGGAGGCCGACATCCCTGAGATGGTCCGCATCGAACGGGAGATAACCCAGAGTTCCCAGGTCAGCTCCCTGGAGGGAATCCTCCATGAGTACACGGACCGCGGCGATCCGGACCTCCTGGTGGCGGCAGAATCTGAGGGGAAGCTCGTGGGCTTCCTGGTGGGTGAGATCCGGCCCTGGGAGTTCGGTGAAGACGAGGAGGTTGCATGGATTAAGGTCGTTGGAGTGGACCCGAAGCATCAGGGCCGGGGCATCGGCAAGATGCTCGGAGAGGCCTTCGCGGAGAAGCTCAGGGGGAAGGGGATCAAGAGGCTGAGAACACTGGTCCCCTGGGATTCCGGCGATCTCATCACGTACTTCAAGGCCCTGGAGTTTGACAGGAGCAGATTCACGGTCCTAGAGAGGCGTCTATAGGCTTCGACGCGACACTGCAGCCGCAAATACTTATCAGAACCCTCAGGTATGACTGCCGTACATAAACAAACAGGAGTCGGAGTCCATGGGGAAGTTCATAGAGTATGAGGTGGAGGATGGTATCGGCATCGCCCGGATGAACAAGCCGCCGGCGAACACTTACAACTACGAGTTCATGAAGGAGCTAGACAGCGCCATTGAGGATGTCCGCTTCGACGACGACGTGAAGGTGGCCGTCCTCGCTAGCAAACTGGATAAGTTCTTCTCGGCGGGGGCGGACATAGGCATGCTCAACGAGAGCAACCCCGACTACAAGGCCATGTTCTGCCTCCACTGCCAGGAGACCCTGGTCAGGATGGAGAACACCCCGAAGATATGGATCGCCGCCATCAACGGCCACTGCGTCGGCGGGGGCCTAGAGATCGCCCTCGCCACCGACATACGGGTCATGGGCCGCGACAGTGGGAAGATTGGCCTGCCGGAGGTCAACCTAGGGGTCCTGCCGGGGACGGGAGGCACCCAGAGGCTCCCGCGGCTCGTCGGCAAGTCGACGGCCCTCGACATGATGATCACCGGGAAGACCGTGAGCCCCGATGAGGCCTTGAAGATCGGCCTGGTGAACTACGTTTTCGATCAGGAGGAACTCTGGGACAAGGCCGTTGACTACGCCAAGACCCTCGCCGCGGGGCCGATCCGCGCCGTGGGTCTCATCAAGCGGTCGGTCACCGAAGGGCTCGAGATCCCGCTGAAGCAAGGCCTGGCCCTTGAGCGAGAGCTGCAGAATCGCCTCTTCATCACCGAAGACGCCAAAGAAGGCATCAAGGCTTTTGTGGAGAAGAGGAAGCCGGTCTTCAAGGGCAAGTGACCCGCCGAGGCTACCTGAACTCCCTGATGATCTCGTCTCGGAAGATCTCCATCGAAACCCTCTCCCACCCCTTGGCAAACCCGAGAATGACGTGGTCGGCTCCCGCGTCGACGTACTCCCCCAGTCTCCCCGCCAATCCGTCTGGAGGTCCCAGATAGCCCGTCTTCCCGATCCTCCTCACGTTCTCCACGGGCACCCGAAGGGTGGCGGCGAAGTCTCGGGCCATTCTGTCCACGTCCTCCCCTCTCGCCAGCAGTGCCCACAAGAAGTGGGACTTGTGCAGTTCCGAGAAATCTCGTCCCTCAGCATCGCAGTACCCTCGAAGCTTCTCAAGGCGCTCCCCGAAGTCGGTGGGGTCCATGAAGGAGACGTCTACGCCGTCGGCAAACTTCGCTGCGACCCTGAGCGTCCGGTCGGCACTCCCACCAACCGTAACACCGGGCGCTGGGCGCTGAAGGGGCTTGGGGTTGCAGATGGCGCCCTTGATTGAGTAGTACCTGCCCTCGTAGGTAGCCATCTCCTCTGTCCACATGCTTCGGATAACCTCTATGGCCTCCGCCATCCGCTCCACCCTCTCCCTCAAGGGAGGGAACCCGTAGCCGTAGGCGTCGTACTCGAGCTTCTTCCACCCGGCACCGATGGCGAAATCCAATCGGCCCTTGCTGAGCACGTCCACAGTAGCAGCAATCTTGGCGAGGAGGCTAGGATGTCGATAGGAGTTGCAGCTTACCAGGGGGCCGATTCGTACCCTTTGGAGATCCACTGCGAGGGCGGCCAACAGGCTCCAGCACTCCATGGATGCGACGTCGATGGTGTTGTCCCTCAACATGAAGTGGTCGCTGACCGTCAGGGTTGTGAAGCCCAACCTTTCGCAGTCCTTCCCGACCTGCAGAACCTCCTCGTAGTTGTAGCCAAACTGCGGCTCGACTTGGACGCCGAAGGTGACCATGGCGGCCAGAAGGCCCGAGGGGTATAGTAGCCTTCCCCCGAGGAGCGGTTGGGTTCGCGCCCTCCGATTCCAGTGGAGTTAATAGACTCAGGCGCCTACCTCCTTGTGAGACACATGCGAAAGGTCGCAGCAGTCGGCACGGGCCTGTGCAAGTGGGGCGTCCGGGGCGCCACGCTGAAGGAGTTGGCCCAAGAGGCGGGGAAGGCTCTCTTCGATGACGTGGACAACCTTCCTCGAAGAGAGGTGGATAGCCTCTTCGTCGGGAGCGCCCTGGCCGAGCGCCTGGCCTTTCAGAGCTACGTCGCCCCCATGGTGGCGGAGCAGCTCGGTATCAACCCCACCAAGATGCTCGCCAGGACCGAGCTGGCTTGCGTCTCCGGCCAGTCGGCCCTCAAGATGGCCTACATGGCCATCGCTACCGGTCTGAGCGACGTTGCCCTCGTCGTGGGTCTGGAGAAGATGAACACGCCGGACATGGCGGAGACCCAGACGAGCATGGCCTGCGTCCTGGACCGGGAATGGGAGGGGGTCAACGGGATGACGGCGCCTCCCTACTTTGCCATGGTGGCACAGAGGCATATGTACGAGTACGGGACGACCCGGGAGCAGCTGGGCATGGTCTCGGTGAAGAACCATCGCCACTCGGCGACCAACCCCTTCGCCCACTTCCCCAAGGAGGTCTCCCTGGAGAAGGTCCTCGACTCCTTCATGATCTCGCCTCCTTTGCGCCTCTTGGACTGCTCCGGGATCACCGACGGGGCCGCGGCCGTGCTCCTAACCCATGAGGAGAGGGCCAAGGATATGACGGATACACCCGTCTACATCGATGGGATGGGACAGGCGGCCACGGGCAACCTGACAGTCAATCTCCCCTCTCTGACCTCCTGGCCAGCCATGCGGAAGGCCGTGGGAGACGCGTTGAAGATGGCCGGCGCCACCATCGACGACATGGACCTGGCGGAGGTTCACGACTGCTTTACCATCTCCGAGATCATCGAGTACGAGGAGCTGGGCCTCTGCGAGAAGGGTGAGGGGGGCAGATTTATCGAAGATGGCCAGTCCGAAATTGGAGGCAAGCTCCCCATAAACACCAGGGGCGGTCTCCTGGGCTGCGGGCACCCCCTGGGTGCTACCGGCGTAGCCCAGGTGGTGGAGGTCGTCCAGCAGTTCAAGGCCCAGGTGCCTCGGGAGAGGTACGTCGTGGGCGAGTGGGCCCTCTGCCACAACCTTAGTGGAAACGCCAACAACCACGGCGTCCTCATCCTGAGGAGGGCTTCCTGAGCTGGAGGTATATAATGGGCAGCGAGGAGAGGAAGATACCATATCTGCTTGACTTCTACCCCCTCCAGGAGGAGGAGTACACCAGAATCCACCCCTTCTACAAACACCTGAAGGAGGGGAGGCTCACGACGACGAAGTGCGGGGTCTGCGGGGAGATCCTGTGGCAGCCGAGGGTCGTGTGTCCCCACTGCAACGCCGAGGAGATGGATTGGGTCGACCTCCCGAAGGAGGGCGAGATCCATGCCTTCACGGCTGTCCTGGCAGGAGCTCCCAAGGGGATGGAGGACGAGGTGCCCTTCGTGGTGGGAATCGTGAAGTTGAGGGGAACCGACATCAGTGTGCTTGCCAGGATTGATGACGCGGAGTACGCGGACCTGAAGATAGGACAGGCCGTCAAGATGAGGGTCAAGATGCTCGATGACGGGCGCGCCTGGTTCAGATTCACTCCGGTAGACGCCGGTTGAGGAGGACGCTGGGGAAGCCTTCATAGACCTTACATGCCATCATCAGCGGCCGATGGTCAAGCGGTCGCTGAGACTGGACTGGGAAGATGTCTATACTGCCTACAGTGCCTCTCGATACCTGGCCCTTGGTAGCTTCTTCGTACTCCTGGCGGCCTTCGCGTGGTTGGCCGGGGGGAGATTCATGGAGACTTCCCCCGCCATTTACCTCTGGATCATCTTCCTCGTCCTGACGGGTTTGGGGAGCCTCCTCTACCTCATTGGATGGATCCTAATGAGGGAGTTGGCTCGCGGCAAGGCAGCCCCGGATGCCCTTATCATCCTCTCAGCCGCGGGGCTGGTCATCGGGGTCGTCCCCATCTTCCTATCCTTCCCTCCGTTACCCTGGTTCTTGGCCTTCTGGATCCTGATACCCTACGTCCCCTCGGCCTTCGCTCCCGTGCTCGTCGCCCACGCCATAATCTATCTTCTCTCCTCCACGGCGAGGCTCGAGGGCTTCCGCGGTCTGGTTTCGGCTCTAGCTAGCCTATACATCCTCCTGCTGGCTGCGGTGGCTCTGTGGTTGCAGATATTCGGAGGAGGCCAATACATCCTCAATACCTCCTGGTTTGCTGCCATGTCCGGCCTAGCATCCCTCGGATACGCCTGCAACGCTTGGTCCTGGTGGACGGAGTACCACAGCAAGCCTACACGCCGCCCCGGAGCCGCCGCAGCGACTGGCTTGTCGGAGGGGACCACCAAGGCCGCGGACCCGGAACCCGATGATGCCATGAAGGGAGATGAGAGCGGCTGAGGCATCCCCGAGGCCGGAGGGCAAACGTATTTTCCCCATTCTCCCATGCAACTCGCAATGTTCGAGAACATCCTCGTGAGCCGTGAGGAACACCTGGCATACATCACATTCAATCGACCGAAGGTTCTCAACGCCATGAACAGGCAGACCAAGGAAGAGGTTCTGGCCGCCTTGGACGACTTCGAGAAGGACGATGAGGTCCGCGTCCTCATCTTCAGGGGGGCTGGTGAAAAGGCCTTCGTCGCCGGCGCTGACATAAAGGAGTTCCAAGGCCTTCGGCCGATGGAGCAGCGGGAGGATCGGAGGCATCTCCACTTCTACGAGCGCGTGGCCTCCTTTCCAAAGCCCGTCATCGCCATGATCGGTGGCTACTGCCTCGGCGGCGGGTGCGAGCTCGCCCTGGCATCCGATATCCGAACGGCCTCCGAGAGTTCGAGAATTGGGCAGCCCGAGATCAACATCGGCCTCCTGCCGGGTGGGGGTGGCAGCCAAAGACTACCAAGGCTCGTAGGCGAAGGGAAGGCCATGCAGCTGATCCTCACGGGCGACATCATCTCGGCTGGCGAGGCGAAGAAGATCGGCCTCGTCGAGGAGGTCTACCCGGACGACGAGCTGGAGAAGAGGACCAAGGAGCTTGCCCTGAAGATTGCTGATAAGAGCCCCATCGCCCTGCGACTCGCGAAGGAAGCCGTACGGGCGGCCGCGAGGATGGACCTGGACGCCGGCCTGGAGTACGAGTCCACTCTGTTCTCCCTTCTCTTCTCGACGGAGGATAAGGATGAGGGCGTCGAGGCCTTCCTGGAGAAGAGGAAGCCGGTCTTCAAGGGAAGGTAGACTCCCGACCTGCCCAGTCTACGCTGGTTCGTGATTGGGCCGTGATGCGGGTCCCCTACTCCTCCAGGTGCTTCTGGAGGAGCATCATTTCGGGGATCATGCTCTCCATTAGGAGGCGAGTCACCTCATCGTTGTGCTCCTCGTAGATGTGCTCGCGGGCTCCGCGCCAAGTATCCAGCTTCGCCTCGCATATCTTGCAGAGCCAGTAGGGCAAGTGATCGAATCCATGTATGCCCAGCCTCGGATAATGGTTTTTGGAGTCGAACCGTTGCTCGACGGGAGAAGGGTTAAGCGACTCCGTCGCTACGTCGGGATTGGATTATATGAAGTTTGCTTTCGTCTACACGGGCATACGTGTGCGGGACCTAGATCGTTCCATCGCCTTCTACACTGATGTCCTGGGAATGGAACTCCTGGATCGAACGAAGGCCCCAGAAACCAAGGGGGAGTTCGCCACCCTTCGAAGCGGAGATCGGAAGCATACGCTAGAGGTCAACTGGTATGCCGACGACAGCCCCGTGGCGGCCCCCTACGTAAACGGCGAAGAGCTGGACCACCTGGCCTTCCATGTGGAAGACCTGGACGCCGCCTTAGCCCACTTGGATGAGCACGGCTACCCCCAGGTCCTCCATCGCTTCGAGAGCGAGAACAGTATCTGGGCCTACGTTCAAGACCCGGACGGCATCTACCTGGAGTTCTTTCAGCGCAAGAAGTGAGGGCTCCAGCGTACGAGGGCCGCCACCAAACCTTTATCCAAGCCCCTTCTCTCGGCTCCTCGATGGAAGGCTGGAAGGTCACCGACGTCCACGTCCACATTCAGCCACTGGAGATGGTAAGGAAGGACGCCCTCGAGATGCTTAAGCTCGGCAAGAAGGACTTCGACTTCGTCCTTGATCTGTGCAAGAGTCCATCGAAGTTCGTCGAGCACCTCGACCGGGAAGGAGTTTGGCGCGCCGGGCTAGTCAACTACGTCTCCCGAGAGGTCATCGGCTTCACGGAGGGGGTCAACGCCTTCGTCTCCGAGTACGCCAGGGAGTATCCGGATCGGTTGCTGTCCTTTGGAGGCGTGGACCCCAGGCGTTCTGATGTGGCGGAGAGTATGGAGGAGCTCATCTCGACGCACGAGGTAAGCGCCCTGAAGCTTCACCCACCGCATCAGCTCTTCCACCCCAACGGCTACCTTGCCGACGGGCCGAAGGGTCTCGAGGTAGTGTACTCCATGGCGGAGGAGAGTTCCCTGCCCGTCATGATCCACACGGGAACCTCCATCTTTCCCCGGGCTCGGGTGCGCTTCGGGAATCCCCTCGCCCTGGATGACGTAGCCGTCGATTTCCCGAAGCTCAACCTCATCATGGCCCACGGTGGACGGCCCCTCTGGACCAGAGAGGCCTTCTTCCTGCTGAGGAGGCACCAGAACCTCTACTTCGACATCTCCAGCATTCCCCCGAAGCTGCTTCTGGACTACTTCCCTCGGCTGGAGCAGATTGCGGACAAGACGCTGTTTGGCTCCGATTGGCCGGGACCTATGGTCCCGGGAATGCGAAGAAACATCGACGACTTTCTGTCCCTTCCCCTATCGGATGGTGCAAAGAGGATGATCCTGGAGTCCAACGCCCTGAAGCTCTTCCCGTGAGCTGGCTACGGTTCCGCACCCTCCAGGAAGCCAACCTTCACCCTGGCGGCAGGGTCACCGATGATTTCGTCCCGTCCCTGCAGGCTCTTCTGAGCAAGCTCGACGTAGACCCGCCAGCTAGCCTCGATGCGGACGCTGTCGGCCTCGTCTACGCGCCGGATGACCTTCGCGGGAAGGCCCCCGAGGAGGCTGTGTGGAGGGAACTCCTTTCCCTCGGGGACTACCGCTCCCGGAGCGACGATGGAGCCTTCGCTCACGCGGGACCGACTGGAGATGACGGAGTGCATTCCGATGACGCAGTCGTCCCCAACCTGGCACGCGTGGATGGTGGCCCCGTGGCCCACTGTCACCCTACTGCCGATGCTCGTCGGGCAGCCGAGGTCGGCATGGACGATGGTTCCGTCCTGCAGGTTGGTGGACTCGCCCACGGTAATGGCCTCCAAATCGCCCCTGAGGACGGTGTAGTGCCAGAGGCTCACATCCCTCTCGACGGTCACGTCGCCCACGATGACTGCCGTCTCCGCCGCGTAGAACATGGTGAGGGAACGGCAGGCCCCATATGAGGCTTGTCCGCCAAGAGAGAAGTATGGGTCCTACCATTGGTCGTCGTTGTCTGAGACCACGGAGGAGGAGTTGCAGAGGCTTCTCAAGGTGTCCCCGGAGGAGCGAGAGGCTTTCAACGAGTGTCTGGTGAGAATGGGGGAAGAAGGGCCTAGGGAGGACGCCCTGGCCCCCGCAACCTTCGGCCGCCTCACCTCTCTGCTCATCTCGCATCGCGGGATCAAGCGGGGAACGAAACTGCGTGCCTGCCAGCGACTCTTCGATGCAATCCCCCTGCCAGAGAGTGAGGACGAGGTGTTCGTGACGGCCGAGACCGTGCCTCCCTCCCTTCAAGAGGCGAGTTCGCTGCTCCTTGATGGGGACGAGTTCGTCGACTACCACCTGCTCCACCTGATCTACGCTCTCTACGTGGACCCCGAGAGGGGCGCCGCTGCGCCGATGACCGTGCTGGGGAGAAACCTCTCGGCCATCCTGGAGTCGGACTTCGAGGAGGGCCTGAAGCTTCTCTACACGTACCTCCTCCTCTCGTCCACCGGACTTCAACCCGGGGAGGCTGGAGGCCTCTTCCTTCTTGTCTTGGAGGGCCCAGGCATATCCGACAAGGCGAAGCGCTTGCTCGCCCTTGCTGCTGCTGATCACACCTTTGGAGCTGAGTGGTTCGCGGGCCTGGCTTCCGACGAGGGCCTATACCCGCGGGAACAGGGTGCGATGTCCGAGATCTTGCGTGAGGCCCGCGTGAGGCCCCTCCCGGAGGCTTTGTCGGCGACCGCGGAGGAGTGGCTCGTCAGGGCCCTTCAGAGGTCTGAGAAGCCTTCAAAAGGGGAGAACCGTTAGAGCCTCCATGGCCGAGGAGGTGGCCATAGTAGGAGCGGGCCAGTCCCGCTTTGGAGTCTTGCGGAAGGGCATGAAGGCCCTCTTCGCCCAGGCCTTCTTCGAGTGTTTGGAGAGCGTGGACAAGGGGATGGACCCGAAGCAGATTCAGGAGGCCTTCGTCGGTGGCATGGCCTTCGGAGGCGGGCAGCTGGGCAACCTGGCGGCCCTCATGACGGAGCAGGTGGGCTTGGTCCACGTTCCCTCTCGGCGGGTGGAGAACGCCTGCTCCTCCAGCGCCTATGCCCTACGGGACGCGTGGTTCGCCCTCCGGAGTGGCCTCATCGATGTGGCCCTGGTGGCCGGCGTCGAGAAGATGACCGACCTTCCTTCCGATCGTCAGCGGTACTGGCTCGGCGTCAGTGGTGACACGGAGTGGGAGCGGCTAGCGGGCTCCACCTTCTCAGGTCTTTACGCCCTCATGGCCTCGCGCCACATGCACGAGTACGGGACCAAGCGGGAGGCCCTGGCCCAGGTCGCCGTGAAGAACCATGGGCACGCGGTCCACAACCCGAAGGCCCACTTCCAGAGGGCCATCAAGCTGGAGGACGTCCTCCAGGCCCCCATGCTGGCACACCCGTTGACGCTCTATGACAGTTGCCCTGTATCGGATGGCGCCGCAGCTCTCCTCCTGACCCGAGGAGATGTGTCGCGGCAATTCACAGACGCCCCCGTCTATGTTGCCGCATCAGCAGGGGCAAGCGAGTTTCTCGCGCTCCACGATCGCGAGGACATCACCACCGTTCCGGGGACCGTCAAGGCGGGGAGTGAGGCCTTCCGTCAGGCTCGCCTCGAGCCGAAGGACGTGGACCTGGCGGAGCTCCACGACGCCTTCACTATTGGGGAGATTATGGCCCTGGAGGACGTGGGATTCTGCCGCAAGGGGGAGGGTGGGCCCTGGACGCTGGATGGTCGGACGGAGATGGACGGGGACGTCGTCGTCAACGCCAGCGGCGGCCTGAAGGCCAAAGGCCATCCCCTGGGAGCTACCGGGGCCGGCCAGGTGGTGGAGGTCTTCAAACAGCTAAGGGGTGAGGCTGAGAAGGGACGCCAGGTGTCCGGCGCCGAGGTCGCCCTCACCCATAGCGTGGGAGGCTCCGGCGCCACCATTGCCGTGCACCTCTTCAACCGGTGATGAAGTGGTCGGGATCGAGGCCTTGAGCTACTACTTCCCGCGATACAGCATCAAGTCGGAGGCGTATCGAGAAGCCTGGGGACACTTTGCTGGTCGTGGTATCCTTGAGAAGACAGTAGCGGGATACGACGAGGATGAGGTGACCATGGCGGTCGAGGCCGCCTCAGGACTGTCGTGGCACGATGAGCCGGGATACTTGGCCACGGCGACGGTGACGGGACCCCGCCTCTCGACAACTCTCGTCACCGCCCTGGGATGGGAGGACGTCCGGAAGGCCGATTTCACGGGCTCCACCAACGCATCGGGAGAGGCCCTTCTGTCCTGTCTGGACTTCGTGCAGGCACGTGGAGGGAGAGCCCTTCTCGTGGCGGCTGACCGCCCGCTGGGATCCCCTGCCGACCGAATTGAGCACCGCCTGGGCGCTGCGGCCGTCGCCGTCCTCATATCTCCCGACGGAGGACTAGAAATCGCGGACACGGCCACTCACACTGAGGAGGAACTCGGGGAGAGCTTCGTTGATGCTGGGCGGAGGTCGCGAGGGTTAGGTGTCGTGGAGGTCGCCTCGGAGACTGTACCCAAGGCGGTCGGCAAGGTTCTTCGCAAGCATCCAGACCGCGTCAAGGTCGCCTGCTATGAGCCGGATGGGAGATTTGCCCGGGGGGCATTGGGAGGCCTCGTCGAGGTCCAGCAGATAGGTGGCAACGTGGTTGAGCTTTCGGGGGACACAGGCTGTTCCTCCCCCTTCCTTGCCTTGATGGAAGCCGTATCCGCCAGCCGAAAGGGGGATGTGTTGCTCCTGGTCACCTACGGTGGCGGGTCCAGTGTCGCGTCTATTTTGCGTGTGAGCGCCCGACCCCGGACTCCCCTATCGCCGCGAAAGGCCCTTGCCTCAGGCCGCATCTACCTAAGCTACCTCCAGTATGCCCAGTTCCAGCGGTTCTTAGCCGTGGGCGATCCACCCTCGGAGTCCTCCATGGGAGCCTATCTCTCCGTGCCATCATACCTCGGCTCGATTCGAGAACGTTATCGTCTCCTGGCAACCCGTTGCGTGGAGTGCGACCACCTCCAGTTCCCACCGCGTGCCGTCTGCCTCAAGTGTGGCGAGCGGAACTTCGAACGAGAGCCCCTCTCCGGCAAGGGAGAGGTCTATGCCCGAACGGTGATCTCCCGCGGTAGCGCTCCGACGGAGTTTCGGGAGCAGCAGGATCTTGTGGGGGAGTACGGAGTCTGTCTCGTCCAGCTTGAGGAAGGTCCGCGCATCATCACCCAGATGACTGACTGCGAGCCCCACGATTTGGAGATAGGGATGCCTGTGGAGGTCGTCTTTAGACGCATCTATCGCCAGGAGGGCGTTGTTCGGCACGGGTACAAGTTCAGACCTGTATCCTCTTGAGGCTCCCACGGGCAGTCACCCGCACGCTTTTCTGCCGCCACCCACCACTGGCCCGTGCCACGGAAGGTCCCAAGGCGCTTCAGCATGCCGTGAGGTACAGGCCAGAGCATCGAGGAGGTGGATCGACTGTCCTCACTGGGAGCCCACGATCCACCCGGTGGAGTATGAGGACGGCACTCAGCCTCTACGCTTCTGCTACCACGGCGACAGCCGCTTTGGCAGAGGCCCGATGATGCTGGACGAGGAGGACCTAGGGAGAATGGCCGATGCGCTGTCGATCACAGAACTCATTGGGAAGATAATTAGGAGGTGGCTGGGCGTTAGCTGCCCTTCTTCTTGCCCTTCAGGTTCGCTACCCTCTCTTGGATGATGTCGGCCGCCACATCGGTCATGCTCACCTTTCCAGCGGCTATCTGGGCCATCATCTGCTCCTTCCGGGCTAGCGCGTCCCTCATCTCCTCGATAGTCAGATCGGACCCAGCCTGGACTATCTCCAGGGTTTCCTCCTCTGACCGCGACAGAGGGGTCTCCAACTCGATGGGGATTCTATCGACAGGGATGCCCGCCTCCTCCAGCAGGAGGAACCCCATCTTGTCGGGGTAGCCCTCCGCGTAGACGACCCGCCGGACACCGGAGTTGATAATCATCTTGGCGCAGGTGTTGCAGGGTATGAGGGTCGTGTACAGCACTCCGCCCCTGGCCTCCTTGCCGGCGAACAAGAGGGCGTTCATCTCCGCGTGGACCCCCGTGCAGATCTCCATCCGCTCGCCGCTGGGAATCTTCAGTTCGTCCCGGATGCACCCTATCTCGTCGCAGTGGGACATGTGGCGCGGGTTGCCGTTGTATCCCGTGCTCACGATGACGTCACCGTTGACGACCACGGCTCCAATCTGCCGTCGAAGACAGGTGCTCCTTCCCGCCACGTCAGCTGCGATGCGCAGGTAGTACTCGTCCCGGGGAACGCGCTTCATGCTCACCGGAGCATAAGGCCGGATTCTCTTATACCCTTGCAGCGCCCCCGATCGACCTACCGTTTTAGCCTCCGAGAGCTGAAGACAGCCTTCGCAAACGCTCCTGTCATTGCCCCTAACTTGACCGGGGGACGGTTCTCGTCCCCAAGACTCAGGAGATGGAGCGGGGAGCCCCTTCAGGACCTCACCCGTCGTCGACCGTGGTGTAAAGGAGCAGTCCCCCTCTCTCCTCGGCCTCCACGAGCCCTTCACGCTCGAGTATCTCCAGGTGCCCTAGGACCTCAGTGACTCCTAAGAACACCTCCTCGATGGGCAGGTTGTCGAAGAGATGTTTGACTAGGTCCATGGTTGTGTACCGCCCACGACTCAGCAGGTCGAGGAGTGCCTTCCGACGGTCAGCGTAGAGCCCTCGGTAGTTGTCGATGAATTCCCCGAGTCCTTTCAAGGGTGGTCCATGTCCCGAGTAGACGGCCTCCACATCTCGTCGGGACAACCTGTCCAGCGACTGCAAGTAGTCCGCCATTCCCACGGACTCGCCATCGGCGCCGCCGAAGGCGGCATTGGGGGTGATGCGCTTCAGGACGGTGTCCCCCGCGATCAGAGTCGTCCCGGACTGGAAGCAGGTGGAGCCGGCCGAGTGGCCTGGAGTGTGAATGACTTCGAACTCCCACCCGCCCAGTTCTAGCGTGTCACCGTCCCTGAAGGTCCTGTGAATGGGCGAGGGACGAGCCAGGCTCTTCACGTAGTCGAAGAAACCGCCCACGCGCTCCAGCATCGCCGTTGGAATCCCGGTCTTCAGGAACTTCCGCCTGTAGAAATCACTCCTCTCGTCGTAGGCGGTGGCGAAGTCGACCACCATCTCCCTGTCCAGCTCGTGGACCCACACCTCCGCACCCGAAGCCGAGGAGATTTCTCCAGCCTGACCGTAGTGGTCCACGTGGCCGTGGGTTATCAGGACGATGTCGATATCCGATAGCTTAACGCCCTCCTTCCCGAGCCGCTTCTCCAGACTCTTGAGCGATTCCGGGTGGTGAGGCCCCGCATCGACCAGGACGTTTTCCTCTCCTCTGAGGAGGTAGGCGTTGACGGGGCCCACCGGAAGCTGAGTCGGCAGGCGGATTCTTGTGAGACGCGGGCCCACGGCCATCGAGAGCTTCACCCGCCCCGCTCGGATAAAGCTTGCCCGAGATGCCCCCCACGTGCGTCATTCTTAAGAGTCTCTGGCCCGTTTGGTCACCTGCTGGGGTGTACCGTTTGGAAGAACCTCTTGTCCGGAACTACCTTCAGGAAGAGAGCCTCGCTCCTGGTCTTCCGAAGAAGGTCCTCTTCTGGGACGAGACCTTGAGAGACGGGGAGCAGACACCCGGGGTCCACTTCTCCCCGGAGGAGAAGGTGAAGATCGCCCTGATGATGGACGACATCGGCATCCCCATCATGGACGTTGGGATGCCCATCGTCTCTGCGGAGGAGAAGAAGGCTGTGAAGGCCATAGCCGCCGAGGGACTGGACGCCCAGGTGCTGACCGCGGCGAGGACCGTCAAGGGTGACATCGACGCGAGCCTGGAGTGCGACCTTGACGCCATCAGCGTCTTCGTGGCCTGCAGCGACATACACCTGAAGTACAAGCTCAGGATGACCCGGGAGCAGGTCCTTGGCATGGCGCCGGAGATGGTAGAGTACGCCAAGGATCACGGGCTCCATGTCTCCTTCGTGACGGAGGACACGGTGCGGGCCGACCTGGACTTCGTCGAGCCTCTCTACAACGCCTGCATCGATGCGGGAGCGGATCGCGCCGTCCTCTGTGACACGGTCGGCGTTATGACTCCCACGGCCATCAGGTGGTGGATTCAAGCCGTCAAGGAGCGCTTGAGGCCTGTGGAGCTGAGCGTTCACATCCACAACGACTTCGGCATGGGCGTGGCGAATACCCTGGCCGCCTTGGAGAGCGGAGTTGAGGTGCCCCACACCACCGTGAACGGTCTTGGTGAGCGCTCGGGAAACACGCCCTTCGAGGAGACTGTAATGGCCCTGGAGTCCCTCTATGGCTATCGGACGGGAATCGACACCCCCCGTCTCGTCGAGCTCTCTCGCCTAGTGGAGGAACTCTCCGGTGTTCCCGTTGCCGTCAACAAGCCCATCGTCGGGTACAACGCCTTCCGCCACGAATCGGGCATCCACACCCACGGGGTCCTGATGCACACCCTAACCTATGAGCCCCTCCAGCCGGAGGTCGTGGGGAACAAGCGGGTCCTGGTCTTCGGCAAACACACGGGGGCGGCGTCCGTGGAGGACAGACTCAGTAAAGCCGGCATCGAGGCCGAGAGAGACCAGGTCATGGCCATCGTCGCCGCCATCAAGGAACTGGCGGAAACCAGGGAGAAGTCGGATCAGCTGGCCTTCATCCAGACCTACAGGGAGAGGGAAGAGCGGCTCCGCGGGGTCACGGAGGAGGAGTTCTGGCAGACGGTCAAGGCCGCTGGCGTCAAGGTTCCTTCATCGTTTTCCGATGGCGGCAAGACGGAGTAGTCCCTCCTGGAGCCCTTTGTGAGGGCCTTCCAGGCCACTTCAGAACCCTTAATAGTTGCCATCTCGTATCGTCAGGCATGCCGGGCTTGACCATGGCTGAGAAGGTCCTGGCTAGGGCGAGCGACCGGGACCGGGCCGAGGCCGGCGAATTCGTGGACGCTGAAGTTGACCTTCTCTACATGCACGAGATGCTCGCGATGGTCCTCGAATCTTTTCGGCAGATTGGGGTGGAGAAGGTGTGGGACCCAGACAGAATCGTCGTTACACTCGACCACTGGGTCCCCCCTCCCAACGAGCGGGTTGCCCAGATGCACCAGGACATCAGGGTCTTCTGTCGGGAGCAGGGCATCGAGAGGTTCCACGATGTGGGGGACCACGGGATCATTCACCAGCTCGTGGCGGAGCGGGGGTATGCCCAACCCGGAGACCTAGTGATCGGCTCAGACAGCCACACCAACACGGTAGGAGCCCTTGGGGCTTTTGCCGCAGGCATCGGCGCCACGGATACAGCTGCATTGCTGGCGACAGGCCAGATCTGGCTGAAGGTTCCTGAAACGATTCGAATAGATATTTCAGGGGAGCTATCCCCAAGAACGGGCGCCAAGGACGTCATCCTGAGGATCATCAGCGAGACGGGGGACGACGGAGCTCAGTACAAGGCAGTGGAGTTCCTGGGACCGACTGTCCAAGGTCTTCCCATGAACGAGCGCCTGACGCTTTCCAACATGACCACGGAGATGGGGGCGAAGGTGGGAATGATTCCCGGCGACGGGGTGACGAAAGCGTACCTTGCCCACAGCGGGAGGCCCTTTAGCCCCATAGCGCCTGACGAGGACGCCACCTACGCGGCCACCTACTCCCTTGATATCTCGGGCATGGGGCCGCAGGTCGCCTGCCCGGAGAACCCATCGAACGTGAGACCAGTGGAAGACTTGAGAGGGACGTCCGTCCAGGTGGCGTTTCTGGGCTCGTGCACCAACGCTCGCATCGAGGATTTGCGGGCGGCTGCGGAGATAATGAAGGGAGAGCGTCTGGCCCCGGGCCTACGGATGCTTGTCTCCCCTGCGTCTCAGGCAATCTACCGACAGGCCCTCAAGGAGGGCCTCGCGGATGTCTTCGTTGATGCGGGAGCCACGTTCACCAATAGCACCTGCGGTCCATGCTTCGGAGGCCACCTGGGCGTCCTAGCTCCCGGTGAGGTCTGTATCAGTAGCAGCAACCGCAACTACACTGGGAGGATGGGGAGCAAGGAGGCCCGGATCTATCTAGCTTCGCCTCTGACCGTGGCCGCCACCGCTCTGCACGGCGAGATCACTGACCCTCGGGAGGTGTAGGGTTGGCAAGTCGCTTCAGCGGCCGCGTATGGAAATTTGGCGAGGGGGTCTCCACCGACCACATAATATCGGTGAAGTACCTGGACACAACGGACCCGGAGGTCTTCGCGGCACACGCCATGGAGGTAGTGGACCCTGAATTCCCGAACAAGGTGGAGCGGGGGGACATCATCGTCGCAGGCCCCAACTTCGGTTGCGGATCTAGCCGAGAGCAGGCACCCCTCGCCTTGAAGACCCTCGGCATCAGGGCCGTTGTTGCGGAGTCCTTTGCTCGTATCTTCTTTCGAAACAGCATCAACATAGGCCTACCAGCGGTGGAGTGCAAGGGGATCGCGGAAGCGGTCTCTGAGGGAGAGTCGATCACGGTGGACCTCGAGGCGGGAGATGTGACCACGCCCGCGGGGGACCGGTTGAGCATATCTCGATACCCGGATCGAGTTCTAAAAATTCTGCGAGCCGGAGGCCTTATCCCGATGCTTCAGAAGGAATTCAAGGCCCGCTCTCAAGCATAGCAGCGAAACCTGTCTCGCCTGAATGTCCCACACGAGGCAGCTCGGGATCGATGCGCGGAGGGGGCACGTAAACCGATGTCGCCCGACCCTCCTGTGGGTCCTTGAACAAACATTATCTACGCCGCCCAAAGAACCCTTAAGTAGCCACTCCAGGTTTGTGCTGCGATGGCCTACAAGGTCGTCGTCCTAGCCGGGGACGGCGTGGGCCCAGAGGTCGTACGGGAGGGCATCAAAGTCCTCCACGCCGTAGAGGAGGCTTATGGCATCGACTTCGATCTCGTCCCATACCCTTGCGGCGGCAAACACTACCTGGAGACGGGGGAGGAGTGGCCCGAGGTCGCCTTCGAGTCGTGCAGGACCTCCGATGCCATTCTCTTGGGCGCCATAGGCTACCCTGGCGCCAACCTTCCTGACGGAAACCTGGCGGGGGCGGGCGTCGTGTTCGGCCTCCGTTTCGGCTTGGACCTCTACGCCAACGTTAGGCCAACGAAGCTCTATCCCGGGGTGAAGCACAAGATCCATGATGGCCTGAAGGAGGTCTGGGATCCCGGAAAGGTGAACTTCGTCATCGTCAGGGAGAACACGGAGGGCATCTACTCTCCCATCCGCGGCATCCTGAAGCGCGGCGGCGTCGAGGAGATGGCCATCGACAACAGGGTCACGACCCGCAAGGGGGCTGAGAGGGTAATCCGCTTCGCCTTTGAGCTCAGCCACCGTCGCGAGGGGGCCCCTTTGGATGGCAGGAAGAGGGTCACCTGCGTGGACAAGAGCAACGTCCTCGATGGCTGCCGCCTCTTCCGAAGGGTCTACGATGAGGTCGCCGAGGAGTACCCAGATGTTGATCGGGACTACGCCTACATCGACGCCTTCACGCAGTGGATGATGCGGGGTCCTGAGGCCTACGATGTGGCCGTGATGAGCAACCTCTTCGGCGACATCGCCACGGACCTGGCCGCCGTCCTCCAAGGCGGCATGGGCCTGGCCACCAGCGGCAACATCGGCGACCACCACGCCATGTTCGAGCCCATCCACGGCAGTGCCCCGAAGTACGAGGGCCAGGACAAGGCCAACCCCATGGGCGCAGTGTTGGCCGTGCAGATGATGCTGGAGTGGCTCGGCGAGAAGAAGGGTGACGGCTCCCTGCTGGGAGCCTCCGCGGCCGTCGAGGCAGCGGTCAGATCGGTCCTGAAGGGGGGCAAGCGCTTGACCTACGACCTCGGTGGGAAGGCTAAGTGTAGTCAGGTTGGAGACGCCCTGGCCGACGCGGTCAAGAGAGCCGTCGCGTCGCCTGGATGAGTTGAGCGGCCTCCCGCAGGTCTCGAACCGTGAAGTCCGGCCTAGGAACACTCCCCTTCAGCTTCTCACCCCTCCGATTGACCCAGCCAGCCATCATCCCCACCCGCTTGGGTCCGAGGATGTCGTCCACGGAGGAGTCGCCGACATGGAGGGCCTCTTCGGGAGGACAGCCCGCCTTGTCCAGTGCGACCTCGAAGATTCTCCGATCCGGCTTGTAGGCCCGTGTGCTCTCCGAGGTCACCATGATAGAGAACTCCTTGCCAAGACCCGACTGCGCTAGGAGGGTATGGAGCAGGTCGTTGTCGATGTTTGAGATGATGCCCAGCGTGAAGCCCTCGAGCTTCTTGATAGCCTCGGGAACCTCCGGGTAGGTCGTCGTCCCCGTCCAGAGCCGCAGGAGTTGGCGCGTGTAGGATAGCGGGTCGCCTTCGACCCCGACCTCCTGGAAGAGAAGGGAAAGGGCCTCCGCTGTAGCCTCCTCCACCGTCAGGAAACTGCCTCGAGTCGCAACCTCATAGCTCTTCTCCCACCAGACCTTCCCCAACTCCTCGCTCGTCAGAGCCAGGCCCGTGTCCTGGATGATCTCATCCATGACCTCCCCGCTCGCCACCTCATCCAGGCGGAACAGGGTCCCGAAGGCGTCGAAGGTTACGAGTCTAGGTCTCTTCACGATTGACCTCCTTCAGGCTAAGAGGTCTCCCTGATCCTGGGAATGATCTCCCTCGCGAACGTTTCGATCGGCTCAATCTCGTAGGCTCCGGGAAAGTAGACAACGAAGTAGGTGACGCCCACGTCTATGTACTCCTTGAAGTATCGGGCCACTTCGTCGTACTCCGCGACGAGATTCCTATCCAGGTAGTCGTCGATTCTCTGGCCCAGCCGTTTGGCGTAGACCGCGGCCCTCTTCTCCGCCTGAGCGGAGTCCTCAGCTGTCACGACCACCTCGCTGTAGCTTCTCTCGATCTCCTCGGGATTCCTGCCCACCGCCTTGCAGTGCTCGTCCAAGATGCGCGACTT
>JABAOD010016306.1_pt7 | contig 42741 bp, 39 predicted proteins | sample 7062151 | NCBI WGS metagenome assembly JABAOD01 (sample SAMN14538626, study PRJNA623070) | marine sediment metagenome | biome: marine biome [ENVO:00000428]; feature: marine pelagic biome [ENVO:01000023]; material: deep marine sediment [ENVO:00002113] | place: India: Gulf of Khambhat ... | reverse complement strand
ATCCGAAGGGCGTTCTGTACAGCCACCGTTCCGTCGTCTTGCATGCCTACGCGGGATGCTTGCCCGACGTGCTGGCTTTCTCAGGCAATGACTGCGTGTTGATGGTCGTGCCCATGTTCCATGTCAACGGCTGGGGTATTCCCTACGGCTCGGTCATGATGGGCGCCAAGATTGTCATGCCGGGCCCGAAGATGGCCGACGGCGAAACGCTGCAGGCACTCATCGAGCGGGAACAGGTTACTGTCGCTTCCGGCGTGCCGACGATCTGGCTGGCGCTGCTGCAGTATCTCGATCAGTCCGGCAAGTCTATCGACAGCGTGACGCGCGTGAGCGTCGGCGGGGCCGCCTGTCCGCGCTCGATTATCGAGGACTTCGACCAGAAACACGGCGTCACCGTCCACCAGGGATGGGGCATGACGGAGACCAGCCCGCTGGGAACCGTGTTCAAGATCAAGCCGGACATGGGCGAGCTTTCCCAGGAGCAGCGATACGAGCTCCAGGCCAAACAGGGCTGTGGCGTTTTCGGCATCGAAATGCGTATCACGGACGAGAACGACGAACCGCTGCCATGGGACGGGGTGGCGTTCGGCACGCTCAAGGTCCGCGGCCCGTGGGTCGCCAGCAATTACTTTCGCATGGACGATGCCGACAGCCCGCTCGACAAAGACGGCTGGTTCGACACCGGCGACGTGGNNGACGTCATCAAGTCCGGCGGCGAATGGATCAGTTCCATCGACCTCGAGAATGCCGCGGTGGACAATCCGAAGGTCGTCGAGGCTGCCGTTATCGGTCGCTATCACCCGAAGTGGACGGAGCGGCCCCTGCTGATCGTGGTTGCAAAAGAGGGCGAGGACCTGAGCAAGGAAGAAATGCTGGCCTGGTTCGACGGTCGCGTGGCAACGTGGTGGAAGCCGAACGACGTCGCATTTGTCGACGAACTGCCGCATACGGCGACGGGGAAGATCAACAAGCTGGCATTGCGGGAGCAGTTCGCCGACTACCAGTTTCCCGACGCCTAGAGTCAGCGAGTCAAACAATCGTCAGTTCGAGTAAACGACAAACGCACGGGTCACGCTTTGTCCGGTATGAAACAGGCTGCTAGCTCGCTTTCCTGGTCCGGGTACTCGATGCTTTTCTGAGCTGTGCGTAAGCCGATCGCAGGCAATCTGCCATGTACTCCGGATCCGGCGTGATTTCCTGGCAACCTGCAATCGTCAGCACGATGTCGCCGTCATAACTCAACGCGGAGAACATCAGGCCCACGCCATCGAGGACGGGACCGACGCCCATCATGCGCAGTATCCTGGCCCCATTCAGATACAACGGTTGCTGCGGTCCGGGCACATTGCTGACGGTGCAGTTGGCGAGCGGCTTCATGCGGTATCCAACGCCGAGACCGGTTAACAGCCGCGCAGCCAACGCCTCGGTTACAGCCGGTATATGCTGTACCAGGTCCGTCATCTGCCTCGGGCTGATCGGATCCATCGTCTCTTTTGCATCGACCGTAGCTTCTCGAATCGCCCGTAACCGGGCGAGCGGATCCTCCATGTCGGTGAACAGGGGAACGAACATCGTTGCGATGACGTTGCCACTGGCGTCGGCATCGTCTGCTGTGCGCGTGTTGATTGGCGCCACTGCGACTAACGACTCATCCGGGAGTTCGTCCTTCGCAGCAAGGTATTCCCTCAGTGCGCCGCCGCAGATTGCAAGCACGACATCGTTGACGGTCGCACCCGGAACGGCTTTCCTGATTCTCGCAAGCTGTTTCAATGGAAAAGGAGCCGCATCGAACACGCGCTGAGGAGACACCGCAGCATTGAATCTCGTTTGTGGCACCTCGTCGGGTGGCTCGATATCTTCCAGAACGTTTCTAAGAATGGACCGACCGACGCCGGGGATTGTGCCGGCGATCGCCTTGGTGAGTTTTAACGGCACGCGCAAGCCGTTCAGGGCAGCACGATTCATAATACGCAGCCAGGTGGGGCTCGGTTGTGGCTCCCAGGGCTCCTCCTGTGGATCGGCATCGTGCACTGGCGTCGTATCGTGGAGACCGTATAGCACCGCGCTACCGGATGCGCCATCCATCGCGGCATGATGATAACGGGCAACAATGGCGAAGGCGTCCCCGGGTATGCCATCGATGCTGTCCAGTCCCTCGACAATGTGCATATCCCACGGAGGCCGCGAAAGGTCGAGTGACTTCGAGTGTATCTCGGCGACGACTTCACAGAATTGGGCCCAGCTGCCGGGCTTCGGCAAAGCCAGGTATTGAATGTGTGAGTCTGCGTCGAATTGCGGGTCATCCACCCAGTATGGGTAGTCGAGATTCAACGTCACGAATTCGAGTTTTTGCCGAAACACGGGCCATGTATGCAGGCGGCTCTTTATGTATTGCCGGATGTTTTCGCGTTGTATCCCGCCATCAACCGTCGACCGGTCGTAGATGTTGACAGAGGTCAGGTGCAGATGCGCGTGCTCTGTCTCCATATACACAAACGGCGCATCCTGCCCACTAAGCTGCTTCACGTTATGTCCATGATAATTGCAGAGAATAGGGAATTTTAGCGCATTATCGCCAACCCGTACGTAGAGGCCGACCCCCTGCATATACGTGTCATCCACATATGACGGGATCGGCCGTTCGTGTAGCGTAAATCTGTTATAAGTGGGTACTTTATTGGCGAAACGAGGGTCGCATATGCCGAGCATCCAGTCCAAGCTGTTTGCGCGATTTGCGAACAAATCGATCCAGTCGATGTTCGTGAATTTCGACATCGGCCGGCTGCGCAACTGGATTTCCACTATCGACAAACTCGCCTCGACACCCACCAACGTAGATATCACGCCGTCGCCACTCGCCCACTGCGAGGCGGAGTGGATCCGGCCGAAACGCAAGACGGACAGGGTAGTGCTGTACTTTCCGGGCGGCGCCTGGGTGATGAGGACGCCGAATGGTCACCGTCGCATTGTCGCGGCGATCGCAGACGCCGCTAACGCCGACGTGTTGCTGGTCTTCTACCGCCTGGCACCGGAGCATCCCTTTCCCGCCGCGCTCGAGGACTGCCTCGAGGCTTACGCAACATTGCTCGAACAGGGCGTAGACCCGTCGCGCATCGTTATCGGCGGCGACTCGGCCGGGGGCAACCTGACGCTGGCCACGCTGCTTGCGCTACGAGACGACGGGCAACCCGGCCCCGCCGGCGCGTTTACTCTCTCCGCATGCACCGACATGGAAGCCGCTGGCGACGGCACAGAATTCCGTCGTGAGGACCTGGATCCGGGCATGCCCGAGCCACCGACGGAGTTCGATAATGATCCACGACTTCTCTACGTTGGTGGCAATAAAGAGCTCTATGAAGATCCTTACGTGTCGCCACTGCGCGGCGATCTGCGCGGATTGTGCCCGCTGTTGTTGCAGGTCGGCGGTGCAGAGTGGCTGCTGCAGCAGTCGACGCAATTTGTCGAACGCGCGCGAGCCGCCGGCGTGAACGCAGAAGTCGAGGTATGGGAAGGGCAGCCTCACGTCTGGCATGTCATGCCGTTTCCCGAGTCGGGCCAGGCGGTTGATCATCTGAGTGATTTCATTCGTTATAGTTGCCCGTGACCGGAGGAGGGACAGAGGTGAGTGAGATCGGAAACGACTATGTTCGCAATCTCCGCGAAGACCACGCCAAATTCTCACGCGTATTGTCGATGATCGGCCGTGATGCGCGTCGACTCATCAACGAGCCGGAAGCGGTACTGCCTGTGTTCGCGGAAGCGGTCGACTACATCGTCAATTTCCAGAACATTTACCATCACCCCCGCGAAGAGCTCATGTTCGACAAGCTTGCCGATGTCGACCCGTCGCTACGGGCAACAGTAAAAAAACTCTCGGGTGAGCACCGGGGTGTTGGCCGTGTCGGAGAGTCGATACAGGCCTTACTCAAGCACACGTCCAGCGAAACGACCAGCAAAGAATCCAGACTGCGCCTGGCCGAGAAACTGGAGCGTTTTGCGAAAGAAATGCGTTCTCATATTCGACAGGAGGAAGAGCTGCTGTACTCGCGCGTCTGNNGTCTGGGACGAGTTCGACGACAGCGACTGGCAGGAAGTTGCCGACAACGCGCCACCGGCCGATCCGCTCGCGCGGTCACATTCCAGGCGCTACCCGCTCCTGGCTGACTACGTCGGCGGTGGCGGCGGACGAAGCGACGTGTCGATGGCCAGCATCTCATTGCTGGAGAGACTGGAAGCGCGGCTGGATCGTGCGCTGACCAAAACGCCAAGACTGAGAGCCATGAAGTCCATCGCTCGTCGGCATGCCGAAGAGGCCACGGCAATTCGCCGGCGCTCACTCGAGGCGTTGCCCGATCGTCCATTGCTCAGGCCAGTGGATTCGGCGCGCGTCGGTGTCGATTCAATACTCAACTTCTGCGGCGCCTACGGACGCTGGATTAAAGAATGGCACCGCTACGTCTGGTACGACGAGGAGCCGCACACCGACAAGTGAGACGGTCATAGAAGACGGCATATTGCCGCCGACAGCGACGACGCGGCGGCAGAATCTTTATGCTGCGCAAGGCAAGATTGTGCCGCTGCTATCCGCTGATCCTGGATAAGGCCAATCGCAGGGGAGAATTGCAATGCGGGTCTTAGTAACCGGTGGGACCGGTTTTGTAGGATTGCATACCGCGCTCGCGCTCCACGGCGCCGGACATGAAGTCTGCCTGTTCGTGCGCAATACCGACAAGATGAGGCGCGTCTTTAAGCCGTTCGGCCTGGGCGATCTTGAGTACATTGAAGGCGATATTACTCATGCAAGCGCCGTGGAGCGCGCACTTGGAAACCGCGATGCAGTATTGCATGCGGCAGCCGTTGTCAACGTGCATGCGAAGGATGCCAGCAAAACCCTGGCAGCAAACAAACGCGGCACGAAGCTGGTCATTGGAGGCGCTGTCCGTAAGGGAATCGAGAGGATTCTGCAGGTGTCGAGCGTCACGGCTTTGTTCAGCCGCGGCCGCAAGACGATCAACGCAGACAGCCCTCTGGGTGACAATGCCTTCGGCTATGGGCGCTCGAAGGTCGAGTGCGACCGCATTGTGCGTCGCCTGCAGGGTCAGGGTGCGCCGATATACACCACCTATCCTGGAAGCGTGATTGGTCCGGATGATCCGGGCATGAGCGAAGCCGTGCTCGGGCTGCAGAAGTGCCTGGACGATATTATGCTGATCACATCCAGCGGCGTTCAGCTCATCGACGTTCGCGACCTCGCTCTGGCGCACGTGAAAATACTGGAACGCGGCGGCCCGCCGGATCGGTTCGTCTTGGGCGGACAGTTCTTCAGCTGGAGCGACTACGCAGAGCTGATAGAAGACCTGCTGGGCGAGAGTCTGCGCAAGGTCTACTCGCCAGGATTCTTGCTCCAGGGCCTCGGTGCATGGGTGGATCTGGCCAGTCGCTTTATTACGATTGACGCACCGATAACCCGGGAGGCGTTGACTTACGCTTCGGAGTGGGTGCCCACTGACGATAGCAAGACGCTGAACGAACTGGGTCTACAATATCGCGATATCCGCGAGACGCTGACCGATACAATCCTCTGGTTACTCGATAACGGGCACCTTCGACGCAAGTATTTGGCTGCCAATCTGGTTCGCGCAAGGGGCTCGTAAACGGGACGCCCCGTTATGCCTCGTGCAATGCGACGTCCGCGGTACCGGTGACGTGCGGGCCCATTCCGTTTTGACCCTGGTACGCGACTTCAACGATTCTCACGCCACCCGCATCTCGCGTTCCTTCGACGCGACCGGTCAACACCATGCGGTCGCCGGGATAATTGGGGACGCCCAGACCGAATTTGACGCGTGATATGGTCGACCCGGGTCCCGCCCAGTCCGTCAGAAAGCGGCCCACGAATCCGCCGGTNNATGAATATGTCGGGTTGTCCCTGACCCATCGCCGACTCACGGCTGTGATGCATCGGCATCCAGTCCCTGCTGGCCAGCGCGCACACGGCGATGCGTGATGAAGTGACAGGAATGTGTAATTCGCCGATGCTCGCGCCCTTCTCGAAACTGCTTCCCCGGTCGTGCCATTCCACCTCGACTTCGTAGTCCTCAGGCGGGCGCAGTATCGCCAGTGGATCGCGATCGCCCGATTCCGCCGCGTTGATCTCCGTATCGGCTGCCTTGAAGTTGAAATACGTTGTCCGCGACTCGTAGACGACCATGTCGGCCTGGTTGCGATATTCCTCGAGGCAGGTCACGAAATGCCCGGTTCCAAGGCGTGTGGTCTTTTCCTCCGTCACGTGAATCGGCTCGACGAAATAGTGCAGGACATCGCCGATTGTCACCGGGTGCAGGAACTGCTGATCNNCGACGTTGCCCGGAAATCCATGCTCGGTTGCGATGTCCAGAACGGTGTAAGGACGTTGTTCTGCCGAGCCCGGAGGATAGCGGCGGGAGATGCTCGGGAGACACCAGCTTTGCACCATAGCGGACGGCGAGAGGATGTCGGGATGGCCGGCAGATCGCGCGAATTCTGCGTCGGAATACAGGGGATTACGGTCATCGAATGCTGCCACCCATTGCCAGATCATCGGTTCACTGACGGGATGCCAGCTCAGGTAAGGACCGTAGCGTTTGCCGATGACGGCTTGTAGCGCGGTCAAAGCCGGCGAATCTTGTTTTTTCATTCTGACTTCCAGACTGGCGAAATGATTGGATTAGTCACGCTCGGACCGAAACAACGGCTTCGCGCTCTCACGGTAAGCTTTGGGCGTCATNNCGGAACGAGCGAACGAATGAGCTGGTGTCGGAGAAGCCGACATGCTCGCTGATGTCGCCGATTTTCGCGTCGCTGAAACACAGCATCTCGATTGCCATCTCGCGGCGGGACTCGTCCTTGATCTTCTGGTAACTCGTGCCTTCGCTAAGCAGATGGCGGCGTAACGTGGAGGGTGACATGTGCATATTGCTGGCCATTTCCTCGAAACTGGGCACACCGGTTCGGAAGTCGTTGCCGAGCAGCGACCGGATCGCGGCACTGGTACTGACGACTTTGTTGTCCGTTGACCAGAGCTGATAAGGGCCTGTATCCAGGAACTCCTCGAGCGAGCGGCTGTCGTGAACGATGCGATAGTCGAGGCAATCGGCTGAGAACTCGATGCAGGTGTTGTCGGCCTCGAATTGCACCGGGCATTGATAGAGTTCCTGCATGCTTTCGGCGTAAGCAGGAGAGATGGGACGGCTGTCGATCATGACCTTGCATACCTCGATGTCACGACCGATCAGCCAGCCGCAAAGTCCAAACCAGGTTTCGATTCCCGAGGACTTGGCGACTGATATACATTCGTCCAGCGTCCATTTGCCGGGAGAAAACGCGTCCTGGTTCTTACTGTCGTCGACGATGTAGCTGAGTCGTGCCGATCCCGATGCCGTGATGCCGAACTCGACACGATGACCGGTAATCGGGTAAAGGAGCGCGTCAAAGCGTTCCGCGCGCTGCAACGCATCGCGCAAGGTCGTGCAGCTGATGATGCAGTAGCACATCATGCGGAATGCGTCGCTGCCGATACCTGCCGCCCACGGGATCAGGCGGTTGTCCTGCTGCAGGCGAACGACGGTTTCCTTGTACAGCAGCGCGTAGTAGATGCTTGGAATCGATTCATCCGGCGTCGCATCGAAGACGTCGGCGAGATCCAGCCCGATACTGTCCGCAATATCGACGGGATCGAGGCCGAGGTTCTCGACATAGGTCAACAAGCGGTGGATTTTTCGCACCGGCAGGGGAGCTGCTGTCCGCTTCGGCTACCTTGTTCGACTCTGATGAAACCACGGTTTTGCTGTCCGGTTGGACCGATAGAACAATCATTCTGGCGATTGTTGCTCTATTCTATTCATAGGTCTTGTGATTAGCTACCGTAAAAGCGACGAACAGAAGGAGAACATATCGTGACTGACATTGCGGAAATCGAACAAATAAAGCAGCTCAAGTACCGCTACTTCAGGGCGCTCGACACAAACGACTGGCAGGCTTTCGGCGACTGTCTCTCGGATGACTGCACCGCACGATACGGCGACGGCGAGTACAGTTTTGATGGCCGCAAGGCGGTTGTCGACTTCATGTCGGGGAATATGTCGGCCGCTACCTTTCTCTCCATGCACAACGGTCACCACCCCGAAATCAGCATTGCGAGCGACGGCCGGAGTGCGACCGGCACCTGGTACCTGCAAGACATGATCCTCGATCTTGCCAACAACGTCCGGCTTTACGGGACGGGCATTTACAACGATGAGTACGTCAAGACGGACGGCCGATGGCAAATCAGCCGTACCGGTTACGCGCGCATCTTCGAGTGCCTCGAACCGCTTGGTGAGCACCACAAGGTCTTAAAGAACATGTTCACCAAAGACGAGGGCGCGGCTAGCTAGAGAATGTAGGGAATGATCGCTTTGCGCTCTTTGGGATAGTCTTCGAAATTCTTGTGAAACCACTTATGCGTGTAGAGCGCGCGCGGCACCAGGTTTGCGATCGTGATCGCAAGCACGAACAGGGCGCCGAGATTCCAGGTCATTACTGCGATGCCGATGAACGAGGTGATCTCGCCGAGGTATTGCGGGCAGGTTACGAATTTGAAACCGCCGCCGTACGGAATCTTGTAGCGCGGCTCATCCGGTGACGGATTCTTGGACCGCAGGTTTCTCAGGACGGAATCCGAGTGTATGTTCAGCGTGAAACCGCAAACGTAGATTGCCAGTCCAACCAGGAACCGGGGGTCGCTGAACCATTCCGGCACGTAATGCGTGCCAAGTTCCGAGATATACGCGGCATTGAAGTAGCCGTGAAGCGTCAGGGAAAACCAGCCGAGCAACACCACGCTGATGTCAAACGAAGATTGGGATCCGGGCTGGACGCGCATGAGTAGCGGCGTTATCAGAGCACGGTTCGAATAGTGGATGAGCCATATGGCAAGAAAGAACAGCGGCACGGGCTGCAGTGCGTTCTTGCCCATGAAGAAGATGATCGGGAAGACGAGTAGGCCCGGCAGCTCCATGACGATCCAGCCGACTTTCGAGCCCAGCTTGAAGCCCTTGCCTCTGGTGCCGAAACGCCCACCGTACTTCGCCGTACCCATGAAGCTCGTCAGCAGTATGATGGCTGCNNGACCAGTAGTAACGTGTCGTAGAAGGTGTTTCCCGTGTACCACTTCATTGCGATTTCCTCGCTTATTGACCTGGCCACCAATTTACCGGACGCCGCCTCCAGCTAACAGGGCATAACAGTCCATAATTGCGTACAAAAGCGCTCGCCGCCGTGGAGCCGGCGCCTTGTGTTTGCGGCTTTGGTGGAATAATTCGCTGGACTTTTATGCTAACGAAAACGACTGGATCCGTAATTCTGGCCCGTCGAGCCTCGTGATACCGTTGAATCAACTTTGCACCGATATCCGTGCCGAACAGAGAGCAGGAGAAGGGCAGTGGACCAGATAGACTTCAAGGATCAGCAAGGGCTCGAGGCGCTCGTCAGTGACGATTTCAGCGAATGGAGTGAGCCCGTCACCGTCACTCAGAAAATGATCGACGATTTTGCGGAGTTGAGCGGCGATCACATGTGGATGCACGTTGATGAGGAACGATGTGCGACAGAGAGCCCGTTCAAGTCGACAATCGCACACGGGTTCCTGATCCTCTCCCTGGTCTCGAAGATGCCGAGCGGCCCGAACGTCATTGAGCAGGTCGGCGGGTACAGCCACATGATGAATTACGGCTCGGACAAGCTGCGTTTCTTGAATGCGGTTCCAGTGAACAGTGAGATTCACGCGCGCAGCCGCATATCGGAAGTCAGTGTTGCCGAACACAGGACAAAGCTGACGTCGGAAATCCATGTGCACGTCGTGGGACAGGACAAGCCCGCGCTGATATACGAACTCTCGTTCGTGTTCATGTAGACGAGCGGTTAGTACGTAACTTATTTGCTGGAGTGATATCGATGAGAGAAGCAGTCATTGTCGAGGCAGTTCGCACGCCTATAGCGCGTGGCAAGCCGATAGTCGGGGACCTGAATGGATTTCATGCCGCGGAGCTGCTTGCGCTGTCATACAGGGAACTAGTCAAGCGAGCGGGACTCGACTATGCGGACGTCGAGTACCTGGCCGGCGGCTGCGTGACGCAGGCCGGCGAGCAGTCGAGCAACGTCACNNCGAGCAGTCGAGCAACGTAACGCGTACGGCGTGGTTGACGATGGGCGAGGACTACACCGTTGGCGGTACAACACTGGATACCCAGTGCGGATCGGCGCAGGCGGCCAATCACGTGGTCGCGTCGATGATCGGGACAGGCAGTTTCGACATCGGCATTGCGGCGGGCGTCGAGTCGATGAGCCGTGTGCAAATGGGCTCGAATGTCATGAACGGTCCTGGTTTCTACCAGCCCGAGAACTGGCCATGGGACAGCGTGCCCGACCAGTTCGCAAGCGTCGAACGCCTGGCCGAGAAACGCGGCATCACGCGCGAGATGGCCGACGAATTCGCCTGCGAATCGCAGCGGCGTGCCAAGGTCGCGTGGGAAGAGGGACGTTTCGACCGCGAGGTTTTTGCCGTCGAAGCGCCGGTCATTGGCGAAGACGGAAAAGCAACGGGCGATTTCCAGACGATCACGCGTGACCAGGGTCTGCGTGATACGACGCTGGAAGGCCTGGCATCGCTCAAGCCTGTTCGTGAAGGCGGTATTCATACGCCGGGCAACTCATCGCAGGTGTCGGACGGTTCCGCGGCGGTTCTCTGGATGAGCGCAGAGGAGGCGAGGCAACGCGGTCTCAAAGCGCGCGCCCGGATTGTCAGCGACTGCATCGTCGGCACCGACCCTTTCTACCTGCTCGACGGGCCGGTCGACGCTACCGCACGGCTGTTGAAACGCACGGGAATGACCAAGAACGACATCGACCTGTTCGAAGTCAATGAAGCATTCGCGGCCGTGGTGCTGTCTTGGGCCCAGGTCTACGACATCGACATGGACAAGGTGAACGTCAACGGCGGAGCGATCGCGATCGGACACCCAGTCGGCTCGACGGGTGCGCGCCTGATCACAACGGCACTGCACGAACTCGAACGCAGCGACAAGACCACGGCCCTGATCTCGATGTGCTGTGGTTCTGCGATTGGTACCGGCACGATAATTGAGCGGCTGTAAAGGAGATAGTGATGAGCGAGCTGGATGGAAAAGTCGCGATAGTGACAGGTGCGGGACGCGGTCTCGGCCGCGAAGAAGCAATAGACCTTGCAGCCCACGGCGCCCGTGTCGTCGTCAACGATATCGACCTTCCCGGTGCCAGGGAGGCGGCGGAAGAGACCGTCGAGGCCATCAAGGCCGCTGGTGGCGCGGCGATCCTGGTGCTGGGCGATTGCGCAAGCACGGAAGACGCCCAGGCCTTGTTCGAAACCACGCTCAAGACCTATGGTGACATGAACATCATGGTCAACAACGCCGGTTTCCTGCGTGACAAGACGATATTCAGCATGAGCGACGAGGAATTCGACAGTGTTGTTCGTGTCCACCTGCGTGGCCATTTCGTCAACATGCGTAACGCAACGGCGTACTGGCGGGGCAAGGCCAAGACTGGTGAGCAGGTATACGGACGCCTCATCAGCACCTCATCGGAGGCTGCGATCTACGGCTCCGCGGGACAACCCAACTATGCCGCCGCGAAGGCAGGCATTGTCGCGATGACGATGGGTGCGGCGCAATTGATGATCAAGTACGGCATCACCTGCAACGTGCTCATGCCGCGGGCAGCGACAGACATGACAATGCAGGGGCCGACAGCGGCGATGTTCGAGGCGCCGGAAGAAGGTTTTCACCACTTTGATCCGGGCCATGTTGCACCGCTGGTCACCTACCTGAGTTCGCCTCGGGGCGCACACATATCGGGTGAAGTATTCATCGCCTGGGGCAACCAGGTTTCCGTCGTAAAGCGGCCGGAGCCGCGCGAGCCGCACATAAACCCGGCCGGCGAGACGCGATGGACGCTGGATACGCTGGACGAGAGCCTTTCCACCTTCTTTGATGAGAACCACGTGCCGGTTCGTGACGGGTTTTCGCTGCCGATAGGCTAAGGCCTGATATGAGCGACCTGGACCAGTTTCGATCCGAAACACGACAATGGCTGGAGGCCAATTGCCCCGAGTCGATGCGAACGATCGGACGGCGCGAGGACATGGTCGTACCGGGCCGCAACCAGACGTTTCCGAGCGAGGATGCGAAGGTCTGGTTCGAGCGGATGCGCGACAAGGGCTGGACATGTCCAGAATACCCGGTCGAGTATGGCGGGGGTGGCCTCGACGCCGCCAAGGCAAAGGTGCTCAGAGAGGAGATGTTGGCGCTGCGTTGTCGCGCGCCGTTGACGGATATCGGCATCGCCATGCTCGGGCCGGCATTGCTCGAATTTGGCAATGATCAGCAAAAGGCAGCGCACATTCCCAAGATCGTGCGCGGCGAGGTGCGATGGTGTCAGGGTTACAGCGAACCTGGTGCCGGATCGGATCTCGCGGGACTGCAATGCCGCGCGGAGGACAAGGGCGATCACTTCCTCGTCAACGGCACCAAGATCTGGACTTCGTTCGCCACGGAAGCGGACTGGATATTCTGCCTCGTACGTACCGATCCGGACGTTCCCAAGCACGACGGCATCAGCTTCCTGCTGATCGACATGCAGACACCCGGCATCACGGTCACGCCGATCAAGCTGATCAGCGGCGATTCCGAGTTCTGCCAGGTGTTTTTCGAGGACGTGAAAGTGCCGGCAGCTAACGTCGTACATGGCGTCAACAAGGGCTGGACCGTTGCCAAAGGGCTCCTGAAGCACGAGCGCAAGATGATGGCAGAGCTGAGCCAGGACTTTATCGGTAGCAAGCTGACGCTGCGGCAGGCCGCCGCCGAGTATCTCGGCAACAATGCCGAAGGCAAGCTCAAGGAACCCGGACTCCGCGCGGCTATCACAAATCACGAAATGAATATGCGGGCGATCGGCCTGACCGCTCACAGAAGTCATCTTGAAGGCCTCGCCGGCCAGTTCGACCCGCGTATTCCAATGATCATGAAGTATGTCAGTACGACCGAGTTCCAGGTAAAGGACGAGTTGATGGCCGAGTTGCTGGGCTACCGGGGCTTGGGATGGAACGACGATTACTTCGATGAGGAAGAGCTCAAGTCGAGTCGCTCGCTGATGTTCAACAAGTCGTTGACAATCGCGGGCGGTACCAACGAGGTGCAGCTCAATATCATCGCGAAACGCGCGCTGAACCTGCCGAGTCACTAGAGGGGCTGAAATGGCACTCGTCCTGACAGAAGACCAGCAAATGCTGAAGGAAACAGCGAAAGGCTTCATCAGCGATACTGCACCCGTTGACGAATTCAGGCGGCTGCGCGATGCCGGCGATGCTTACGACCCCGGGTTGTGGCAGCAGATGGCAGAACTCGGTTGGTCCGCCATCGCGGTCCCCGATGATTACGAGGGCCTCGACTTCGGCCTCACGGGTCTCGGCCTCATTGCAGTCGAGGCGGGCAGACAGCTTCTCGCTTCACCATTGCAGACGACAGCGGCGTTCGGCGCGTCAGCATTGGTCCTCGGCAACAGCGAGGACGCGCGTAGGCGCCTGTTGCCCCGAATTGCGGCCGGCGAAGCGCTCGTGGCGCTGGCCGTCGACGACAATAATCACCACGACCCGCTGTATACGAACACGAAGGCCAGAAGAACGGAGGGCGGGTATGCGCTGGATGGCAGCAAGGTATTTGTTGCGGAGGGTAACTACGCTGACTTTCTCATTGTCGTGGCTCGCGATGAGTCCGAACATTTTGTATTGCTGCTCGTTGATGCGGGCGCAGCCGGCGTTAGCAAGAAGTCCGTGCAGCTGATTGATAGTCGCGACTACGCCAATATCGAGTTCTCCCGCGTCGACGTGCCGGCGGTCAATGTGCTGGCTGACGGTGACGATGCCGAGGCCATCGTACAAAAGCTCGTCGATATCGGCACAGTCATGACTGCGTGTGAGCTGTATGGCATTGCACAACAAACATTCGAACTGACGGTGCAGTACCTGATGGAGCGTGAACAATTCGGCCAGGTTATCGGTTCGTTCCAGGCGCTGCAACATCGTGCCGCGCACGCCTTTGCGCAGCTGCAGCTGCTAAAGTCCGTCATCCTGGACGCACTGGACGCGACCGAAAAGAATCGATCCGATCTCGGCATGGCCGTGAGCCATGCGAAAGCGCTGGCGAATGACACGGCGCAGTTGGTCACCAACGAGGCGATACAGATGCATGGCGGCATCGGGCTGACCGACGAGCTCGACATTGGACTGTACTTTAAACGTGCGCGCACGCTGCGCAATGCCTACGGGTTGAGCAGCTACCATCGGCGACGCTTTGCTCGCCTGAGCGGCTACTGACAGTGTGCGTTACACACGCCAATATATTCAGCAGGCTCAACAAACAACCAGTGATTAGGAACAGACAATGAAGACTTTTGCAATGACCGGTGGCGCCACCGGGATCGGTGCGGCAATCAAACGACGTTTGCGTGACGAGGGCAACGAGGTCATTGTCGTCGACATCAAGGATGCCGATGTCATCGCCGATTTATCGAGCGGCGAAGGCAGGCAGGCGGCAGTTGCGGCCATCCGGGACAAAGCGGGTGACGGCCTGGATGGACTCATCACCTGTGCAGGCCTGGGTTCGAACGTGCCCAATCATCCGCTGATCACGCAGGTTAATTATTACGGCACCGTCGAACTGATCGAGGGGCTGAAGAATCTGCTGGCAGCCAGGAAGGGCGCCATCGTGTTGATCTCGTCGAATTCTGCCTCGATGAATAACAGCCCTGAATTCGTTGACCTCTTACTCTCAGGCGAAGTAGAAAAGGCGGTCGAACTCTCCGAGTCGATGCAAGCCCAGGAGGTCTACAGCGGCACCAAGAAAGCCGTTGCACGCTGGATGCGTAGCAACGTTCCGGCGTACGCGGCGGAGGGAATCCGCATGAATGCCGTGGCGCCCGGTTACACCCAGACGCCAATGACCGAGCAGGTCGAGAACGATCCCACCTACGGTCCCGCGATCAGGGAGTTCATGGCCAGCATACCGATCGGATTCCCGGGCAAGCCCGAAGACCAGGCCGCTGCGACGAGTTTCCTGCTGAGCCCGGAGGCCCGGTTCATTTGCGGCGCGGTGCTGTTTGTCGACGGTGGCCATGACGCCATGTTCAGGCCGAACGACTTTTGAAGGCGCCTAGACCTGGCCCCGGATGGGGAGCAGCCGGGCAATGTGGCCGGCAAATCGGTGCCAGAAACCTGCCTGCGGTTCCCGGTCCAGGATGACTTCATCGTCGTCGCCCACGCCGCGCCACCTCAGGGCGCCGCTATCGGCAAGCAGGACTTCATAGGACTGGCGCGGAATATGACGTTTTGCGCCGTTAACGAAAGCCTCGGCCAGTTGCGGCGAATCGATGAAGACGCCCATTTCCGTATTGATGTTGGCCGAACGCGGGTCGAAATTGAATGACCCGATGAAGAGCTGTTTGCGATCGATCGCGAACGCTTTCGTGTGCAGTGTCGCCCTGGTCGCGTTCATCTTCATGTGCTTGCCCCCGACGACCAGCGCGTCGGCACGCAACTCGTATAGCCGGACCCCCATTTTCAGGAGCGCCTTCCTCACGGGCGCGTAGCCACCATGCGCATAGATCTGGTTATTGGAGGCGAGGGAATTCGTCAATACCATGACGTCGACCGACCGATTCCTGAGCTCCCGAAACCGGCGAATGCCGGAGAGGCGCGGAACGAAATAGGGAGAGATGAGGACGACTTCGCGGGCGGCATCATCGAACGCCTCGACAAGCAGTTGCCGCATCCTTGCAGCATCGTCCGCGCTGCTTGCTTGCGTCTTCGCAGGCAGGTCGTACGCCAGCTTGTAAGGTGCCCAGACAAACTCGCTGAGGTCCCGCTCGAGCTTTTCGAGCATCGAACTCTGTACTGCATCGGCGTACTTGGACTTGCTGGCTTCGGCATGCGAGTGTGACATGCGTTCAAAAAGCTTGCTCAACGATACGTCCTGCAGCCCCAGCCTGCTTGCGACCTCGCGTACAGGGATCGCGGCCGGGCTGTTCCAGTACTCGTCGAACATATTCGAGACATCTTCGACGACGGGGCCGATACCGATGACATCGAGATCTGCAAAGTTGACGTCGTGTCCGACGCTGAAATAGTGATCGCCGATATTGCGGCCGCCGATCACGGTCATCTGGTTGTCGACCGTGAAAGACTTGTTGTGCATGCGACGGTTGATTCGAGTGAAGCTGAGCAACCCGTCGACGAAACGATAAGAGCGGCGCGTAAAGGGGTTGTAGATTCGCATGCGAAAGTTCGGATGCGCCCGTAATGCAGCGATGTTCTTGTCGTGACCCTTGGTCCGGTAATCGTCGAGCAACAGCCTGATGCGCACACCGCGCTCCGCGGCTCTCAAGAGTGCTTCGATGAATAAGCGGCCCGCCAGATCGTCTTCTATCTCGTAGTACTGTGTATCGATGCTGTGTTCGGCGTGATCAGCGAGCAGCAGTCGAATAGCCAACGCGTCGACACCGTCTGCTACAGGAAGGAACCCGGCCTTACCCGGATGTTCTTCCGCTGCGCCTTCGAGTGCGCGACCGAGCCGCGTGTCTGCTGTTTGATGTGGCGAGATCGCGCTTGAAATCACTTGCGAATCAATGCAATACGAGCACGTCGCAGTGCGTGTGATCGAGCAGGCGCTCGGATGTATTGCCGACGACCGTGGCCTTTATACCGGTCCTGCCGGCCGTCCCGATCACGATCAGGTCGGCGTCGATCTCCCGCGCAGTGTCGGCGATGACGCGATCGGTCTGGCCGTGCACGATGTGCACTTTCTCCGGTTCGACGTTGCACCTCTTGGCGACAGCCGCGGCATCGGGTTCGTGGTTGCGGTCGTGATAAGCGACCACGAAATGGGCATCGGATTGGTAAGACTCGGCGAAGTCGCTGGCAAAGGCGATGACCTGCTGGTTGAGCTTCTCGTGCAATTCGTCGACAGGATTCTCGACCACAGCAGCCAGTACACGGCGATCCTCCCATCGCGTGTGGTCCTTGATCATGAGTACCGGACAACTGGTCTTACGCAACAACTCCCAATCCGCGGTGTGGCGCTTTACGCGATCCACATCCGAATGGTCAACGCTGTGCTTGATCACGAGGTCTGCGCCGCTGCGTTGCGCCGCTCGAACCACCTGGTCGCGCCAGTTAATATCCCAGTCGATGATGCACTCGGTGCTCACGTTCAGAGATCTCGCACGCGCCGCGAGATCGTCGAGTTTCGCCTGGTAGTCCGCGACAACACTCTCCCGTCCCCCGTCACCGTATTCATCATTGACGCAGACATAAAGCAGCAGGTTGGCCCCGGTCATTTCCGCTGAATCGAGCGCTCGCTCGAATGCGGGCTGCAATTCGAGTGTGGGGTCCAGAACCGCCATGATTTTCGACAAAGCCATCGTTGTTTCCTGTTCCTCGAAGCTAGCTGAGCATACCACCGTCGACGTTGAGAGATTGCCCGGTGACGTAGGACGATCTGTCCGAGCACAACCAGACGACTGCCTCGGCGAGTTCATCGGGCATGCCCAGACGTTTCATGGATATGCCCCGCGTCATTCGAGGCTCGTGTTTCTCGTTGGTGGCGAGATACTTCTCGACACCTTCGGTGCGGATCACACCCGGGTTGACGCAGTTGACGCGCACACCCTGTTGCGCATATTCCTTGGCCGCCGATCGGGTCAGGCCGTTGACCGCTGCTTTGGCAGAATCGTAGGGCGACATCATGATGTTCGGCTGGTCTGCCGCCCGCGAGCCGATATTGACGATGGATCCGCCGCCCGATGCGATCATCGCCGGAATCTGGTGCTTCATGCAGTAGAAGACACCATTCACGGTCACCTCGTAGGTCTTCGTGAAGTCGGCGGCATCCACGTCAGCAAGCAGGCTGCCGCCGACAGAGAAAGCCGCATTGTTGGACGCGATATGCAGACCGCCCCAGGATTCGATGGTGGTCGCGACGGCCCTGGCGACTTCCTCTTCGTTCGCAACGTTGGCGATGGCATGGATTGCCTCGCCGCCTGCGGCCCGGATTCCTTCAACAGTGGCGCGGGCGTCTGCCTCGTTGATGTCCACGACGACGACTCGAGCGCCTTCGTGCGCGAACCTGATGCAGGTCGCGCGGCCTATGCCACTGCCTCCGCCGGTCACCATGCCGATCTTGCTATCCAGTAATCCCACGATAGAAATCCTGTGTCATTGAGAGAATTCAGGCGAATCGAGACACGTGCCTGCTCATGTCACCGATCAGCAGCGGCAACTGCTGCCGGGTGTCGAAGCACCATTGGTTATCGACGCGGCGGTACTTGTCGCGGTACCGACCGGCGATAATTGCCTGCAGGGGAGCATCGTCGGTCTTCTGGAACACGGTGTAATAACAGGTCCCCGAGGCTTCGCCGGCATCTTCGTCGATGTCGAGCACCAGGTTGCTCATGACGTGCTGTGTGAGCGGCGTGTTCGCGGGCGGATACAGCTTGATTATCGCCGTCATGAACGACAGCATGTCTTCGTAGCCTTCAGCCAGAACCGAACCGTCCGGCCCCGTCATCTTGCCGTTCGCGAACAACTCTGCAACGCCGGCCAGGTTGCCGTCATCGATGCACTCCGCGTAGCGGTAAAGAAGCTGCTCTATTTCTTTCCTCGCGCTCGCGCTTGAATCAGGACTTGTCATCATCCTTGCCACCGGTCGGTTTCTTGCCGGCCCGGAACCACATGTTCATGCTTTCTTCGATCATGCCGAAACCCGTTTTGGCTGCGCCTTCCCTGGTCTTCTTGACGACGCTGTCACCCACATCGGACAGGCCGTCCTTAATGCCCGTGTGAACGCCTTCACGCACGCGCTCCTTCAACTGCTCTCCGAGTTCCTGGGCTTTCTTGTCTATCCAGTTGACGAGCATCTGTTTCACATACCGCTGGTAGAGATACCAGGCGGCGGCGATAGTCAGGGCAGACGTGATTGCGGCAGTTACGAGGACCAGAACGAAATCAATGGCCATAGCTCAATCCTGCGGAGTTGTGGCGCCGATTCTCTGTCGGCTACGGCTATATTCTAGCACCACGCGTGTCCGACGATCAGACTTGTCGCGTCTGTCCTTCCCAGTACGGATCGCGCAGCCTGCGCTTGTAGAGCTTGCCGTTCGGGTCGCGCGGCATCTCGTCGATGNNCACGTGGCAGCTCGTCCATGTAGTCGAACGATCGTGGCAGTTTCATTTTCGCGAGCCGTTGCGCGCAGTAGCCGAGTATCTCGGCGCTGAGTGCGTCGTCGCCCGAAACACCCTTTACGGGCTGCACGACGGCCTTTATCTCCTCGCCCCAGTCATCATTGGGGATACCAAACACGCAGCAGTCGGCGACCTTCGGATGCAGTATCAGCACGTTTTCGATCTCCGCCGGGTAGATGTTGGCGCCGCCGGAGATGATCATGTCGATCTTGCGATCGCACAGGAAGAGGTAGCCCTCCTCGTCGAGGTAGCCGACGTCGCCCACGGTGAAGTAATCGCCGAAACGGTCTTTCTCGGTCTTTTCCCGGTCACCCTTGTATTCGAAGCGACTGACGTCAGACATCAGCATGTAGACCGTGCCGCGTTCCCCGGTCGGCAATTCATTGCCGCCATCGTCGAGTATCCTGATGTCGGCCGTCGGCCATGCCTTGCCGACTGTGCCCGGATGCTCGAGCCATTCCTCGGGACTGACGATGGTACCGCCACCTTCGGTGGCCGCGTAGTATTCCCAGATAGACATGCCCCACCAGTCGATCATCGCGCGCTTCACGTCGGGCGGGCAGGGCGCGGCGGCGTGGATCATGTGGCGCGTCGATGAGACGTCGTAGCGCTCCCGGACCTCGGCGGGCAGTTTCAGCAGGCGACTGAACTGCGTCGGCACCATGTGGCTGGTCGTTACCTTGTAACGATCAATTGCCCGCAGCATGCCTTCGGCGTCCCATTTGTCGACGAGCACGACCGTGTGACCGAAATGCAGTGAATTGCCCACCCAGGTCGTGACACCCGTGTGATAGAGCGGCGAGCCGCAGAAGTGCACGTTGTCGTGTTCCGGCTCGATGCCGAACATGGCGAGCACCATCGTCATATTGCCGGCCATCGTTTCCGGATCCATTGCAGCACCGCGCCGAACGACGGCTTTGGGTTTGCCCGTGGTGCCCGACGTGTAAAAGACGACGGAGCCGGCGACGCGATCCGGCGGCAGCGTATCCGGCCGGCCGGCGATGAGTTCAATCCATGGCCGAAAACCCTCAGCCGGACCGATCGAGAGACAGTTTGTTGCGTCGATGTTCGCTTCCCGCAGCGCGGCGGAAGCTATCCCGGCACTCGACTCGTGCGTGACGAATGCCTTAGCGCCACTGTCGTCGAGTATATAGGCGACTTCCCGGGCGGCCAGGTGCCAGTTGATCGGCACTAGATACATACCGATCTGCGTAACGGCCAGGTTCAGGGCAACGAACTCGGCACAGTTGGGTAGCATGGCGGCCACCGTGTCACCTTTTTCGAGACCGAGCGCACGAAGGCCATGTGCAATACGGTTGCACTCGGCGAGTAACTCGCCGCGGCTCCATTCGCGACCCGCAGGGTCCACAAGTGCCAATTGTTGCGGATTGCTCTCGGCGAATGCCCAAAATCCCAGCTGCATCTCTATTTCCTGATCACGCGCGACATTAGCTTGTCGACTTTTTCGCCATAGGGGGGCAACGTGCCGGACAGTTTCTGCAGGTTGACCGGACCTTGCCGGAATACGGCCTTGGCGTGGCTGAACGTCTTGAAACCCTCGCGTCCATGATAATTACCCATGCCACTTGCGCCTGCGCCACCAAAGGGCATGTCGTCACAGGCTACATGCATGGCCAGATCGTTGATACACATGCCACCGGCTATGGTTTCTTTGATCACCTGCTGCTGTTCGGCCTTGTCCTTGCCGAGGTAATACAGGGCCAGCGGCCGCGGCCGGCGGTTGATCGTATCGATGCACTCGTCGATGCTGTCATACGGCTTGATGCATAACACCGGACCGAACAGCTCCTCCTGCATCACCATCATGTCGTCGTCTGGATCGATGACGAGGTGGATCGGGATCTTGTGCTTTTCCCGATCGCCCCAGTCTTCACCGGCGGGACTCAGCGTCACGATCCTGGCGCCCTTGGCTTTTGCATCATCGAGGTAGCCCTTGACGCGATCGTAATTGCGCTCGTTGACCATCGACACGAAGTCCCGGTTCCCGATGATGGTCGGGTACTGCCCGGAAATCGTTTGCTGGCATTCGCTGACAAACTGGTCGATCCTGCCGCGCGGCACGAAGCAGTAATCCGGACTGATGCAAACCTGACCGGCATTCATCGCCTTGATCGTCATGACTTTTTCGGCCACTTCGGCGAGGTCTGCGCTGTCGGAAACGATCACTGGCGACTTACCACCTAGCTCCAGCGTCACGGGCACCAGGTTCCTGGCGGCTGCCTGCATCACCAGTTTGCCGACGCCGGTCGAGCCTGTGAAGATAATGTGATCGAAGGGCAATGAAGCGAAGGCCGCACCGACCTGCGAATCGCCGGCGACGATCGCCACTTCGGTCTCGTCGAAGTACTCGTCGAACAGTTTCTGCAGCAGCTCGACTGTGTTCGGGTTGAACTCCGACGGCTTGATCATTGCGCGGTTGCCGGCACCGAGCACATCGGCGAGCGGGCTGAAGACCATGTTGACCGGGAAATTCCACGGACTCATGATGCCGACGATACCCTTCGGCTGATAATGAACCTCGGATCGTGCGCCGAGCAGGCCCATGGGGAACGGAGACTTGCGTCGTTCCGGCTGCATCCATTTCCGTACATGCTTCTTGACGAACTTCAGCGAATTCACTGATGGAAAGATGTCGTTCATCAGCGTGACATGATGCGAGCGGCAGCCGAAATCCGCGTTTACCGCCGCGCATATCTCGTCTTTGTGGTCGACTATCATTGCTAGGCAGCGATCGAGGCGATCGAGACGAGTCTCGTGCGACGGCGTTCCGTCGCGCATAAACGCGGCGCGCTGTGCGTCCAAGATCTTCGTGAGTTCGTCGCTCATTTAGCGGCCCTTCCAGACGGGCTTGCGTTTTTCCATGAATGCGGTGAGGCCCTCGCGGATGTCCTCACCCTTGATCATGGCATCGAGTCGGTCGAACTTGCCAGCATGTTGCGCCTGCATAGCATCGCGTACGCTGTTGTACTCGAGGCCCTGCAATGCACATTGCTTGCTCGCCTGCACGGCAAGCGGCGCACACTTCAGGATCCTTCGGGCGTAGTCGCGAGCGGTGCTCATGACGTCTCCAGACGGCACGACTTCATTGACCAACCCGAGTTCGAATGCCTTGTTGGCGTCGATCGACTCGCCCGTCAACAGCAGTGCCATAGCGGGTTTGAGCCCGATCTCACGAACGATGCGGTGCATGCCGCTGCCGACGGCTGCCGTGCCGATCTTTGGCTCGGGCAGGCCGAAGCTCGCCGTCTCACTGGCAACGATCAGGTCGCAAGCCATCGCCGTTTCGAAGCCGCCGCCCAGCGCCATTCCGTTAACGGCGGCAATGATCGGCTTGTGGCAGTTATGGCGGTCGGTTAATCCGCCATAACCGGACTCCGGAATCTTGTAGTCGTCGTCGCTCTTCGCATCGACCATCACCGAGATGTCACCGCCGACGGAGAAGGCCAAATCGCCGGCGCCGGTAATGATGGCGACCCATAAATCGGGGTTCCTCTCGAACTCGTTGAAGGCCTCGTGCAGTTCGAAATTCGTGTCGGGGCTCAGTGCATTATGCACCTCGGGCCGATTGATGGTAACGATGTACAGCCGATCTTCGACGTTGACCTTGATGTACTCGTAGCTCATGAGACTCGATCCCCCTTGTCGTGCTCGTTACTCTTCGTCAGAAACCGCGAAGCGAGGCAAAATCCTTCAACGGCGCTCGCGGGTGTTCGAGGCGATTGACGTCTTCATCGGCGCCGTAGCCCAGGGCGATGCCAATCATCAGGCGTTCGCCGTCGCCGATATCCAGGGCAGTTCTGACGCGCTTCGGGAATTGTGTCCAGCTGACCTGCGGGCAGGTATCGAGGCCACGCTCTTTCGCAAGCAACATGATGTTCTGCGAGTAGATGCCGATGTCCATTGCCTGGCCCATGTCCATGTTTTCGTCCATGGTAATGAAAATGCCGACGGGCGCGCCGAAGAAATAGAAGTTCTTCATCACTTGTTTGATGCGCGCCGGCTTGTCTTCGCGCGCGATGCCAAGCGCCTGGTACATGCGTTCGCCACAATCGGAGCGTCGCTGGCGATACGGCTCGCGGAGATTCTTCGGGTAGGTCGGAAATGAGGGCTCTTCCATCTTGCCGTCGGTATATAAACCGTCGTTGATCGATTGCAACGCGTTCTGAAGAGCGTCACCGGTTAACACATAGACGTTCCAGGGCTGCAGGTTGCTGTTCGATGGTGCGTAGCTCGCAACTTCGAGAATGTCACGCACGATGTCCTCGGCGACAGGCTGGTCGGTGAAGATACGCACCGCGCGGCGTGTCTTGATGGCGTCGGTGACGGATAAGTCGCTCATGCTTTGCTCCTGGAAAGATCTGGACCCGGTTGGCCCAGTTTAATTATTTCTATAATCTAGTAAATATCGAAGAATGAATATAAGTGTTTCGTATATGAAACAATAAGGAGACCCGTGTGGCCCGTCGCTTCGGAGACTTGCAAAGCCTGATGGTGTTTGCCGAAGTGCTTGAATCCGGTAGCTTTACCGGTGCGGCACAAAACCTCGGCATCGCCAAGTCCTCGGTGAGCAAGCGCGTCAGCAGCCTCGAGCACGAACTCGGCGTGCGCCTGATCCAGCGCTCGACGCGCAAACTGCGTGTGACCGAGGAGGGCGAAGCGTTGTTCCAGCGCTGTGCGCGTATTCGCCAGGAACTCGACGAGGCTGATCGCGAGGTGGCGGGCTTTCGGGAAACGCCGCGTGGCACGATACGGCTGGGTGCGCCGCCGCTGTTCGCGAGCACACGACTGGCCGGTCTGTTGCCCGAGTTCCTTGCCCGGTACCCCGATCTCAAGATCGAGCTCCGGGCATCGGAGCGGCAAAGTGATATGATCGCCGGCGGCTACGATGCGAGCCTGCGAACCGGAGAGCTGGCCGATTCGAGCCTGGTCGCCCAACGTCTCTGCATGTTCAGGGCGGTCCTCTGCGCCGCACCAGGCTACCTCGAAACGCACGGCCGACCGCAGCATCCTACCGATGTAGAACGCCACAATTACCTGGCATGGCAGTCACCGGATCGCCTACCGATCTCGCAACTGATGTTCCGCAAAGGCGCGCGCAGCTATCGTGCGAAGACGGTAAGCAATTTCAGCAGCACCGACGCGATGTCAATACGGGAAGCGACCGTGAACGGGGGCGGAATTACCCTGCTGCCCGATTTTGCGATTCATGGCGAGCTGAGGTCGGGATTGCTCGAGGTTCTGCTGGCCGACTACGACGTGCACGATATTCCCCTATCGATCGTCTACCCGCAGCGCGAACAGCGACCGCTGAAAGTGCGTGTGCTGGCGGAGTACCTGAAAGAGGAGTTCGGCGGCCGCGCGGCTACAACGTGACCGCGAGCGAGCGTGCACTGAGGATTGCGCCATCGATGTAGGTTACTTCCTTGTTGTCGCCGATGGCGCTTGCCGACAAGCCCGCCGCGATTAACTGGTCGAGCAAAGTGCAGTCCCCGCGTGCGCCGGTGGAAATAATCACGTTATCCGCCGCGACCGATGCGGTTTCGCCGTCCACGGAATAAATTACTGCGTCCGCGGTGATGTCCTTGATCTCGGCCGACTTGACAATCTTGACGCCGTCCTCGCGCAGCATATGCAGTACGCGTGCACGACGAACGATGGCGAGTTCGGCACCGAGATCCGGCGATGTTTCGAGCACCGTTACCGTGCGGCCGCGCTCGACCAGGTACTCCGCCAATTCGAGGCCCACCAGTCCGCCACCTATCAAGACAATACGTTTGCCGAGCGGCATGTAAATCTTGCTCATGCTGCGCAGGAGATTCGTGTTTCTCGTAATGCCGAGCAGCCCCGCCGCCCAGACCATCAGACGTTGCAAGGCCGACAAGCCGCGCGACGAATCGCCGCCCTCACCGAACAACACGCCGCGCAGTCGGTCGCCGTCGAACACATGATCGTGGTGTTTGCCCGGAATTTCCGGCGCGGATCGAATGGCACCAGTGGCAACGATCACGTGGTCGGGTTTGTCGGCCGCGAGGCTTTCAACCGTTGCTTTGCTGCCGAGCCTGACATCGATGGGCAGGCGCTTGACAGAGTCGACCAGCCAGTCGACCAGTTTGCCATTTGGCGCATAGGGCAATGCCGCAATATTTGCCGTGCCGCCGAGTTTCTTCTGACCCTCGTGGAGCGTTACCGAGTGTCCTCGCAGCGCGAGAACACGTGCCGCTTCCAGGCCCGCCGGGCCACCACCGACGACAGTGATGCGCTTGGGCGTCTCGGCTTTGGTGTTGTCAGCCAATTCCAGTTCTCGACCGCAAGCCGGGTTGACCGCGCACACCATCGGTGAGGCCATGAAGATCTTGCTGACGCAGATGTAACAGTAGATGCAGGGGCGGACGGCTTTGTCGTCACCGGCTGCAAGCTTGTTGGGAAGCTCCGGATCCGCGAGCAGCTTGCGGCCCATGGCTACGAAGTCGATATTCCCGCTCGCAATTTCGCGTTCGGCCACCTCGGGTTCGATGCGGCCAACACCGATCACAGGAATGTTTACGGCGGCCTTGACCGCATGTGCAAACTTGAGGAGTCCGCCCGGTTCGTGGACGAGCGGTGCTTCGGTGAATGCAATGCCGCTCAAACCATTGCCATAGGCACTAACGTCGACCGCATCGATGCCGGCCTCTTCGGCGAGTGCTGCTGTCTGCACGGCATGACCGATAGTCGTTCCACCCGGCAGACGGAATTCGTGGCCGTCGATACGCAGCATGATCGGGTAGTCATCACCGACCTCACCGCGAACGGCTTCGATAACTTCTATGAGAAAACGCGCACGCTTCTTTACGCTGCCGCCGTATTCGTCTTCGCGATGGTTAACATACGGCGAAAGGAAATTCGAAATCAGGTAACTGTGGCCGCCGTGGATCTCTATGGCATCGAATCCGGCTTCTTTACTACGGCGTGCCGCGTCGGCAAAACTTCGCACCACGTCCTCGATATCTTTCCTGGTCATCTCCTTAAAGCGGGGCCCCTTGCCATCGGGGCCGGCCGCGGAAATGAATGACGCGATCTCCTTCTGCGTCAGCGCCTGGAAGAGGTCGCCCCGTGCGGGTTTCGGAATCGACGGGACCAACAAGGGACGCCCATGCGCGGTGTCCTCTGTTGATGTCTTGCCGCCATGATTGAGCTGCGCTGCAATCGTCGAGCCGTGCCGGTGGACGCGGTCGCAGAGAGTTCTAAGCCCATCGATGTAGCGGTCCTCAGAAAAACCTGCCATGTGTGGCATGGTCGTGCCGTGCGGCCAGCTAACGGCGCTGGTCTCAAAAATAAGCATGCCGGCGCCGCCTTTTGCGCGGGCCTCATAGTAGTCCCAGATTCGCTCCGAGCAGGAGCCGTCCTCCTCGGCGTACATCGTGCCCATTGGCGACAGCAATATGCGGTTGGGAATTTCCAGGCTGCCGATTCTGCCGGCGGAAAGAAGACTTTTGTATTTCAAGATACCGTATTCTTGTTATGCAGCCGCCGGGCTAAACAGGCATTTCCTCACACCGTGAAAGGAGAACGGCTTCCAGCGGTCGGCGGGTTGTGCCAGCCGGTCGGCGACCGCAAACAGCACCGGCAGATTGAAGGGCAGGCCCGTATGACTCCCTGCGACGCGAATATTCTCAGTGACTTCGTCGACCTCGTCGACACAGAAGCGCCAGGGCACGAAGCCGTCGCCTTCGCTGTAGATCGCGGTTGACGGCATCGGTGTAGCGCCTATACCTACGGTGGACTGCATCAGTTCGCTTGGCATCTCAGCAGGATTAATGCGTTCGTAAATCCGGCGTATTGGCAGGTCCACGCTTTGTTCGGCGCTGATGTTGAACGGCGTGCCGAGATAAATGACCTGGCGAACCGCATCCGGAATCTCGTGAGCGAGCAGTCGTGCGTAAATGCCGCCGAGGCTGTGGCCGATCAAGCTGACTTTTTCACCAGTCTTCTCTGCGCGTTTCGTGATTCGCGCTGCGAGCAGGTTGAACTTGTCGTCATCGAAGCCCGTGTTTTGCTCGAGTTCCCAGGCGAGTGCGTCGTAACCCAGCGAGACGAGGTGCTTGCGCATCGGGTTCATGAACGTGTCATCCGACATGAATGGCGGCAGGGTCATGACCGGGTGGCCATCGCCGTTGGGCGACATCTTTTCAAGCAACGTGCGGTAAGCGAAAAACGAGGCAACCTCCAACAACGCGCGTGCTTCGGTGAGCGGCGCGAAAGTCGACGGGTATTCGATGTCTTCTACTTTCGAACTCATCAAATCAACCTCGTTTGCGGTCATTCACGAATGAATGCTGGGCCGTTGAATACGATAGTACGATCAAATTTGTCAAGCAGGACGCCGGTCAGGACGCTGAAGGCCGCGCAAACACTCGCTCTCCCATGATCGGGTGGCGCGAAAACATCTCGCAAATGCGTAATAACTCGTTTGGGGTCCCCGAACGGGCTTTTTGAGCGGCAACGGAGCGCGCCAGCGTCTACCTCGCCCTGGTTATTCTCGGTAGCATGTAGTCGTTATTGAGCGCCGCCTTGGCTGGTTCGTAAAGACGCATGACCGCGAAATAGCTGCCTTTCGGCGTCGGCAACCAGTTCGCCTTACCGGATTCCGGGCGCGCATGCTGCAAACGCAATGTCAGCGATCCGTCCTCGCCATACTCGAGTCCATCCGTAAGACTGCCAATGCTATAACGTTCGATATCGTTGGCCGTGAGCTTCGCGTCCATCGTATAAACGGCGAGCGACCAGAAACCGTGGACCGGCGGGAACTTCCCGGCGTCGAAGTGCAGGACATAATTGTGCTTGCCGCTGAGTGTATTGCCGTCGGCGTCGAAGGTAGCGGCGGGATACAGGCTTTCCTCGGGGAGGTTACCGTAGCCGCCTTTGACCACCGACGCGCGGTGCATGTACTTGTACCCGTAGCGGCCGATGTCGTGCGAGATCATCCAGCCATTGGCAGAGTCGGTGGTTCTGAAAGTCGAGGCGTTGACGATTTTTCGTCCGTCTTTAATGGCCTTCTGTAGCCCTTTGCGTGTCGCGTCGTCGACCCGCGAGGCATCAAAGTTGCTGTTCGGTCCAATGCCGATTTCGTCGAACTGCGCCATCAGCGCGGCTTCGCCCGGGCGAGCCGGCAATGTCTTCAAGGTACGGTTCAGAATCTCGAAGAACTCGAGCGTCTCGAGCGGCGCGATGGGTCTTGCGGACTGAACGGCGGAATCGGCAGGCGGTCGACCGCGGGTGAACTCACTCAGCGATGCGAGCCAGATGTCGTCGACGAGCGCCATCGCTGCATCGAAATCCTCCGGTCCACCGACGTACATGCGGCCGAGCAACCAGCCCTGGCTGGTTTCGACCGGCATGGGCGTGACATCGTCGGGCAACTCGCCGTTCCAATGCGGTGGCACCAACGCGAAATAGGCCTCATCAGTGCCTGTCGTGCGCCGTCCGATATGCTCGACCTCGGAATAGAGATTCGTCACCGAAATCGTGAAGTAGCGGCCGTTCGTGTTCGGCGTATGGATGATCAACGGTTCTTCGGCGATGTCGAACCAGCCTGAGTAGTACAGGGTGACACTGTTTGGCGCCCGCAGGTTGCCAGCAGTTTCGGGTCCGACGAGATTCGGAAAACGATAGAGACGATTGACCGGCGCGTAGACCTGTTGACCGTCGCCTGTTCGATGCGTCTCGTTGTGCATCTGTTTCATCATGTCGACGATCGGGTAGCCGTACAGGTAGGCCGCCACGCCGTAGTGGTAGGCGAGGTTGTTTGCAATGATGTTGTCGTTGCGGGTACGTGCGGATTCGACCAACTTCGCCGGATCGAAGAACCGCCAGCCGAGCACGGCCAACATTGCAGCAATCGCGAGTGCGATCAGCCATTTGTTCATTGCTGATCCGGCTCCGGAAGCAGATGGCCCATTCGTTCCGGCAGGCCGATACTGGCGGGTAAAGCGTCGATGGTGACGTCGCCGTCGATCGGCGTGATCGTCACGTAACCGCGGGAAAACAGGGCAACGTCATCGTCCGGGCTGCCGAGCGACGGGTCGGTCGGATAGTAGCCGATGCGTACCAGGCCGTCCTCCTCGCCGCGCTCCCATTTAAGGCGAAACGCGTTCAGCTTCGACAGCGGCGCATAGCGAATACCCTTGATGGACTCTGCAGGTACGGGGACATTGATATTGAAAGCGAGGTCATCGGGCATGACGTCCTCGCAGCCGTAGCGTGCCGTCATCGTATCGATCAGGCTGACGACAATCGCAGCCGATAGCTCAAAACCCGCAAATGTGCTTTTGAATGGTGGCGAGGAATCACTTTCGGTGAGGTCTATACCGGTGCTGACGGCGATGGCGGGCAGGCCGTCGTAATGGGCTGCGAGCGTCGCGCCCAGCGTGCCCGAGTTGTGTACACCCTCCTGTCCGAGGTTAGGGCCGAAATTCGATCCCGAAACCACAAGGTCCGGCCAATCGTCCTGCATGATGACATCGAGTCCTGCCCGGACGGCATCCGTGGGCGTGCCATCGACCGACCAGACCCCGGGCGCCTGTTCGGCGACACCGACAACTTCACCGATGTGCGTATTCACCGCGCCGCCACGGCCGCTCTGTTGTTCGAGTGGCCCGACGAGTGTGACGCCATGACCGGCATCCAGCAATGCCCTTCGCACAGTCTGGATGCCAGGTGCATTCCAGCCGTCATCGTTGGTCAACATGATGCTCAACGAACATCGATCGACCGACTCAGAAACACTGGTCTGCGCGGTTGCACATCCCGCGATCGACAAAACTGCGACGGTGCCGTAAAGCAGGGATCTGATTCGAAACATCGTCCATCCTCGAGCCGGTTGACAGGCAATAGTAGCAGCCTATAGGTTCCGCGCATGTCAGACGTACCCGGCACCGTACGAATCCCGTTCCCGATACGCGCGTACAACGCACTTGTGAATCCTCTCGGGCGGCCACGTATCAGCGCCGATGCCATCGAACAATATGCAGTCGCGAAAGCCGGCGGTGGTCGCCTTTCCGAGGATGCGCGGCAAGGTCTGGAAGCTCTGTGCCGAGACGCCGAAAACTCGGCCGGTCTGTCAGCGCTCGGACGATACCGCCTGCAAGTTGTCCTGCGTGATCTGGCCATCAATCGGCTCTCTGTCGACAAGGTCCTTGCCGACAATCCCGCGCTGCTCGATGCGCCGATCGAGCGGCCGATGTTCATCCTCGGGTTGCCGCGTTCGGGCACGACCATACTGTTCAACCTGCTGGCGCAGGACCCTGTGCACCGCTCGCCGCGGACCTGGGAAGTGGATTATCCGGTGCCAGCGCCACGGGNNGACGCGTTTCACCGCCTGGCGCCCTCGTTCAACGGCATTCACCCGCAGGGTGCGCGGCTCGCCGAGGAAGACCAGCGCCTTCTGGCCATGAACTTCTCGGGCTGCGGCTTCCAGCACTTCGTGCGCGCGCCCGAGCACCAGAGGTGGCAGCTCGAGCACGATGGCACTGAGTCCTTTCGCTGGCACAAGCGCTACCTGCAGTTTCTCGAGACGCATGTGAGGAGGCCGCGCTGGCTCCTGAAGTCGCCCGACGACCAGCTGTATCTCAAAGCGATACTGGCGGTGTACCCCGATGCGATGATTGTCCACACGCATCGCCACCCGGCCGAGGCCATACCGTCGGTCGGTAGTCTTACCTATACCGTGAGAAGGCTGTTTGCGAAACACTGTGAACCGGAAGACGTCGGTGCCGATCAGATGAACTTCTGGGGGGATGTCCTTAATCGCTGTGTCAGCGATCGAGACGAACTCGGCATGGAGGACCATATTGCTGACGTCGCGTTTTCCGATCTCGTCGAGGACCCGATGCAGGTCGTGCGGAATATCTACGACCGATTCTCGCTGCGACTGAAGGATGACACCATTACGCGGATGCAGCGCTTCCTCGAGGAGAACAAACGACATACTCACGGCGTTCACAAGTACACGCTTGAACAATTCGGTTTGAACGAGACGATGATCGAGGAAGGTTTCGGGCACTACATCGAGCGGTTTATTGCCGCGTAGGGAGCATCGCATTGCACGAAGAACTGGCCATCTTTCCGGACATCGACATCGTCTCGCCCGAAGCTTATACCGACAATGAGACGCTGTTGCGTTCCTACGCGCGGCTCCGTGAAGAACGGCCCGTCGCGTGGGTGGATGTCGAGCCGTACCGGCCGTTCTGGGCGGTTACGAAGCATGCCGACATCATCGAGGTCGAGAAGCAGCACGACCTGTTCATCAATGCGCCGCGACTCACATTGCTGCCGAAGTCCATCGAGGACCAGGCGGAGGCGGAACCGAAGGGGTTCGAGGCGCTGAAGATGCTGTTTGCGCTCCTGAGGAATTCGAACCGTAAATGGTCCGACTTCCAATCACTCAGGAGAACGAATACGCGGCCGGGTAATGCACGCGAGTCGAGGGTGCGTACCGTCATCCACATGGACGAGCCCGAGCACAAGAAATACCGGAACCTGACACACAGCTGGTTCATGGGGCGTGGCGTTGCGGGCCTGGAGGGGCGCATTCGCGAACTCGCGACCAAGTTCGTCGACAAGATGCTGGCCGCGGATGGCGAGTGCGATTTTGCGCAGGACATCGCGGTCTGGTATCCGCTCGAGGTCATCATGACGATACTCGGACTGCCGCCCGAAGATGCGCCGCAGTTGCTGGTCTGGACGCAGCAACTCCTGTCGGCATCGGATCCGGAGCTGCAGAAATCGGACCAGTACGGCCAGGATGTCATGCTGGAGATGTACGCGTACTTCGGCAAACTGATCGCTGACAGGCGTAAACAGCCGACCGATGATCTCGCCAGCGTTGTTGTGCACGCGACGGTCGACGGCAATCCGATCGAACTCGTGGACATGATGTCCTATTTCCTCATCGTCGCGACGGCCGGGCACGAGACGACGTCATCGGCGATTGCGGGCGGCATGCTCGCTTTCCTGGATCATCCAGCGCAACTCCAGTTGCTGCGCCACGAACCGAAAACGGGGAGGACCCTGCCCGACGAGGTGGTACGCTGGGTGACGCCCGTGCGCCATTTCACGCGCACGGCCACCGACGATTACACGCTGCGCGGCGTCGATATCGCAAAAGGCGAGTCACTCGCGATTTTCTACCTGTCGGCCAATCGCGATGCCGACGCCTTCGATATTGACCCCTGTGAATTCCGTATCGATCGCATGCCGAATCGCCACCTTGCGTTCGGCCACGGCACACACCACTGTCTCGGCCGCGTCCTGGCGTCACTGGAGATCCGCTTGATTTTCGAGGAAATCGCAAGACGCGTGACGGATCTCGAACTGGCCGGCGAGCCCGCATGGATCGCCAGCAACTTCACCGGCGGCCTGAAACGGCTGCCGATTCGTTACCAGGCAGCCTGAGAGCCGCAAGAAGGCGATTTCGCTGAAATCGCAGGAAGCTGGGTGGAAGATTGCGCATAACGCCACTAGAATGGCCCTGAGGGCGCATAACGACAGAAAAATCATGCTCTTGTTGATCTTCTTGCTGCAGGCGGGACTCCGATGACCCAGAACCCCAATCCGACTTTTAATTTTGCCGATCTCTTCGATGTGGTCGCGGCCGCGGTGCCGGAGCGCGCCGTCGTCGTCTGCGTCGACGGTACGCTGACCTACGCCGAGCTTGCTAGACGCTCGTCCGCCCTCGCGGGCTACCTGGCGGCGAACGGCATCAGGCGGGGCGACAACGTCGGCTTGCAGCTCAGTAACGGGCCGGCCTACCTCGAAGGATTCCTCGCTGCGTGCCGGATCGGCGCTGTACCGTTCAATGTCAACTACCGCTACGTCAGGGGAGAGCTGAAGTACCTCTACGACAACTCGGATGTGGCCGCGCTACTATTCAACAGCGAGCTGGCCGACAGCGTGTTACCTGTCGCGGCCGAGGTCGAATCGCTCAAACTGCTGCTTGCGGTCGGCGAAGAGGTTGAGGCGGATGATCGCCGCGTCAAAAGCTACGAGGCCGCGATCGCGGAAGGCCTGGACGAGCCCGATCCCAGCTCGCGCCGTGACGAGGACCTGCTGATCATCTACACGGGCGGTACGACAGGTCACCCCAAAGGTGTCATGTGGCCGCACAAATCGCTTTTCTTCGGCGCACTTGGCGGCGGCGGTTTCTTCCACCCTGCCGGACCGGTCCAGTCGCCTCAGGAACTTGCCGAGCGAGTCGAACAGACGCCCTGGCTCAAGACAATGCCCCTGGCACCGCTGATGCACGGCGCCGCCTTATGGTCGGCCATTGCCTCGTTACTGGCCGGGCATACCATCGTACTGAATCCGGAGGGCAGATTCGACGCGGCGCAAATCTGGGACACGGTTGAGCGCCAGGCGGTCAACATCCTGCAGATCGTCGGTGACGCCATGGCTACACCGTTGATCGACACGCTGGAAGCGAATGCCGGGCGTTGGAACTTGCCCGCGTTGTCCTACATCGGCTCGGGAGGTGCCGTGTTCTCCGAGCACCTGCAGGACCGCTTCAGGAAATTGCTCGATTCAGTAACGATCTCGAGTGCTCTCGGTGCGACCGAGACAGGCACCATGGGTCCCGGAGATCGGGAGACCGAAGACGGCATCATGCGATACAACGCGCGGCCGGACCTCGCGGTCGTCGTTGACGCCGAACGCCTCGCGGAACCGGGTGAGACGGGCATCGTTGCCCGGCGCGGCGTCGTGCCGGTCGGCTACTACGGCGATCCCGAGAAAAGTGCAGAGACCTTCGTCAAGATCGACGGCGTCGATTACGCCCTGGGCGGCGATGCGGCCAGGCTCGAGGAAGACGGTTCGATCACGGTGCTCGGACGCGGTTCGATGTGTATCAACACGGGCGGCGAGAAAGTCTTTCCCGAGGAGGTCGAACAGGTACTGAAATCGCATCCGGCTGTCCTGGATGCACTGGTCGTCGGCGTCCCACACCCGCGCTGGACGCAGATGGTCGCAGCCGTCGTCGCGCTACGCGAAGGCTGCGACGCCGGTGTGGAGGCTCTGCAGGAGCACTGCCGCGAACAGCTGGCAGGCTACAAGGTGCCGCGCGAAATTCGCTACGAGCCCGAGCTGAAACGCAGCGCCGTCGGTAAACCCGACTACGCCTGGGCCAAAGAGCGTCTCACCTTGGCTTGACGTGATGCACACCATGAATGCGGCTATCCGCATTCAGTGACACCATCACGTCGCCGCACCGGTAGATAGGACTGCAGGTCTTTTGGCCCTTTTTGCCGGCGTGCCCGGACTCGATAGTGACACAGCGCTGGTCGCCTTCTATGCGCCAGGTGCCGACAACCTGGCCGCTCGAGTCGACGCTTGACCATTCGGACGCAAATCGACCATCCGCGAACCAGTGATTCGTCGCGTGGCCGTCCGCGATGTCCCGGACCTCAGCTGAATCCACAACGTCGGCAAACGCTTCTTCGATTGCTGCGCCGCTCATCCTCTCACAGCGGGCAAGGTCGACCGCGGCAGACGAATCGCGACTGGAAGCCGCGCCCACGGCGGCTGTAAACACGCTGTTACCGCGCGCGATTGTTTCCAGGACGTTAATGTCCTTCAGCGTATCCGGGTCCGCGCTCAGCGGGTCCCTGTCCAGGATGACGAGGTCGGCCTGCTTGCCTGCCGTAATCGAGCCCTTGCGGTCTTCCTCGAAATACTGATACGCCGCGCCCAGCGTCATCGCATGCAGGGCTTCGCGGACTGTTGCACGTTGTTTTTCGCCCAGCACGAAACCGCCGCGCGTCTTGCGATTCACGGTCGCCCACCAGAGCCGCATCATGTCGGGCGGCACGACGGGCGAGTCGTTATGAATCGTGTACGGGACTCCGCGGTCGGCCGCCCAGCGTGTCGGGCTGATATTCAGTGCGCGTTCGTCACCGAAGCTGACGCGATGCCAGTCACCCCAGAAAAACGGGTGCGCAGAGAAAAACGACGGTATGACACCCAGTTGTTTCGCGCGGTCGAGCTGGTCCTCGCGCATCAGCTGTGCATGGATGATGACCGAGCGATGATTGCTTGCGTCATGTTGTTTGACGGCGGCCTCGACGCCATCCAGCATCATGTCGATGGCCGCGTCGCCGTTGGCGTGAGCGAGGATCGGCACGCCGTTGCCGATCAGCGCCGCCACCAGCTGCCCGTATGTGTCAGGCTCGATGGTCGGGTAGGCGACGTAGTCGGCATCCGCGCCCGCGGGCCCTTCGACGTAGGGTTCCGTCAACCAGGCCGTGCGGCCCTGCGGCGAGCCGTCGAGGGACAGCTTGGCGCCCGCGATACGATAGCCTCCGGAGTACTCGGGTTCGACTCGAACCCGGTCGAGGGCTTCCAGGGGGTACTGGTTGACGATCGGGTAGGCGGCAATATCGATCGGGAGCGGCTCTTTGTCTCTGATCGACTTGAGAAAGGCGATGTCGTCCGGACCGACAGACGCGTCCTGCACGGTCGTGACGCCGAAGCTGGCGTAATGCAAAGCGGCGGCGCGCAATTGCGACTCGAGCTGGTCAGCTTCGCCCCCGGCCAACTGCCCCATAACGGCGTATGCGGCGGTTTCCTCGAGCACACCATTGGGCTCCCGGCTGTCGCTGCGGCGGCGGATGATGCCACCGGGCGGGTTGTCGCTGTCCGCGCCGATTTTGAGCGTATCCAGTGCAGCCGAGTTTGCGACCGCGAGATGCCCGGATACATGCATGATGCCGATCGGGTGTTCGTTCGAAGCGCGATCGAGATCATCGCGGGTCGGGTGGCGTTGTTCCCGCAGCAACGAATCATCGTAGCCGTAGCCAAGCACCCAGGTGCCGGTTGGCAGGTGTCTGTCGGCAATACGTTGACGAAGATGCGTAACGATATCGTCGATCGTATTGACCGGCCCAACGGGTGGCGACGACAGATTCGCCAGGTCCAGCAGGCGCGCCGTAAACCCGAAATGGCCGTGAGTATCGATCAATCCCGGTATGAGAGCCCGGTCTCCCAGTTCCTCGACGCGCGTGTCCGGGCCGGCGAGCGACATCACCTGCCCGCGATCGCCCACGAGCGCAATCGTGTCGCCGCGAATCGCGACGGCCTCGGCCGACGGCGCTTCAGGATCCATCGTGATGATGTTACTACCGAGGAATACCGCATCGGCCAATCCGCCCTCCGGTGGCTCGGGATCGACGGGGGAACTGCAGGCGGCCAGCGCCGCAAGCACGATAAGGCTCAATCGAATCTTCACTGTTGGCTCCGTCAGGGACGTTGCTCGTCAGCGTATTGTGCCTCGGATCGTTCCTTGAGTGCATGGGCGAGCTTGTTGAAGTTCTCTAATACCCAGCCGCTTTGGCTGCGGTAGATCTTGCCCGCAATCCAGCCATCGAATGTGTCGCTGGTCTGGTAAGTGCAGCGTTGGTCATCCACTGGCGTGACCTTCTGCGTGCGATAGGCATTGAAAACAGCCTTGTGCAGCATCTTCGGCAGGCGCCACGCGACTTCCTTTGGTGGATTGAAGACCTCGAGTACAAAACTTTGTTTCATGAGCTTCTGCCCGCGTGGTATGTACAGGTCGACGGTGGACCCGATCTCCAGCGTCGACTCCGCGCGGACCGTGAACGGATTCCATTCGGGGTAACGCTCTAAATCCGTCAGGACGCGCCAGACGATCTCGGCCGGCGCATTGATGAGGACGGGCTGCAGTGAAATCGTGTGCGTCGACATGGGCGGATCGCTCTTGCCGTGCTTACCAGGGTGCTTCGGTACCGCCGTCGAGTTCGATGATCTTGCCGCTGATCCACGATGCAGCGGGCGAGGCAAGAAACACGGCAGCCGCCGCGACGTCGTCGACCTCGCCGAGTCGCTGCAGGGGTATCGCGGCCACGATGTGATCGCGCATTTCCTGTGTCATGTACTGCAGTAGCGCCTCGGTCGCTATCGGACCCGGTTCTATGGCGTTGACACGGATGTCCGGTGCGAAATCCTGAGCGAGCAGGCGCGTCATCTGGCTGAGCGCGGCCTTGGCCGAACCGTAGGCGCTGAATTTACGCTGGCGCAGATGCGCAGCCATCGACGAAATATTAATGATGCATCCGCCGTCGGCTTCCTTTAGATGAGGCGCCGCGGCGCGCGACAGGTCAAAGGCCGGAACGACATTCCATGCCAGAGTTCCCGAGAATTCATCGGCGCTGGTCTTGAGCGGGTTGTTGGGACCGGCGCCGCCGGCATTGTTGACGAGGATCGAGAGGCCGCCAAGATCAGCGACGCATGCGTCGACAAGTTCCTGCCGCGCGCTCTCGGAAGCGACATTGCAACTCACAGTGAACGCATTTCGTCCCCTGGCACGAATCTCCTCGGCTACGCGATCCAGGTCTTCCTGGGTGCGGGCAGCAACGGCGACGTCTGCTCCCGCTTCTGCCAGCGCGAGGGCGATGCCCCTTCCGATACCCCGGCTGCCACCGGTGACGAGGGCGACGTGCCCGTCCAGCCTGAATTTGTCGACCATGCTCATTGGCTCACCCGATTGCATATTATATTGCGTAATTATCTTACGAGCTTATCAACGATAGAGTGCATTCGCAATCGTTGGTGATATCATATTCGTAGTTTTTTACTGGAATTTATACGCAAATGAAACCTGACGATCCCAATTGGCACTCCGTCATCGAAGCCCCGCTGGTGGTTGGCGATGAAACCGAAATCAGCTGGGACCACATCACCGACCTCGTCGTCGTCGGCTGGGGAGCTGCGGGCGCCGCCGCCGCTCTCGAGGCACGGGAACAGGGTCTGCAAGTCATTGCGCTCGATCGCGCCGAGGGCGGTGGCGCAACGGCGATGAGCGGCGGGGTTATTTATGCCGGCGGTGGCACGAGCACGCAGAAGGAAGTCGGGGAAGACGACACGCCTCAGGCGATGTTCGATTACCTCAAGCTCGAGACTCAGGGCGTAGTCAGCGACAAGACACTCATGAAATTCTGCCAGGACAGCCCGGACAGTATCGAATGGCTGAAGAGCCATGGCGTGCAATTTTCGGGTCCCGTATGGAAGAAGAAAACCTCTTACCCGAACGTCAAGTACTTCCTGTATCACTCCGACAACTCATTATTGCCGAGGTACAGGGCCGTGGCGAAACCTGCTGCGCGCGGCCATCGCGGCGTCACCAAGAAAGGCAGGAGCGCGGTCGACCTCGGTGTATCGATCACCACGCCGATGACACACTCGGCGCAGGCATTGGGTGTGCAGTTGCAGAAGAAGACCGAGGTACGCCAGCTGGTATTGAACAACGACGGACGTGTGATCGGCGTCAAGGCATTGCAGCTGGTCGCGGAATCCGCTGAGTATAGACGTCATGGCAGGTACCTAAAGCGTGCCGAGCTCATCGGCAAGATCTATCCATTCTTTCTCCCGGGCGGCCGACTCGCGAAGAAGCTGGCGCACAAGTACGGCGCAAAAGCCGCCGCGATCGAGGCCAGCGAACGCCACGTGCGCTACTACAAGGCTCGACGAGGCGTCGTGCTGAGTGCCGGCGGTTTCATTTTTAACCGTGACATGGTGCAGCACCACTGTCCGCAATTTCGTCCAGGCATGCCGCTCGGGACGCCGGCCGACGACGGCGCCGGAATCCGCCTGGGCGAGAGTGTTGGCGGGGCTACGGATTGCATGGACCATGGTACGGCCTGGCGCTTCATCAATCCTCCGCTGGCGTGGTCGCACGGCATCATTATCAATGCGAAAGGCGAACGCTACGTTAACGAGTCATGCTATGGCGCGACGATCGGCGATGCGATGGTTGAGCACAACGACGGTGTCGGCTGGCTAATACTCGACGACAAGCTGGTCAAGGAGGCCTGGAAACAGGCACGGCCCGGCAAGGTATTGCCATTCCAGTGGCAGCTTGCGGTATTGAACATGCTGTTCGGCAAGAAGAAGTTCGCAAGTAGCGATGAACTGGCAGACAAACTCGGTTGTGACAGGGGCACGCTCAGAGCGACCATTAATGCCTACAACCAGATCGCAAAACGTGAGAGAGAGGACCCGTTCGGCAAAGCGCCAGAGGATGTAGCGGGCCTCGAGGCGCCGTTTCACGTTATCAACGTGTCGCTGGGTGCGAAGCTGCTGCCCTGCACGGTACTGACGATGGGCGGGCTGGTGCTAAATGAGGAAACCGGGCAGGTACAACGCGAAGATGGCTCGGCGGTCGATGGATTGTATGCCGCAGGCCGCACGGCCGTTGGCATTTGTTCGAACCTCTATATGAGCGGCTTGTCCATTGCCGATTGCATCTTCTCGGGACGACGCGCAGGCCGTCACGCTGCTGTTGGAGCGGCTTCCAGCCGCAATACCTGACTCGTGGGAGCCGCATCTTGTCGCGTTCGCGGCTGAATGCCGCTGACGCATCATCTCGCTGCAGATTTTTTACGCGCGGTCTTCTTCTTGCGCGGGGATGTCTTGCGCGCGGTCTTTTTCTTACGCGGGGTCTTTTCTTTGCGCGCGGCCTTCGATTTCCCGAGAATGGCCTCTTTCAGCTCGGCGTAGGACTCTTCCAGCGATTGCCGGTAGAGATCCGGGTCCGGAATGCAGTTGCGGTCGGCCAGGAACGACATCGAGACCTTGTGATTCATGCTGAAAATCGCGTTGCAGATGCCCGTTCCCGGAGTCAGCACGCCCAGACAGTGATAGTCGGTCAGGCGTGCGCCCGCGCAGTACAGTTGAATCTGCGCGCCCGGAATATTGGTGATGATGCCGCAATAGCCCATCGGCAGGCGGCGTGTGAGCGCATTTTCCACGAATATGCCGGACAGGCGTCGTGCGATCATCGGGCTGAAATAGCCGGCCAGTTTCAGGGTTTCGGCGAACGGCGTGTCAATGAACGCCTTGGCGTCTTGCATGCTCTTCTGTATCGCTTTCAGCCGCTTTTTCGGATCGGCGATATTGGTATGCACGAGACCCATGATGGTCGCAATCTGGTTGGCGTCTTCCGTTTCACCAATGCGTGTGCGCATGTTGACCGGCATCGATGCCGCCAGCGACTCCTCCGGCAGCTCGTCATGGGCCATGAGGTATTTCCTGACGGCGCCGGCGATCACGGTAGTAACGACGTCATTGACGGTGGCGTTGGCTTTGTCCTTGATGGCTTTGACTTCTTCCAGGTCGAGAGAGATTGCATCGAATACTCTATGTGGCCCGACCGGCTCATCGAAGCGCGTTTTCGGCGCGTCCGTTGCCGCGTGCGGCAGGTCGCCGGTGCGTATCCGATTGACCATGCGCAGCAAATCGCCGCTCAGGCTGAAAAAACCACGCACATCCCCTGGAATTTCCTTCACTCGGTGCACGAGGGTCCTGGCGAGCAAGTTGGCATCGCTGGGCTGGGTGTCCTGGATGACGTCTTCGGGCGCCGGCTCCGACGGTTCCGGGTCGGGCTCAAGGTCGTGCAACGCCATCATGAAAGCCTGGCCCCCCGCACCGTCGACAAGCGAATGGTGCATCTTGGTGTAGACCGCGAAGCCACCCGGAGCGACTCCTTCGATGTTGTCGACTCCCTCGATGATGTAACACTCCCAGAGCGGTCGCGTCATATCGAGCGGGCGCGCGTGCAGGCGAGCGACCTGGATGCACAACTGTCGCCAGTCGCCCGGTTTGGGCAGGGCGATGTGGCGTATGTGAAACTCGACGTCGAAGTCCTCGTCGATGACCCAATAGGGGCGGTCCAGTCCCAGGGGAACGTCGACCAGCCGGGTCCGGAAGACGGGAACGCGATGGAGCCTGTCTTCGAAATTGGACAACACCTGCTTGAAGCGGACGAACCCGCCCGGCGCGGTTGAGGGATCGTAAATTCCCAGGCCGCCCACATGCTGCGGCACATTACGGTGCTCCAGGTTGACGAATGCCGAGTCGATTATTCCGAGTTGTTTCATGATTGCGACTCCGGTTTAGAAGTGAACACCCTTCATCAGCTGCGCCAAAGCGACCTGCTCAGCCGTCGGTTCCTCGCCCTTCATCGATCGTTTCGTGTGCGTCGCGGCACTGGAATCGTCGAACATGCGGAATGGCACATTCATCATCGTCGCGTGCATCTTCGGCGAGAGAACGCTGAGAATCTGGAACATCTTCCCCATCCCGGTGGTGATCCGGCTGTGTTTGTGGACAACGGCGTCCACGACCATGTCGGCCGCTTCCTCGGGCGTCAGTGTCGGCGCGTAGTCGTAGGCTTTGGTCGGGCCGATCATCGGCGTACGCACCAGTGGCATGTTGATGTTGGTGAAATGAATGTTGCGATCACAGAACTCAGCTTCCGCACAACGAGTCCAGCCTTCCAATGCGGATTTTGACGCGATATAGGCCGAGAAACGGGCCGGCGGACCGACCACGCCCATCGACGAGATATTGATGATGTGCCCGTCGCGGCGCTCGCTCATGCCCGGAAGCACGCCCAACGTCAGGCGCAGGCACCCGAAATAATTGAGCTGCATGGTGCGTTCGAAGTCGTGAAAGCGGTCGTAAGAATGTTCCACGGCCCGCCGGATCGAACGGCCTGCGTTATTGATCAGGATATCGATCTGACCGTGATCCTCGATGACATTGGCGATGAACTCGTCGCAGGATTCGTAGTTGGAGATGTCGCAGGTGTAGATGTGGCATTCGCCGTCAGAATCCTCTAGCTGCTCGATTTCCGTCTTGACCTCTTCGAGCGTCTCCAACGTGCGGCCGCAGATCACGACTTTGGCCCCTGCCTGTGCCAGGCGCAGCGCGGACGCTTTGCCAATGCCGGTACCGGCGCCGGTAATAACGACCACCTTGCCGGCGACATTGCCTTTGAGCGTCCTGTCGACAAACAGATCGGGGTCGAGATTACGTGCCCAGTAGTCCCACAGCTTGTCGGAGTATTCCGGCAGTTTGGGTGGCGCGATACCACTGCCCTTCAGCGCTCGCTCGGTCGCCCTGTTGTCGAAGCGTGTGTTCCAGGTGAAGAACATCGACGCGGACTCGGGCATACCGATTCCCTCCATCGCGGTCGCCATCAATCGCTTGACCGGCGGCAGCTTCGACAACATCGACGCGAGGCCGGATGGCATGAAGGAAAAGACACTGGTATCGAGCCGCACCGCGAAGCCCGGCGTGTCGCCTGCCTTCGAGAAGACGTTCATCATCTCGCCGGCGGAATAGTGATCCGTGTCGGTCAGGTGGAAGCACTCGCCGTCAAGGCCGTCCTGGTGGGCTATGTGGTCCATCGCGTCGACCACGTAGTCGACGGGCACTATATTGAAACTCCCGGCGTCGAGGCCGATCAACGGGAACCAAGGCGGCAATGCTTTGCGCAACTGCTGCAGCGGCTTGAAGCAGTAATAGGGCCCATCGATCTTTTCCGCTTC
>JABAOD010004194.1_pt2 | contig 42996 bp, 47 predicted proteins | sample 7062151 | NCBI WGS metagenome assembly JABAOD01 (sample SAMN14538626, study PRJNA623070) | marine sediment metagenome | biome: marine biome [ENVO:00000428]; feature: marine pelagic biome [ENVO:01000023]; material: deep marine sediment [ENVO:00002113] | place: India: Gulf of Khambhat ... | reverse complement strand
CTGGCCTTCAACTACTGGGTCCTCCTGGCCGTGAGGGTGGCGGAGGGTATGGGCTCTGCACTGTACGTCACCTCCTCCACGGCTCTCCTTGCAAAGGTTGTCCCTGCCAGTAAGAGGGGGCAGTACATGAGCTATTACGTGGCAGCCCTCCTTCTCGGAGGCGTCTCCGGGCCAGCTGCAGGTGGATACATAGCTCTCCACTTTGGCCTCAGGGCCCCCTTCTTCTTCTATGCGGCGGTCGCTGCCGTCGCCCTACTATTGATGCGGCTCTTCCTGCCCGAGGAGAGGCCCAACGGCAGCCAAGAGAGCATCTCCCTGCACGAGGTCTCGAGAATACTGCGAAACCCGTCCTTCTTGCTGGTAAACCTGGCAACCCTGAGTGCCTTTTTCGTCAGGGGAGGCATAAACGGTGTCATATTCCCCCTCTGGGCNNNNCGGCCCTTGCCTCCATGGGCACGATGTTTCCCTCAGGGCACCTGGCTGACAGGTATGGGAGGAAGTTACCCTTCATAGCCAGCCTGCTCGTAACGGCCGTCGTGCTACCCTTCATCTTCTATTCGGGGACCTTTCTCACACTGACAGCGACAATGGTGTTCTACGGCCTCGCCATCGGAATGCACGGTCCCATGGCCGCATGGGCTGCGGACCTGGCCCCAAAGGAGAGTATGGGAACCGCTATGGGTGTCTACCGCATGGTTGGAGACATGGGATGGGTGCTCGGTCCCCTTGTCCTCTCCTATATTGCTGAGAATACTGGACCCGTGGCGAACAACCTGTGGCCCTTTCTGGCGGCCTCCGTCTGGGTTGCCACCTTCGGCCTGCTCCTCATCCCGGCCAAGGACCCTGTGTCCCGGACTGGCCGGGCGGCTCCGGTGCTGGCGGACGGTAGGGGCTAGACCTCTTTCCAGATCCACTCAACGTAGGATGGCAGCTTCAGGTCCAGCATCGTCTTCAGACCTGGCTCAGCCGCCCGTACCGCGGGGATGGCGTTGACGACGGCCGCCACAGTGGCCTCATCGCCTCTCACCCCACCTGGTATGGTGACTTCGATACCCGGGTTGCCCTCGATTAGGATGGAATCCCTGGGCTTCCTGGCTCCCATGTACATCTGAAGGTCCAAGTGAATCATCTCGTCCTCACCCCTGAGCCCCCTGCCCACCTGTCTTATGCCAGCCACGGTCCCAGCCGGCACGGTGAGATGAGCACTCTTCACCTCCTTCTTGGACATGACTGGCGCGATCTCAACCTGGACGTCCGACAGGTTCCATCCGAAGGCGGCACCAATCATATCGATGGATTCTCCCGTTCCGACATGACCCAGACGCCCTTCCTTCACCCTGTTCTCAAACTCCTCCTTGCTGAGGCCAGCCCCCACCTTCCTCTGGAGGGGGAGCCTCCTCTGGGCCACGTCGACGACCCTCTCCACCCGTACCCTCCTTACCTCCAGGTTCATGCTGCTTAGGGCCACAACGAGGGCATCCATGACGAAGCCGGGATTCACCCCCGTTCCAAGGACGGTCACCTCCTCCCTCCTGGCGGCCTGGTCAATCTCCTGCGCGAAGTGGCGGTGAGACCTCCACGGATAGGACAGCTCCTCGCACGTGGACACCACGTCGCAGCCCGTCAAAACCGCCTCCGCCAGCTGGGGATGGGCCTCCCACATGTAGGAGGTGGTGCAGTGGAGGATTACGTCGCCATCCCCCCTCCGCAGGGCCTTGCTGATGTCGCTGGCAACTGTTACGCCCAACCGATGGTCCAGGCCGACGACGTCGCCCACATCCTTGCCAACCTTATCCTTCGCTATATCCACCGCGGCGACGATTTCCAGGCCCTTTGATAGGCATTCCCTGGCCAGGGCTGAGCCGATAGATCCCAGACCATAGAGGGCTACCCTCACCTTCTCGGTCACCTTCTCTTCCTCCCCATGTCCCGGGCCACCTTCTCGAGGGCTTCGAGGGTTTGCTTCATGTCCTCCTCCGTATGGGCCATGGAGAGCGCCCCTCCACCATGCATCGTATACACGCCTTCGTTGGCAAGCCTCAGTTTGAACTCCTCCTTCCGTCGACGGTGGTCCGTGTTGAAGTGGACGTCCCTCGCATTCCTGATTGAAGCGCCCTCCTCCCGAAGGAAGTGGGCCTGGAACATGGACTCCAGGCCGGTGCATGCGACCGCCAGACCGTGGTCCGTGAAGACAGCGGATAGCTCCTTCCTCACCCTCTCCCCCATGCGGCCGATCCTCTCATAACCCTCCTTATTGCCCGCAAGGTACCGCACCGCTGCAAGTCCCGCGGCCATCGAGATGGGATTCCCGGAAAAGGTCCCCCCTCCGATGGACACCCTCTGGCCCTCCCTTCCAGGCCCCACGGGGTTCGCCAGTTCCATCGACTCTTGGCTACCGACGACGGCCCCCACGGGAAGACCGCCTCCGAGGATCTTACCCAAGGCGGCCAGGTCAGGGCGGATGCCGAAGTACTCCTGGGCTCCTCCGACGGACAGTCGGAAACCCGTGATGATCTCGTCGAATATGAGGAGGGCGTCCTTCCTCGCGGTCTCTTCCCTCAGTGCCTGGAGGAATTCCTTGTCCGCAGGTATTGAGCCCCCCGCTCCCAAGACGGGTTCCACGATGACCCCGGCGAGGTCCCTCGCCTTTCGAATGGCCTCCACAGCTCCTTCCACATCGTTGAATCCGAAGGTGGCGACCTCTTTCCCGAGGTATGAGGGCAGCCCCAGGGACTCGGGCCGGTCGAAAGGCCCGTGTACCGCCACTAGGAGATCGGTGCAGAACCCATGCCACCCGCCTTCCGCCTTCAGGATGACGGATCGGCCGGTATAGCCTCTGGCCAGGCGTACCGCGTACATGGTGGCTTCCGCCCCGGTGTTGCAGAAGCGGACGGCCTCCGCGCATGGAACGGTACCAAGGATGAGTTCGGCCAGCTCCACCTCGTCCGGATGGGCTGCTCCCCAGTGCACCCCGTCCTCCAGCTGCTGACGCACTGCATCGACGACGACCGGATGGTTGTGGCCCAGAATGAGGGCCAGGTGTCCCATCCAGTAGTCCACGTACTCATTTCCATCCACATCCCAAATCCGGGAGCCCTTGCCGGAATTGACGTAGAACGGATAGGGCGGGAAGAACCTGATGCCATGGGAGACCCCGCCTGGGAGGACCGACTCAGCCCGCTCGTAAATGGCTCTGGACTTCGAAGTTCGTTGGAGGTATTTCTTGAGGGATTCGTCCAATTCCCCAGCCTCCTTTGGGAGGGGAGATGGCGGGAGACCTTAAACCTTGTTTAGCAGGCTGTGCAGACCCGCGACGGTTTCCTCGGAGGAGACCCCATCCCAAGACTTATACGAAACGGCGGACTCAACGGTCCGTGGCTTCGGAAGGACCCCCTGTGGAGCCCCTGGAAGAGGTCGACGGCGCCTATCTGATCGATGTTGAGATGTTCCAGGAATCCAAGTTTGGCGGTGTGTACCTCATCGACGACGAGAGGAGGACCATCATCGAGACGGGGACTTCCAACGATTACAGGAACGTTCTCAACGCGCTGAAGGAACTGAATGTCGAGGCTTCGTCCATTGAGAACGTGGTCGTCACCCACATACACCTGGACCATGCCGGCGGGGCCGGATTCCTGCTGGACCACTTCGACAACGCCCAGCTCTACGTGCACGAGCGCGGTCTTCCTCATCTGGCCGATCCGAGCCGTCTCTTGGAGAGCGCGTCCCGGGCCTTGGGAGAGGCCTTCACCGACTACGGCACCCTCAAGCCCATTCCCCATGGCCGCATGGTCTCCTTGAGGGGAGGTGAGGTCCTGGACATCGGAGGCAGAGAGCTGGAGTTCATCTATACTCCGGGCCATGCCAGACATCACGTGGCGGTAGTGGACAGGGGTACCCGCGCCGTCTTCGCAGGGGACGCTGCCGGTATCTACTTCCCGGAGGACAGAAGGCTGATTCCCAGTTCCCCTTTCCCAGAGTTTGACCTCCCCCAGTCAATCGAGGCCATGAAGACTGTCGCCGGACTGAACCCTCGGGTGTTGCTTTACACTCACTTCGGGCCACGGAAGGATGCCCAGAGGGCCCTGAAGGACCAGCGGGCGGAGTACGAGATGTGGGGACGGTTAGCCTCGGAGGTCATTGGAAGGCGTGATTTGAGGGAGACAGTCACCACGACCTACGACAATTGGTATGCCGACGTGCGGGGCTTCTCGCGGGCCTTCGTGGAACGGATCATTGAGACCAACTTGAGGGGTTTCCAGAGGTACATGGAGAGAACGGGGGACGATGCTTCCAGGCCCAGTTAGGAGGCTGGCGGAGGAGATAGGCTCCGACAGGCGGTCCGGTGCCTTTGAACTGGCTGAAAGGGCGTTGGACGTTTACGGGCGGCTCCGTGACCTGGACGGTATCAAGGGGAAAGCCGAGGAGCTTCACACGCTTCTGAGAAGGGCGCAGCCCAAGATGGCGGCCGTGATCAACGCCTCCTTGCTGGGAAGGGAGCTGTCCCGCCGGGGAAGCTGGGACGGACTGGATCGGCTGAAGCGGCGTCTCGTTGCCGCAAAGAAGGAAGTGGCAAGGACCGCGCTGCACCTCCTCCAAGACGCCGAGGCCGTGGTCACGGTCAGCTACAGCAGTGACGTTCTTGAGGCTCTCAGGCTCAGAAGGAAGGAGTACGGGGAGCTGCGGGTCTACGTGTGTGAATCCAGACCCCTCCGGGAGGGCGTCGTCTTGGCTCGAGACCTCGGGGAGGCAGGACTGAAGGCCGTCCTGGTGGCGGATGCCGCGGGTCCATCTCTAGTGGCTGACTGTGATGCAGTGGTCACGGGAGCCGACTCCCTTCTCCGGGACGGCTGTCTCGTAAACAAGGTTGGGACGATGTCCTTGACCCTGGCCTGCAATGAGTTCGGTGTCCCCTTCTATCCTCTGATGGAGGCCTTGAAGACGGAGGTGGAGGAAGGGAGGGTCGAGTGGGGCCAGGAGCGCAGAGATCCTGAAGAGCTTGATGGGACGGTGGACGCGTACAACTTCTACTTTGAAAAGGTGCCTGCCAGGTTGACACGCCTTGTGGTGTCAGATGCGGGAGTGGCCAGGCCGAGTCAGCACCTCAAGCGCTTTGGAAGACTGGAGGATCTGGCAGACTTCTACTCATCGGGAAATCTCACAGCGGATACAGGACTGTCCAAGACAAGGGGCCCTTCCTAGGTAAGGACCTCGCTTCTTGGATACACAAAGAGAGGGGCCGCAGACCGATTTGGAGAGTTCTAGAATTCAGTGACCCCTGTGAATCTGAATCTGTCAATCTTGGCATCGGGTACCGTCAGTGCTCCCAGCCCCAGCCACGGAGAGAGGCGATACGGCCTCCAGTCCCTCCCCAGGAGGGAGGCCTGGGAGAACGCCTCCATAAGACCCTGAGTGAATCGCAGGTTTTTCACTGGTCCTGTGATCTCTCCGTCCTGGATGAGGAAGGTGCCGTCCCTGGTCATCCCTGTTATCAGGGCCTTCGAGGCGTCCACCGGGTTTGTATAGTGGAATCTGGTGACGTAGATTCCCCTCCTGGTCTCCTTCACCATCTCCTCTATGCTGGAGTCCCCCCTCTCCAGGAAGGTGTTCCCAGCCACGGGCCCTATCGTGTTCGGAAACCCCATGGCCGTCAGAGATGGCAGGGCGTGGCCCGTCGACCTGAGACCTTCCCGGCCCGCCGTGTAAGAATCGTACACCACACCTTTGGCGATGCCGTTCCCCAGTAACGTCACCTTGTCCTTGGGAACTCCTTCGGAATCGAAGGGAAGGGGTAGCCCATCGGGTCTAGTCCCTTCATCCCAGAGGGTGATGGACTCCTCTGTCAACTTCTGCCCCAGCCTCCCACTGACGTAGGATCTGCCTTCCTGATATGCCAGGGCCCCGAAGGTGATGTAACCGAGGAACTGAACCATGTCGGCTACGGCGTACCCCTCAAGGACTACCTCGTACTCCCCTGGCTCGACGGCCTTCGCGCCGAGGGAACCCTTGGCCTTTTCCGCGGCCCTTTCAGCCATGCCTCGATGGTCCAGCTTGGAGATGTCCACGCCGAATTCCTCTCCCCAGCCATACCCTTTCTCATGATCCACCTCCCGGATGGCCGTCACCACCAGATGCCCGTAGGTCAGCTCGTCCTGGACTTGAATTCCAAGGGTGTTGGCCACCGCTACGATTCGCGTCGTGGCCTCAAGGGCGCCGAAGGCCTTGTCCACTCCTTCTGAGGAGACTATGGAGACGATGTCCTTCACCACCTCCGCCCTATCCTCTGGCGTGGACCTGTCTGTTTTGGCGGAGAAGTTCTGAACATCCCTTGGCTTTGAAGCCTCAGGCAAGGAGATGAAGTCCTTGTTGGGCCTCTGAGCCCTAGCTATCCTGGCTCCCTGCTCCAGAGCTTCCTTAAGGGACTCCTTGTCGGTTCGGTTGGTCTTGACCACTCCCAGTCTCTTATCGTAGACAAGCCTGATTACGAGGTAGGAATCCCTGGATGCAACATTCTGATGGATGATGGAGTTGGCGTACCTGGTGAGGGCCGTCCTGCCGCCTGTGAAGAGGACCTCCGTATGCTCCGCGAGACTCAGATCCAGTACCTCCTCCACAACTGCCATGGCCTCCTCCTTGGACGAGACCATCTAGGTCACCCCCACCTGGACTCTCCGAAACCGCGCAGGCGAGGTGCCGTGACCGACCCGGGCTGACTGGCCTGGTTCGCCCTTGCCGCAGTTCGGGACTCCCCACAGGACCCAGTGGTCCGCGTCACAGATGGCATCGCAGCTCCTCCAGAACTCGTAGGTGATGCCCGTGTAGTTGGGGTACTTCAAGAGGTCCCCCAGCCCTCCGTCCCTGATCTCCCACGCGGCCTCCGTGGCGAACTGGAAGTTCAACCGGAGGTCGTCGATAGACCAGGACTTGTTGGTTTCCATGTAGATTCCGTCCCCGGTGTCCTCCACGAGTTCCTCGAAGTCCCAATCCATCGGAAGGAGGTTGATGTTGGTCATCCTGATGAGGGGTATGCGGCTCCACCCGTCAGCCCTCATGTTCCCGCTGCTCTCCTCGCCGAAGAGGCTTGCGGTCTCCCGCGAGCTCTGGTAGCCCACGAAGATGCCGTCCTTCACGAGATCGACGCGCCGGGCGGGGACGCCCTCATCGTCGTAGCCGAAGGTCCCGAGGCCACCCTCCACTGTGGCGTCAGCGACGATGTTCACGGTCTCTGCCCCATATCGGAAATCCCCTCGCTTGTCGGGCGTCAAGAAAGACGTTCCTGCGTAACTGGCCTCCATGCCCAGGACCCGATCCAGCTCTGTGGGATGGCCGCAGGACTCGTGGACCTGGAGGGCCAGCTGGTTTGTTCCCAGGACGATGTCGGTCTTTCCTGAGGGGCACTTCTTCGCATCAAGGAGATCCACGGCTTCGCGGGCAGCTCGGCGTGCATTCCCTACCAGGTCCAGGGATTCAATGAACTCCCAGCCTGCAGTCCGGAAGTTGCCACCGAAGGGAGCTGGGTAGGACCTCTTGTGGACCTCGCCGCCTTTCATAGCTAAAGCCTCAAGGCCGGCTCCCGTCTGGAGGATGTCCTGGCTGAGGAGGGAACCCTCAGTAGAGGCGAAGGTCCTCCGCTCTCTGAAGGCCTGGAGGTTGGAATTCCTCACCTTGATGGCTTCGTCCACCACCATTGCCTTCTGGGCGTCCATCAGCAGGGCAACTCTCTCCTCCGCGGGTACGTCCCAGGGGTTGGTCCGCCAGGTCGAGGCGTAGCTGCCCCTTTTAGAGGGCGCTTCTGCGAGGCTGACGTCGACTTTCTTGACACGGGCGGAGGCCCTGGCAATGCGAACGGCTTCCTCGGCAATCCGCTTGATCTCTGCTACCTCCATTCTGGATGAGGAGGAGAATCCCCAGGCTCCGTCGGCCAGGGCTCTGACTCCGATGCCCGAGTTCACGTTGTCCGTCATGCCCTCCACGTTTTCGTTCTTGACCAGAACGGAGCTTATCCTCCTCTCCACGACCCTCACATCGGCATAGGTGGCCCTCGCCTTGGTAGCCACCTCCAAGGCCAGATTACACATGTCCTCCATCCAGAAACCCCCCGGCACCCTCGTTAGGGGGCGCTCGTAATAAACCTTCTCCTAGAACTCGACCTTTCGTCCCACTCCCGCTTCGACGGCCAGACCATAGGCCGTTGCCGCCGTGGCAGCGTCCTCCAGGGCCATGCCCACTGACCTGAACAGGGTGATTTCGTCATTGTCCACCCTCCCACGTTTCATACCCGCGACCAGCTCACCCAGCTCCGCCTGGATGTCATCTGGAGAAAATATGCCGCGGGCGATGGCCTCCTTCATGTCCACCGCCTCTTCCAGGGCTCCTTCCTTCGAGTCCACCACCACCTTGGCCCTCCTGTAGACCTCCGCGTCAAGCTCGAAGACTGAACCGCCGCCGATGGAATTAACGTGGACTCCCGGCTCCAGCCACTCCCCCTTCAGGACCGGAGTCATGGAGTTAGTGGCCGTAACCACCACATCGCTTCCACGCACCACCTCCTCCGGTCCGTCCGCCACCATGGCCTCCACGGCCAGATGGTCTGCCATCTCCTTGCAGAATCGTCGAATGTTCTCTGGGTCAAGGCTGTAGGCCTTCACCAGCTGGATGTCCCGAACGGTCCAGAGCCCCAGGATCTGGGTTCTGGCCTGAGCTCCCGTCCCTATGATCCCTGCAATCTGAGAATCCACGAGGGAGAGGGAGCGAGCCGCCAAAGCACTAGCCGCCCCCGTCCGAAGGGCCGTTATGTACCCGCCATCCATGAGGCACAGGGGCGTGCCCTCATCGCTATCCAGGAGGAGGACCGCCCCGGAGATTGAAGGCAGTCCCTTGTGTCGATTTCCGGGAAAATCCGACACCACCTTGATGGCCAAGGACTTCATGCCAGCCAACCAGGCGGACATCACGAAGCAGGTGCCCTCGTCTTGGACTTGGACGACGTGTCGGGATGGCATGGTGACGGTGCCGCGGGCGTGCTCCACCAACCCCCTCTCCACCGCGTCTATAGCGGTGCGCATGTCCAATATCTGTTCAAGGTCTTCCCTGGTCAGGATCAGCATCTTCCCTGTCGTAATCCCATGGGTTCTGAAAAGGGTTGCCCATGGCCAAGGGCCCTCTCTTTCCCGAGGCGACCGCAACGGGGGCTCTTCCCCACCAGCCCCGATGTCATGGGCGTTTTCCTATGGACCACCAACGGGAGACCAGATGATTCCTGCTATCCCCGCCACGACCAGCCCGACGGGATTCTGCCCGATGAGCACAGAATCTGAACTCGCCCTTTCGACCTTTGGGAACAGCCAAAGCTCCAAGACAAGGACGCCAGCGAAGATGCGAGAATTGTGAGAATCTGAAAACGAGAAGGACGGCCCAGCGCGGGCAAGTTGTCGGCCATCTGTCTCGCACCGGATGATGTCTAACGTAGATATTTAAGAGATTCCGTGGTTGCACCGAAAGGTACAGTGTGAGACCGTCCCGGTGATACTGTTGGAGTTCGATGTCTGGCTGTTAGTGGCGTTGACAGCGCCCTTCATTTCCATGCTTTTCGCCTCTCCCCTGGAGAGGCTCAGGCCAGGCTTCGCTTCCATCCTCACCGCCGCTGCCGGCGCTTCCTCTTTCGCAATCCTACTGATGGTCTGGGCCGCGGGAGGGGAGACAACGCTGGTATATCCATGGATACCTTCCGCCGGGATATCCTTCGCAATCCGACTGGATGCCCTCTCCTTCCTCTTCGCCCTGCTGATCACGGGCATAGGCTCCCTCATTCTGGCCTACTCCTACAGATACATGGCCCACGAGCAGGAGGCTCACCGCTTCTACGCCTACATGGCCCTCTTCATGGGTTCCATGCTCGGCCTCGTCCTGTCGGGCGACCTCATCCTGCTCTTCCTCTTCTGGGAGCTCACCACGCTGAGTTCCTTCCTTCTCATCGGCTACAGGCGGGAGCAGAAGCGCTCGGTGTCCGCCGCCCTGAAAGCGCTTCTGATCACCGGTCTCGGTGGCCTAGCCCTTCTGGTCTCCTTCCTGCTGATGGCGGCCGTCGTTGGCTCCTTCAGCTTGGAGCAAGTGCTCGTGTCGGGAGACCTCCTCAGGGCCAGCGCGCTCTTCCTGCCCATCCTCCTCCTCTTCGCGGTGGCCGTGGCCGCCAAGTCTGCCCAGTTCCCGCTGCACGTCTGGCTCCCCGACGCCATGGTGGCTCCCACCCCGGTGAGCGCCTACCTCCACTCGGCCGCCATGGTCAAGGCCGGCATCTTCCTCCTGGCTCGCTTCCTTCCTGCCCTCGTTTCTGAAACCTGGCAGGTCATCCTCCTACCCCTGGGCACAGCGACCATGATCCTCGGGGGCCTCCAGGCCATCCGGTCCACGGAGCTCAAGCGCATCCTTGCCTACAGCACCATAAGCCAGCTGGGTTTGCTGGCCTCCGCCTTCGGAACGGCTTCCCTCACAGGCCAGGAGGCGGCTCTCTTCCACCTGATGAACCACGCCGCCCTCAAGGCCTCCCTGTTCCTTGTGGCAGGTGCGGTCACCTTCGCCACTGGCCTCAACGACATAACGGAGCTTGGGGGACTGAGGAAGCGGATGCCCCTTACGGCCCTGGCCTGTGCCCTCGCTGCCCTCTCCATGGCGGGCATCCCGCCCCTGGGCGGCTTCCTGAGTAAGGAGGTCTACTATGAGGCCACCCTGAAGACGGGCGCACTCTGGCCCGTAATCCTGGGAGTCCTCGGAGGAAGCCTCACCTTCGCTTACAGCCTCTACTTCTTCTCAAGGATATTCCTGGGGAGGGGGGAGGGGGAGACAACCAGGGAGCCCGTCTCCCTGGCTGTGCCGGCCCTGGTGCTGGCGGTGGTAACCCTACTCTTCGGCGTTGTGCCATCCCTCGCCACGGGCCTAGTCTCTGCCTCTGTCTTCCCGGAAGGGGCTCACTTCGCTCCAAGCCTCCTGTCTGCGTCGCCCGAGACCCTCATCATGAGCCTCTCCTCCGCCGTCCTGGGCCTCCTGATTCTGTGGAGATACGGAGCAGCGGTTTCCTTCCTCCACCGGTTCGCCAGGGTCCTTGGAAGGCTCACGGCGGATGCCGCATACGAGGGGTTCGTCGGTGCGTCCCGTAGGTTCTGTCGGGCAGTGGGTCTGCTGATCCAGAATGGCTCCGTGAGGCGTTACACCGGCGTCTTCATCCTGTTTGTAATCGTCGCCCTCCTCTGGCCTCTTCCCCTCCCGGCGATGGAGGTGCCTGTCCTTCAGGATGCCAGGGACGTCGTCCTGGCCATCATCCTGTTTGCCATGGTCCTCTTTGCCGCCCTCGCTGCCAGCCTCCGAGACACCCTTCACGCCGTTCTCAGTCTCTCTGGCATGGGGTTCCTCCTGGCCATGGCCTTCATGCTCCTGAACGCCCCGGATCTTGCCATGACGCAGATCCTGGTGGAGATGGTCTTCCTCGTCATCTTCCTCATCATCCTTTACAGGATACCCTTCAGGGCCATCAAGCCTTCCCGCCGCCGTGGGCCCGCTGATCTCCTGCTGGGCGTCCTCATTGCAATCGGTGTAACAGCCCTGGTGGCCCTCTCCATCGCCGCCTTCTCCCAGTCGGTGGCCACCTACTACCTGGACCCAACTCTTCTGGACCTCACCGGAGGCAGGAACGTGGTCAACGTCGTCGTGACGGACTTCAGGGCCTTCGATACCCTCGGGGAGATCACCGTCATCGGCCTAGCATCCCTGGCGGTCTACACCCTCCTCAGGAGGTGGAAGGCTGACTAGTGTAGTGGCCCGGGTCATCACCAATGTCGTCCTTTACATAGGCATCCTCTTCTCCCTCACCCTACTGGTGGCGGGCCACAACGAGCCCGGCGGAGGCTTTGTTGCCGGTGCCATGACGGCCAGCGTCTTCGCCCTCCTATACCTGGTCTTCGGTCGGGACTACGTGGAGGCCAGGTTCCAGACGGACTACCGGACCCTGGCGGCCGTGGGCCTCCTCATCACAGTCTTCTTCGCCTTGCTACCCATGGCCCTCGATGAGCCGGTCCTCTCGAGCATACTCTTCACCTTCGACCTCCCCCTGGTTGGCCATGTGGAGCTGGCAACGGCGGTGGGTTTCGATTTCGGCATCTACCTGGTGGTAGTGGGCTCTATCTTGACTATCCTACGGAGGAGTGTAGGAGGTGGGGCGCGTGGTTAGCCTCTTCGCCCTGGTGATCGGCATCCTCTTCGGCGTGGCCGTCTGGGCCATCCGCCACGGCAACGCCATCAGGATCGTCATCGGCCTTGGAATCATGTCAAACGCCGTCAACCTGATGCTCATAGCCGTTGGCTTCAAGGGGCAAGTGGCTCCCTTCCTGGGAGTGGAGGGGACTCCTGCAGATCCTTTGGTTCAGGCCCTCATCCTGACTGCCATCGTCATCGGGTTCGGCGTGACGGCCTTCGCCCTGGTGCTGAGCTACGCCCTCATCAAAGAGGAGGAGAGCACTGAGGCAGAAACGTACAGGAGGCTGCAGGGATGAGCTTCCTCGTCGCCCTCCCCGTGGTCATGCCCATTGCCACGGCGGTCCTCCTGCTGGTCCTCCATGCCTTGCCTCGACTGCAGAGGGCCATAGCCCTGGTCTCCAACATCCTCATCTTCTCACTGACCACGGCCCTCCTCAATGACGTCTGGAACAGGGGGATCCAGGTCCACCCTCTCTCAGGATGGCCGCCCCCTTACGGCATCATCCTCGTGGCCGACCTGTTGAGTGCCACCATCCTGACCGTTACGGCGGGGGTCTTCCTGGCCTCGCTGGTGTATAGCCTCGGCTATGTGGAGAGAGAGCCGCTGAGGCTGTCTTACCTGCCCCTCTTCTTCTTCCTCATGACAGGGGTCAACGGTGCCTTCCTCACGGGGGACATCTTCAACCTCTTCGTCTTCTTCGAGGTCATGCTGCTGTCGACCTATGCCCTCGTGATTACATGGGACCCCGAGGGTCTCATCACCCGGGCGGAAAAGCTGGAGGCCACCTTCAAGTACGTGGTTCTCAACCTCATAGGCGCTGCGGTGATGCTCCTTGCCATTGGCACCCTCTATGGCACCACTGGCACCCTGAACATGGCTGACCTGTCGGTCAAAATCGGCGTCCTGCGGGGGAACGGGGTGGGCCATCTTGACCTCATAGCGGTCCTCTTCGTGGCCGTCTTCGGGTTGAAGGCCGCCATCGCCCCCATGCACTTCTGGCTGCCTGACGTGCATCCCTCCGCCCCGACCCCTATCAGCGCTATCCTAAGCGGCATCCTCATCAAGGTCGGAGCCTACGGAATGATCCGCCTCACCTCTCTCCTCTTCGTAGGCTTCCAGGGGTTGTCCGAGATAATCCTCCTCTTGGGGGTGGCCACCCTGCTGCTGGGTGGAGTTATGGCCACGGGTCAGCTGGACGTCAAGCGGCTACTGGCATACAGCAGCATAAGTCAGATGGGGTTCCTCCTCCTGGGCGTGGGCCTGGCTTCGGCCCAGGCGATTGCCGCGGCTGTCTTCTTCCTCGTCAACCACGCCATCATCAAGAGCATGATGTTCCTCACGGCCGGAGGAGTGATGCATCTCACTCGGGAGAGGAGCATGGACAGGATGGGCGGCCTGGCCAGGTCTTCGCCATTCCTGATGGCCTCCTTCCTGATAGGGTCCATGGCCCTGGCGGGGTTGCCTCCCCTCAACGGTTTCATCAGCAAACTCCTCATCTTCCAGGCCTTGATCGATGCTGGCCGGTTGCCCTACCTCCTCATGGCCCTCGTTGGTGCCTTCCTGAGCATCCTCTACACCTTTCGGGCCTGGCTGGACATCTTCTGGGGTGAGGGAAGGCGGTTCGAAGGTCACCCAATGAGCCTGAGTCTGGTGCTGCCCATCGGCCTGCTGGCCGGCCTATGCCTCGTCATCGGCTTGTTCCCCGATCCTCTCGTCAACCTGGTGACCCAGATCGGCGTGCAGGCCACGAGTCCGGAGGCATACGTTGAAGCGGTCCTGGGAGGTGGAGGATGAAGGCCTATCCTTACGCCATCCTGGCCATGGCGATAATCTGGATGTTCCTGGAGGGTTCCTTGACTTTCACATCCTTCTTCCTGGGCCTGTTCTTCGCCATCCTGGCGGCCCTGGTCACCCGGGCGATCTTCAAGCCAGAGATGAGGCAGACCTTCCCAAAGGTACTGAGGCGGCTGCCGGCATACGTCAGATACCTGGGCTTCTTCATATGGAGCGTCATCGAGGGTAACTTCGACGTGGCCTATCGGGCGCTGCATCCCAGGTTGCCCGTATACCCAGGCATCCTGGCAGTGAACATCCAGGGGAGGAGCGAGCTGGAGGTGACCATGATGGCCAACACCATCACGCTCACGCCCGGGACGCTGACCATGGAGGTGGACATGGAGAAGGGGCTCATGTTCATCCACACCATCAATGCCCGGGAGCTGGAAGAGGTGAGGGGGGACATCAAGGAGGTTGAGAGGCACGTTGTGAGGGTGCTGAAATGATCTTCGTCTACGCCATGATAGCCCTGGGAGGGGTCATTCCCATCGTCCTGTACAGGTTCGTCAGAGGCCCGAGCGTGGCGGACAGAGTCGTGGCCCTGGAGGCCGTGGTTTCCATCGTCGTCGCCCTTCTCGTCCTCAACTCCTACTTTCAAGCATCGGCCCTTTACATGGATGCGGCCCTCGTCCTGTCGATATTCGGCTTCATCAGCACCGTCGCCATGGCCAAGTACCTGGAGAGGGGGGATGTGTTTGCTTGAGGGCGTGCGAGAGATCATAGCGGCTGTCTTGCTCTTCCTGGGCGTCTTCTTCTACTTCAGCGGGGCCGTCGGCATCGTACGGTTTCCCGATGTGTACAACAGGATCCACGCCTCCACCAAGAGCTCTACAATCGGGGTCGTGAGCGTCCTCATAGCGGGCGTGGTGGCCCTGGGATTCGATCCCGTCAGCATCAAAGCTCTGGCTATCATCCTCTTCCTCATGCTCACATACCCGGTGGCGGGCCATCTGCTGGCTCGAGCCGCCTACCGAACGGGCGTCATGCTTACAGACAAGACCCTCCACGACGAGTACAGAAGGGTCCTGGAGTTGGGGGAAGCTGAGGAGGTCGAAACCGGAGCGGAGGAGGCCCCAGGGCCCTAATCCTTCTCAACGGTGATGTCCTCAGCCGAGCTGAACCTGTACACCCGGCCTCGCCACTCGAACTCCCTCATCCTTCGGGCCCTCCTCACGTTGTAAAGCATGAGGAAGGGTAGCAGGACGGTGGCGATGTAGAACCAGAGGCGGTGCCTGGAGAACTCTCGACGGAAGGCGGGCATCGCCCTTCTGAAGGCGGCCCTTCGCAGTGAGCCCTTCACCAGGCCGAGATAGACTGGACTGAGGAGTAGGATGACTGCGTATAGGACGTTCAGACCAGCGAAGGCGAGGCCTGTGGCAGTCATGGCCATGAGCAGAGAACCTGCATACAGGCCGTAGGGGAGGGTCAGCCTCCTCATGGCGGGCGCATAAAGCAGGGCAAGGCAGGACTGACGGTTCGTCCATCTCACAGCCTCTGCCAAGGTAGCATCTGTGTGGTTGGCCACCATCGCACCTGATGCGAAGGCGATGCGATGCCCCTTCTCTCTTAGGACGCGGGTCATGACCATGTCATCGCTCAGAGACCTCCTCCACCTCTCCTCGATCTTCAGCCCCTTCAATACATCCCTGCGAATGGCGTAGGAACCGCCCCAAAGATATGCCCACTTTTCGCTGAACATCACGCTTCCCGCGGCGCTGTTCCAGGTTGATTGCAGAGCTGGCCCCATTCCTCCCCTGATGGGGAAGTACCACCGGTATCCAGTGGAAGCCGCCACTTCGGGGTTCTTCAAAGGGGCAACGAGGTTACGAAGCCAGTGCTCGTCGGGCACAATATCGGAATCGGCGAAGACAACCACTTCATCATCCTGAGTGACATGCTGCAGCCCAGCAATGAGGGCAGATATCTTTCCTGAGCAATGGTCCAGAGGCTTTGACCGGGCAATGACAAGGGAGCCCGCTTTCGAGGCTTCAATGAGTCGTTCATCCACCCGATCATCCGAATCGATGATGAATACGAGTCGATAGTCCTTGTAGCCCTGGCTCTTGAGGGCCTGCAGGGTACTCTCGAAGCGACGATCCGAGCCCCGCATCGGCACGAGGACGACGGCCTTGGGCTGGAAGCCATCCACGCTCCTCAGGGAACCCGATACTCTCTGAAGGAAGGAGACGCCGTCGAGAAGGGAGATGAGGGCGAACAGGAGAGAGCCAACTCCTAATGCCAGGAATATCCATTCAAGCAGGGAGACGGCGACGGCCACGGAGGGGGTAGTCCTGGGTCCGCTTAATTCCTTTGTAGCTCACCCTGAGCAAGCAGAGGGCTGGGAGACGCTGATCGGGTTCCGAAGGGTTATATAGAGGCACTTTATAACGTCGTTATAGTAGTACCATGACCCAGGAAATCCACATAGTATTGCTTTCGAACGAGGCCACTAGGGCTTACCCTGCTGTCCAATTGGCATTGGGCGCCGTAGCCATGGGCACCAAGGCGAAGGTCTACTGCACCTCGGCTGGCTTGGAGGTCGTGAGGAAGGGAGGGGCGGATGGTATTCAGATGCCAGGCTTCCCGCCCCTCGGCCAGCTTCTGAGGGATGCTTTGCAGGCAGGGGTCGAGGTCTGTGCTTGTGCTCCCTCCCCAGAGATTCTCCAGGCCATGGGGATTACGAAGGAGACCGTGGAGGAAGGCGTGGAGTTGGAGGACGTCGTTACCTTTCTCAGTGACGCTCTGCCAGCGGCCAAGAACGGCGGGATCGTCACGTTCATCTAGGTGAGGGTATGATTCAGGAGGAGTCCCTGGAGGAGACAGGGGTACCGCGGAACAGGCCAGATGTCAGCATCGATACCGTCGGCCTCATCTGTCCCTACCCTGCTCTGGAGACTCAGAAGGCCCTTAGAAGGCTGGAGAAGGGCCAGATCCTCGAGGTCATTACCAACAACGAGCCCACAGCCGAGAAGTCCATTCCCTTTCTGTGTGAGCAGAGCGGCTCCAATTTCCGCGTACGTAGGGAAGGGGATAGGTGGCGAATTCTCATCTGGAAGTGAGCCTCTGAAGGTTCATGAAAGGAACAGACCCATAAGCTCATCCAGGGCCTCGAGGGACCTGGCCGTTGAACTGACCGATGTCTTTGTGAGCTGACTGAAAGATTGGGCAATCACCTTCTCTGGACCCCAGATCAAGCCTTCCACGGGGCCTGCCCAGAGACAAAGGACGTCGTAGTGATTCATCGGGAAGGTCATGATCATAGGTTCCTGGATGCTGTCCCTCATGAATCGCTTCATCTCAGAAAGGGGACGAGTGGGCTCCCCCACTGCCGCCTCATCCGTCAGACAGAGGACGGCGGTCCCCTCCTGAGGCCAATCCTGCCTAAGGTCCTTGGCGGCCTCCAGCGTGTCGGCGAGTTCACCGGGGAGCCGCAGGCTGATGGGCAGGTCTTTGCTGAAAGCCTCTTTAAGACAGCCGGAAATGACTCCACGAAGCCTCTTGCTCGAGAGGAGAGGTGGGACCGAGATCTTCAGGGCGGCGTGCTTGCGACTGTAAGCCACAAGGGTACCACTAACCTCCCGAAGCCCGCCAAGGGCCCTCTGCAAAACCTCTCCGGGCGGATGCAGCGCGTAGTCCTCCCTGGATAGATGGAGGAGGACCACAAGCTCCCTTCTCAGGCCTCTGGAAAGCTCCTCCTCCTGAACCGACAGCATTCTCTTCCGTACGGAAACGGCTCATTTGCTGAAAGACCTTTGGATGACCCTCTCAGGCAATGTCAGGTCTTGAGGTAGCGATCGATGAGCTGCACGAACTTCTCCACCCTCGCCTTCGATGCAAGCTTCTCCCCCTCCAGGACCTCCGTGTTCCTCTCCATGAGGGCGATGTCATGCTCCTCGAGAGCCTCAGGGTTGATCGGAATTAGAAGCAAGGCTTCGCTCTGCATGATGAAATCATTGAGATGCTCCAAGAAAAGAAGGGCCTTGTAGAAGTCGTTGTGCAGGAGAAGGTACTCCATCCCATCCAAGAGGACAGTGCCGTTAGGATGCTCCACCACGAACTCGTACACGATTCTGGTCAGGGTGCTGAGGGCCTTAGGGTCGACCCTGTCCTTCCCTACGGATGGAGTGAGCCACTTCAGCCGGGCATCCTTGGGCAGGCGATAGTGGTCCTTCGCTATCTCGGGGTGCTTCCGAGTGATGCAGAGACCGGGACGTGTCCCCGCTAGCCTTGAGAAGAGCTGGAAGGCAACCTCACCCTTCCTCTCCCGGATCAGGTAGGTGGTGCCTCCCTTCAGGTTCTCCCACATGTCCTCCCCTGGTCCCTTGCACTTTCAGAAAGCTCACCCTATTAAAGCCCACCGGGACAAAAATCACTTACTCCGCCTCTGGCCTCTGGTTCGGCTTCGGCAGTGCTGCGCAATAAGGAAGACGATCCCGAGTTAGGGCCGCTCAGATATCGGCCTCCGCCCCGTGATCGCATCTCAGAATCTGCTGGGCCAGTTCCTGGAAGGCCCTCTGAACGTTCTCCCCCGTTTTCGCGCTAGTGAAGGTGTAGGGGCATCCCCACTTCCTCGATAGGGAGACCACTTCGGCCGGCCCCAACTGGGCCTCCTCGGCAAGGTCAGCCTTGTTGGCAAGGATGCACGACGGAATCCTGCCCGCAACGTCACTGACCGCCTCTTTCCATTCCTCGAGCTCTGATAGGGTGTCTGGTCGGGTAACATCGCAGACCGCCAGGAATCCGTGAGCGTTCATGAAGTAGGAGTCCCGAAGGAGTTCCCAGAAACCGCCATCGCCCATGACGTCCCAGATCATCAGCACGACCTCGACGGGCTCCTGCTGGCCAGCCTGCCTTACTTCAAGGACCTTCTTCGCAATCTTGGTCCCCAACGTGGCCACATACCTGTCCTCGAAGATGTCGTATACAAGCCGCCTGCTCAGGGAGGTCTTACCTACAGCCTCCTCTCCGCCGAGGCAAACCTTCAATTTTATGGAACCGTTGTGCGGAGCCTCCGGCATTGTCAAGCCTACAACATACGTCCACCTGCTCCTTATTGATACTTTTGAAGCGATTATCAGAAATCATACAGCCTGAGCTATCCCTGCCTGGTTGAACATGTGATGACTTCTCAGTCTCACAGATCCTGCTTCACTGTGGCCAGGGCGCTGCAGGTAAGGGTCCGCTCGACTCCCTTCATGGCTCTCAGCTTGTCCAGCACTAGGGATCCGACATCCTCCAGGCTGCCGGTTCTCACCTTGAGGAGGATGTCCCAGTCCCCGGTGATGACATATACCTCATGGACTTGGGGCAGCCTCGAAAGATTCTCGGCCAGCTGCCTCTGGGATGCCTGCTCATTAGGCTGATATCGAACGAAGACGAAGGTCGTCATCCCCTTCCCCAGCTTGGCGAAGTCCCTCAGGACCGTGAACTTCCTGATGACGCCCTCGCTCCGCATCCTCTGAATCCGGTAGTTCACCGTGGGCCGGGGCAAGCCCAGCTCCCGGGCGATGCGTGCAAGGCTCTTGCTGGAGTCCTCTTGCAGCTTCTCCAATATCCTCCTGTCTGTGGTGTCAAGTTCATACTTCATAGTCGGACTAGCTTAGTCATGGCAATACATTAAGTTTTTGATTGGAGAGGTGCGAATTCGTTAACGACATCTGGCTACCGATGAAGCCCTGCCTCTCACCCTTAGACCTAGGTGAAGGCACAAAGGCCATTTAGCACCACGGCCGTACCCGGATGAGGGAGGAAGATGGACCCTGCGTTGAAGCTTGCGAATAGCCACAAGGAGAAGATCGTGGAATTGAGGAGGAGCCTCCATCGCATCCCGGAGCTTGCTCATCAGGAGGTGAAGACCAGCGGCCTCATCGCCGACGCCTTGGAGGAGCTCGGCCTCGAGGTGAAGGAAGGGGTGGGAGGTACCGGTGTTGTGGGCCTACTGAAGGGGACCTCCCCCGGCAACGTCGTGGGCCTCCGGGCGGACATGGACGGGCTGCCCCTGGAGGAGAGAACTGGGTTGCCCTTCGCCTCCGTCCATGAGGGCAGGATGCATGCCTGTGGCCACGACTCCCACATGGCCATGCTCCTCGGCGCCGCTCAGATCCTCAAGGATATGCAGGAGGAGCTGGGAGGACAGGTGAAGTTCATATTCCAGCCTGCGGAGGAGGAGGGAAGCGAAGGAGGGGCGAAGCCTCTCATCGAAGCAGGTGTTCTCCGAGACCCGAAGGTCGACTACGTCTTCGGTCTCCACGTATGGTCGGACTTGGAGTCTGGAAAGATCGGGTACAACAGAGGAGCCCTGCTGGCTTCCACAGACACCTTCTACATAACCCTCAAGGGTGTAGGGGGGCACGGGGCCAAGCCCCATGACGCGGTTGACCCGATTGTCGCCGCAGCCCACCTTGTGGTGGCCCTTCAGGCCGTCGCTTCTCGGGAAATGGACCCCCTGGAGCCCTTCGTCCTTACCGTGGGAAAGCTCCAGGCCGGGACGGTCCACAACATCATTCCCTCGGAGGCCTTTGTGGAGGGGACCTTGAGGACTGTGAGGCGAGAAACGAGGGAGAGTCTCAGGGAGAGGCTGGATAGGATCGTTCGAGGCGTAACATCGGCATACAGGGCCGACTACGAGCTGAAGATAGTGGAGGGCTATCCGCCGACAGTAAACGAGCCGGCGGTCACGGACAGGGCGGTTGAGACTCTCCAGGACACCTTCGGCGTGGAAGCGGTCGTTGAGGTCCCACCTGTGATGGGGGGCGAGGACTTCTCGCGCTATTTGGAGAAGGTCCCTGGCACTTTTCTGGTGCTGGGAACGAGGAACAAGGCCAAGGGTCTTACAGCCTCCATTCATAGCCCTTTTTTCCAGGTGGACGAGGATGTTCTACCCTGGGGATCGGCGGCCCTTGCAAGGCTCGCTCTCACCTTCGGACCCTGAGGCGATGGAATCGCGACAAACTCTTATATCGGCGCAGCGGTGGGGGCCTGGGAGGGAATGCCTGGTAGATATATCCACAGAGAAGGCTCTCCCCGCCGAGGAGGGGCGAAAACCCAAAGCCCGTTTGACGGGAGGGGGTGATAAGTTTGGCAGTGTTCGAGCAAAGGCTCGCTGAGCAAGTGGTCAGAAAGACGCTGGCCCTGAGGGAAGGAGAGGAGTACTTCATCGACACGTGGCAGCACACCATCCCCTTGGCCGAGGCCCTGTACGTAGAGGCCGCAAAGGTCGGGGCCCACCCGCATCTGTTCCTGTTCACCGATAACACATACCAGAGGTACCTTTCGGAGGTCCCGGAGGAGTATATCAGGAAGCCGTCTCCCCTCTACCTGCAGGCATACGACACGCTGAACGCGACGACTAGCCTGGGAGGCCCCGAGGACCCGGCTATCTTCGAAAAGATGCCACCTGAGAGGATTGGTGCCATGAACGAAGCCATGGGGCCTTTCCACGAGAAGTCCCTTGAGAGGAAGATACGGGGAGCTGACATCGCCCTTGGCTCCGTTACCCCCCACAGGGCCGTGAAGTACGGCGTGAACTACGACGCCTGGTCCAGGTCCGTGCGGGCTGCTCTCAGGGCTGACCTGACGGACCTATCGAAGGTGGGTCGGGACATGGTAACTAGGCTCGAGGGCGCGAGGGAGGTTCACGTCACCGCAAGGAACGGCACGGACATCCACTTCGACGTGGAGGGTCGGAAGGCCCTCCTGGAGGACGGTATTGTCGATGCCGAGGACATCAAGAAGGGCACCTTGTGGGCCTCTCTCCCCGCAGGCAGCGTGAGCATAGCCCCCAGGGAGACGACGGCCAATGGGACCGTGGTCTTCGACAGGATGGCCCTCTGGGGGAGGGTCCTCACTACGTTGCGATGGACCTTCGAGAAAGGCCGGCTGACGAAGTACTCCGTTGGCCGGAACAGGCAGGTCTGGGACAAGTTCTACGGCTCGGCCGCCGGTGACAAGGACAGAATCGGGTCCTTCTCCATCGGGCTGAACCCCCGGGGGAGGCCGCTGGGGCTGAACCTGACAGACTGGTTCCTGGCCGGCTCAGTGGACATCGGCATAGGTATGAACGACTACCTAGGAGGGGCCAATAAGACAACCTTCAGCTGGGCCGGCAGCGTTCCCAAAGCGACGGTGGAACTGGACGGGAAGCAGGTTGTCTCCAATGGCAAACTAACCTGACCCCTCCTTCTCTCATTTTTGATAACCTGTGGAAAAGCTACATCTCCCTCCTGGCTGACATTACGGCCGTGGCAACGAGAACCAGGAAGAAGAGAAAGAGATTAGCCTTCGAGGCAGGCAAGGTTTTCACTGTCGCGAACCGAGAGGACGATCTTCACCTTGATCTGGAAAGGGAAGCAGCTCTCTACAAAGCCTCCAAGGGCCAGGGAGGAGATCGTTCCGCCCCTCCTGAGGTGCCCTCTGATAATGTCGCTGGTCCGCGGGGCACCCGCTGGCGTTGGGTTGTCTAGCGACGAGACCGAGGAAGACCGCTACTCGCATGAGAGGGCCGCCTGCTGTCCCCCTTTCGCGGTCTCCGCTCAGTCCTTCATTCCGAGGAACTTCAGAGCGTTGTTCTTGAGGAGCCCCTCGGCGATCCCCTCCTTCAGACGAGGCTTCAGTGAACGGTCGAAGTCCCTGAGCCAATCTGCAGGCTTTATCATCGGATAGTCACTCCCAACCAGGACTCGACCCCTCAAGGGCCCGTTTATCATCGTTATCAGGCTCTCAGGGAGGTATCTGGGCAGCCAGCCTGATATGTCCGTGAAGAGGCCAGGGTTCCTCATGATTACGGCAAAGCACTCCTCCATCCAGGGCCAGCCGAAATGGGCCAGGAGGATTCTGAGATCAGGGAACGAATGGGCCACCTCGTCGAGATATATGGGGCGGGCGTAGTGGATGAGGCAGTTTCCCAGTGCCGTCGTCCCCGTGTGGTGGATAACAGACACCCCGTGTTCCTGAGCCTTACGGTATAGGGGGTACATCAGCTTCTTGTCGTCGGGGCGGACCTCGACGGCCGACGCATGGAACTTGAGGCCTGAAAGCTCAAGGCGTCCGACGGCATGCTCAAGCCTTTCCACTGCCTTGGCCCCACGAGGGTCCACACCGGCAAAACCGACAAAGAGGTCCGGATACTCCTTCACTGCTTGCGCCACGTCCTCGTTCCTCACCGTCAGCTTCCTCAAGGCCTCGTCCCCACTCTCCCCACAGTCCATGGCCAGGAGGAAGGCCTTCTCCACTCCCGCCTCCTCCAGGTCTTTCACCAGCTCAGACAGGCTGTGAGGGACATCTTCCTCCAAGGTCCTGAAGTAGTGGAGTGCCGTCCTCGCGGCTTCTGAACTCCGGACAAGAGCCCTCGTCCAAAGGTGGACATGGTCGTCAATCAGGTGGCCACGCTCCGCCCCTCCTCATGCGCTCTCCCCTAAACAACTTTGCTCGGACACTATGCGACCAATCGCCGATGAGCCGCCTTACAGGGCGATGGGCTCTCCCAATTCCGGCAGGCTCACGCTATCTGCGAGTCCAACGAACATCTCGGGATGCTGGGTGTGGATGGGGATGATTTGCCCAGGCTTCATTCGCTTCACCATGGCCTCCAACTCCGTCCTGCTGGCGTGGCCGCTGGCGTGGAGCTGATGGTGGTGCAGGCCAAATCGTTCAAGCCATGCTCGTAGCACGCGGTCCTCAAGGTCCTCCTCCTCAAAGGGCTCGCTCTTGGAGTGGATGAAGTGCCCTCCTCGGTGGGGGTTGATGTCCACCAATTCCGTCAAGTGGGTGAAATCCAGCTGGAGGACCACCTCCCCCTGATGATCGTGGATGTACTGGGCGTCCACGGCGCGATCCTTCAGCTCATCCCTCAAGGAATTCTCCCACGGGTTGCCCCTTTCCATGGCCCTAAAGTATGCCTTCGCATCGTAGTCGCGGAAGACCCTGGGAAAGTGGAGTCCAGTGTCCGACTCGAGGGCCCTCAGGAGGTAGGCGGTTTTCGCCGACGTGATGAACTCCCTTCCCGCTTCGAGGGAAGCCATGTAAAAGGTCCTCATTCGGTCGATGTCCCGGGGGTAGAAGGTGGCAACCACAAGGCGGTCGTCGGCCTTGCGAATTATGTCCACGGCTCCCCTGAACACTTCATCCTCGCTGTAGTTCCTCCTTTTCTCCTCAGGTTCCATACGGGTTCCTTCGGTGATAAGGGCGATGGGTCTTGCCTCGGTGGCGGCCTGAAGAAAATCATCCGTCATCTCACCGTGGGGTCCGTGCCACCGGAGGTCGCCCGTGTAGACGACCACTCCCTCTGGTGTGTGCAGGAGGAACCCGTAGGCCCCGGGGACTGAGTGATCCACATGGATGGGCTCGATTTCAAGTCCGTGGACGTCGACGGTGGATCCCGTCCGGAAGGTCCGATAGACGTGGGGCCCTAGGTCGACCCGAAGGGCAGTGTCCTCCCAGGCCTGGACTATGGTCCTAGCTGTCTCCCCAAGGTGCACCGGGATCGTCCTGTCAACGAACTGGAGGTGGAAGATGTGGTCGAAGTGGCAGTGGCTGATGAATATGCCGTCGAAGTCGGGCTCCCTATGAGGCATGTCAGTATCAACCAGCTTGTCCACGTCGTACAGCCCCGCTAGCCTCGGGACGAGGTCCAGGGCCAGGTAGTCCCTCAGCCCGAATCGCTGGCGGGGTATCAGCCAGGGGTCCACGAAGTACTCCTTGAGGAGGTCGAAGGGCTGCCCCATATCTAGGAAGACCCTGGCATCCCCTGCTTCGAGGAGGAACTTGTTACCTCCTATCTGTCCCACAGCCCCGTAGCAGGTGAGCCTTTGCATCCACAAGTCATTAGCTTCTGGACTACATCTTCTTTTTCGTGGTTATCGCGAGACGGTTAGAGCCGGTTCTCAGGATAGGTCTCTCACATCCACGCCCTTCCTCTCGCCCAAGGCCAGGAGGGAATTCCACACATGCTCTGTGAGAGAGCGCGCCTCCTCCATCCCCAGGGTTCCGAATCTTAATCGCCATATATCGTCGCCCAAGGGGGATAACCGACGGGTCTCTTGGTGAAGCGTCCTGCCAGTGACTGGCACAAACTCGAGCAGACATGCGAGAGCCATGAAGGCTCCTCCCGTGAACCAGACACGCATCTCCATGGCGTCCTCTAGGTCTCGGGCCTGAAGGGCGTTCCTCAGTTTGCCCAGGTCCTCGAGGGTCTCCAGCAAACAAACTCGGGCAGAATCTCGAAAGAGTTCGTGGCTAGGTTGCGTTGCCCTTTCTTTGAGGTTCAGCAGGATACCCTGAGGGTCATGGAGAGCGAGCACACTCCTCCACCCAGATACGATCTCCGGTAGCCCAGCATCTGCCTCGAAGAGGGACCTCTCCGCCGCTTCCAGCGTCAACCAGATACGTGAGACTAGGATACCTTCGATCACCTTCTTCTTGAATCCGTGAGGACTATCATGCTTGGCGAGGACGATCATATCTACATCGGAGAAGGGTCTTTCCTCGCCCACGGCGGCGGAACCCATCACCCCCACCGCAACGATGTCGTCCCCATGTTCCTCAAGCAGGTCCGAGGAAACGCGACGAGCTACCTGCATGTGATGCCCCTCCATGTGGGAAACAGGCGGCCGTCTCTCTTATTCGTTTTCCTCCTCTTCCTCCAGCCTGGATATCCTCCGGTAGCTCCGCCAGAGGTTCTCGTAGGAGTTGTCAGCGTCACTCATCTTCGAATACGCGTTGGAGAGATGCCCTTTGAGGGTGCTCCAATGGCCGTCAAAGGTCTCGAACCGACGGTTGAGCTTCCTCAGGCGGTTCTCGATGTCCTCCGCCCGTTCCGCGATCTCCTCCGCCCTTACGGCCATGGCTAGGACGTTGAGCGTGGCTACAAGGGTGCTGGGGGAGACCAGGTTGACCCCCCGGGCCGCAGCATCCCGCAGAAGTTCCCCCTCCGCCTCGGTCAGGTACTGGTACACGGCTTCGGCCGGGATGAAGGCTATGGCGAAGGGGGCCCCACCCTCTTCCGGCTTCACGTAGTCGTCTGCAATCTTGGCCACATGACGACCCACATCTTGGGAGAACTCCTTAGCGCAGCGCTTCCTCTCCTTCTCCTCCCCCGCATCTAGCATCCTCCTGTAGTTTTCCAGGGGGAACTTGGCGTCGATGCAGAGGGTGCCCTGAGAGGTCATGATGTGGGCGTCTGGCGTTCCGAAGCCCCTTATCTGCTTCCGAATGCCCACCTTGTCCGGGGGAAAGATATCCTTCAGCAGTTCCTCCAACTGGAACTCCGCGAACTGGGCCCTCCCCCTCTTCACCTCGAAAAGGGTCTGAAGGCTGCTGGAAGAACTGAGGATCTGTTGGGCCGTGGCCTTGATGGCGCCCAGGTCCTTGTCCAGTCCAAGGTCGCGCACAGAGGTGGCGAAGGCACCTCGAAACACGTCGGAGCTCTGTCCAATGGAGTTCCGCAGAGCAGCCTCAAACGTCCGGGGGTCGTACGCACCCGGGCCCCGGGAGAGTCGAAGGGCTATCCATGCCAGAAGAAGGATGGCTGCCAGTATGCCTACAACGATGAAGACCTCAAGGACCTCAACCATCTGCGCCCATCCCCGGCCTTGCCCTGGCTGGTCGAGGATGTGCAGTGCCCCCGATAAGCCTTTCCTAAGATGTACAGGAAAGAGACTGAGATTGTCTCACCTAATCCAGGACCATAGTTGTCTGAGCAACCTGGCTGCTCAAGGTAGCCTCGGCCCTCACGCCCTAGCGTACTTCCGGGGCCCCTCCTGGAATATGTCGCCGCCCCTGACGTCATTGGCCACGATTGTGGGGAAGTCCTTCACCTGAAGCTCCCGAATGGCCTCCGTGCCAAGATCTTCGTAAGCGATTACCTTTGACGCCGTAATCCTCTTGGCGAGGACGGCTCCCGCACCCCCGACGGCGATGAGGTACACCGCCTTGTGTTTGACCATGGCATCAATAACAGGTTTGGTGCGGTAACCCTTGCCGATGGTCGCCTTCAACCCCCGCTCTATAAGGCGGGGCGCATAGGTGTCCATCCGGATGGAGGTGGTAGGGCCTGCGGATCCAATGACCCTACCGGGCCTAGCAGGTGTGGGGCCTACATAGTAAATGATCTGGCCTCGGAGTTCCAGGGGCAGCGCTTTCCCCTGGTCTAGGGCCTCAACGAGCCGCTTGTGGGCCGCATCCCTGCCGGTGTATATGGTTCCCGTGATGGAGACGCGGTCTCCTACCCTAAGGCTCTCCACATCCTCATCATGGAGGGGCGTCTCCAGCTGAATGGCAGCTGACACTTTCAAAGGACCGCCTCCTTGTACCTGTGAGCGTGGCACTCAAGGTTGACGGCCACAGGCAGGCTGCCGATGTGACAGGGCGCCTCCTCGATGTGGACATCCAGAGCCGTCACCGTCCCACCCAGGCCCTGGGGTCCGATGCCCAGACCGTTGATGTCCTCCAGCAGCTCCTTCTCCAGCTTGGCCAGGTGCGCTTTTGGGTTCCTGGACCCAAGCTTCCGGAAGAGGGCTCTCTTGGCGAGCAGGGCACACGTCTCGAAGTTGCCTCCCAGGCCCACGCCGACGATGATGGGCGGGCAGGCATTCGGTCCCGCTTTTCGTACCGTCTCGAGGACGAACTCCTTAATGCCTCGGACTCCATAAGCGGGGGAGAGCATCTTCAGGGCGCTCATATTCTCCGCTCCCGTTCCCTTCCCTGCCACCGTTATCCTGACCTTGTCCCCGGGCTCGAGGTTCAGGTGCACTACTGCGGGAGTGTTGTCCTTCGTGTTCGTCCTATCGAGGGGATCGGCCACCACCGAGGCCCTCAGATAACCCTCCTTGCACGCCTCGGCTACGCCTCGGTTGATGGCGCCCACCAAATCCGAGCCGTTGAACCTGACCTCCTCCCCCAAATCCAGGAAGACGACAGCCATGCCAGTATCCTGGCAGATGGGAAGCTGCTCCTCCTTCGCGACCGCTGCATTCTCCATCAAGACCTGAAGGACCTCTTTGCCCGGGGGCGATTCCTCCTTCTCCAAAGCCTCCTGGAGCGCCGCGAGCAGGTCCTCCTGTATGTCGTAGCATGCCTCCACATATAGCTTCTTGACCGTCTCCGTCACCTGGGAGAGGCTCAGCGTCCTCATCTGATCACCTTTGGGATGATGGGGGTGGATGGCCCTGGTCGAACTATGAGGTTTGCGTAAATACTGTTGGTATTGGCCGTCACCGAAGGAACATAGGCTTACGAGTTGCCTAGATCTTGTTTGAGCCGGCACTCCCTGAGGGAAATGATATAGAACGGGACCGATAACCGCCCCATGATATCGAGGATATTGGACGTCGCAGTGGTCGTATCAGACCCCAGAAAGGCGAAAGAGTGGTATCGGGATAAGCTGGGATTCAACGTTGAAGGGGAGCCCGAGGGTCACTGGGTGGTCGCTTACCCCAAGAGTGCCGCCGAGGGAACCCACCTTCACCTTTGTGGAGGTTTCTATCCCCTGGAACCAGGGAACACTGGAATTGGACTGGTTACAGAGAACCTGGATGAGACTTTCCGTGAACTCAAGGAGAAGGGAGTCGAGTTCACGGAGGAACCAAAGCGGGAGGACTGGGGCACCTACGCCATGTTCAAAGACATGGATGGGAACGAGTTCTGGCTGTTCGAGGAGTAGGACGCCGCCCCTCAGGGAAGGAACCGGACACGGCGGGTTCAGTCACGGTGGTACTGGATGATAGACGTGAGGCTTGCTCTCATTGGCTTCGGAAACGTTGGTCGCGGCTTCTGTCACCTCCTCTCGGAGAAGGGAGACGTCCTGCGAGAGAGGTATGGTTGCCGGCTGAAGATCCTTGCCGTAACCGACATCAAGTGGGGGTCTGTCTTCTCGGAGGCCGGCCTTGAACCGTCGACCCTTACGGGTATTGTGGAGCAGGGAGGGACCCTCGACGCTTATCCCTCAGGTACGAAGGGCCTCGATGCCCTCGAGACGATTCGGCTGCCAGTAGACGCTATCGTGGAGGCCACTTGGACGAATCTCGAAACGGGAGAGCCGGGCCTGACTCATATAAAAGAGGCCTTGAAGGCAGGGAAGGACGTAGTCACGACAAACAAAGGGCCCATAGCCCTCGCCTACAAAGAGCTCAGGGAGCTAGCAGACAGTAAGGGCAGGCAGCTGCGGTTCAAAGGAACGGTAATGAGCGGAACGCCGAGCTTCGACCTGCCCTTGGAGACAATGCCCGGTGTGAAGGTCGTTTCCACTGTAGGAATACTCAATGGCACGTGCAACTTCATCCTCTCCGAAATGTCCCGGGGGATCTCTTACGAGGAGGCGCTGAGGGTGGCGCAGTCCCGAGGTCTTGCGGAGGCAGATCCGAGCGCCGACGTCGAGGGCTGGGACGCCGCGGCCAAGGCCACCATCCTTGGGAACGTCCTGATGGATGGAGGGCTGCGAGTGCAGGAGATTCCAAGGAAAGGCATCACGGGCCTTGTGCAGGCAGACTTGAAGGAGGCCGAGGGAAGGAAGCGCAGAGTGAAGCTCATCACCCGCGTTTGGAGGGAGGGGAACGAAGTGACCGCATCCGTGGGGCCCGAGGCCGTGCCTAAGACGAGTCCGCTTGCCCACGTGGAAGGCCCCCTGAATGCCCTCGTGATGGAGACAGATACCCTGGGGCCCTTTACCGTTATTGGCCCCGGTGCAGGGCCTAGGGAGACAGGTCAGGCGGTACTCTCCGACCTGGTGAAGGTCGCACTATCGAGACCCGGATAGGAGGCTTTCTGCAGCACCCGCTTCACATGCTAAGGGCGCCCCTCAAGAGGTCCGTCATGGCTCCGGGCAGGGACACATTTCTCGCCGCCTCCTTGAGAAACGAGGTGACTACCTTCTCCTTCGGGCTGCCGTCTACGGTATATATCCTCTCCATCAGATCGCAGATGAGCCTCGGGTAGGCGGAGTACAAGCGAGGACTCTTGAGAAAATCAGGAGCTCTCCTGAAAGTGACCAGGTCGTTCAGGATGGCGTGCTCCCTCAGCCTCTCCACGTAACTGCTCAGCCCGGAGGCGGAATAGTCTCCAGCCTGGTGGGCCGTTTCATAGGCTTGTGCGGCCGCCAACCCGGATGCGATGGCCAGGTCCACCCCGCGGAAGGTGTAGCCATTGTTGAGGAGGAAGCCAGCTGCATCCCCCGCTACCAGTACGCCATTCCCGTAGGCCCGGGGCATCATCCCGAGTCCCATGTCGGGGATGAGATGTGCAGAGTACTCCACCACCTTCCCGCCCCGGATGAGACGCTGGACCACAGGGTGCAGCTTGAAGGCCTCCATCAGTTCCTGCACCTCCTTCCGCTGGACGCTCACCGATGCAGCCTTGGCCACGATGCCCAAGGAGAGGGTGGACCTATTGGTGTAGAGGAAACCACCCCCGGGTAGCCAGCTAGTAGCGTATCCGGCGAAGACGTAGGCCGCCCCCTCGTTCTCTGTCAGATTGAACCTCTCCTCAATCGCCTTCTCCGAAAGCTCGATTGTCTCCTTCACCCCGATGGAGACCTCGCTAGACATCATCTCCCCCCTCAGCCCGACGCTCTTTGCCATGAGGGAAAGGGCGCCGTCGGCGGCGATGACCACATCCGCTTGAGCGTGGTCTCTTCCCGCAGTCAACCCCTTCACCTGGCCATTCTCTTGCCAGAGTTCATCGACCTTGATTCCTGTGATCAGGAGGGCCCCGGCCTCTTCCGCCTTCCCCGCGAGCCACCTGTCAAAGGAACCTCTAATGGCCGTGAAGCTGGGTGCTGGTGCCTCGGCTGCTTTGGGTGAGTCGTACTCCAAGGATACCGCCGAGTCCTCGTCCATAAAGACTATGTGCTCCCGGGTGACGAAGCGCTCAATAGGGGCATCCTTCCAGTCATCCCCGAGAAGCCTTTGCAGGGGGTAGGCGTAGATGCGACCGCCAAACACGTTCTTCTGGCCCGGAACGTTGCCCCTCTCCACCAGGAGGACCTCGTAACCCTTCTTGGCCAGATAGTATGCGGCAGAGCTGCCTGCCGGACCCGCACCAACGATGGCCACGTCGAATCGGTCCATGCGTTCACCGCAAGGGCCTTTGAAGTTCTTCAGGCTAAAATAGGTTGGCTCGACGAAGAGGTCCGGCGTCGTTCAACCGTTCTCATCGGTGAGAATGATTTCGAAATCTGTTGAAAAAGCCTTATGAAGAAACTTCGGGCGTTGGGACTGCGATACCATGAAATACGTGAGCACGGCGGTATTGGCGGCGTTTCTCCTGCTTTCCGTCCTCGGCCCGTTGGCCGCGGTGGCGGAAGACGGGAGCGACGCCTCAGAGCAGGAGTTTGAGAGCGCTTCCAGAAGAGTGGAGGTGGACGAGCTGGAGGGAGAGCTAGAGGTCAGGTCCATCGGTACTGACGGTGACAGGATCAGGATGAGGCTCAGAGGCGATGAGGCAGAACTCAGGTTCGACTTCTTCACGCCCGAGACCAACTCCACTGAGGTGCAGCTGCAGCTGACCTTCGAATCCCTCTGGGAATACCTGGACGAGAATGGAAACGGGAGGTTTGACTCGGGAGAAAGGATCGTCCAGGACATCAGAGTGGACGACATGCCCTTCGTGGGGCCGAGCACTGAGCCCTTCAGTGGCGGCACGCGGATCGAGTTGGAGTACAGCCTCGCGGACCTTGATTTCCAGCTGGTCTTCTGGGTCTTCGAGAACGAGACCGATCTCAACGGCACATTGGTAAGGCCCACCGAAGTGAAGTTTGACATAACGCTTCGTGACTTCCCCTTCGCGAGGGAGGACAGCGGCTTGGCTGTTGTCATGGAGCTGAAGACAGAGGTGGAGCCACGGATGTCCTCCAACACAACCCAAGAGACCCTGCAGGCGGTAAGTGTGAGATTCGAAGGATTCTTCGGCTGGTCGAGGACTGCCGAAGTCGATGGGGAGACGGTGCCGGTGAATTCCACGGTCCTGAAGGTGGAGACGGAAGTCGAGACAGGCAGCGAGGTGGAATTCGAGGTCGAGAGGACAGTCGCACTGGCATATCCGAGCGGCTCCCTGCTGGTCCATGACCCCGTGGTTGGTGTGACCCGGGTAGCTGAGGACACGGGCCTCACGGGCCTTGGCTCCACGAGCTATGTGATCTACGGGGCGGCAGCGGCCATCGGGTTGGCGACGGTCATCCTGCTCCTCCTCCGGCGACGTCGGCAGCCCTGAGGGCAAGGAGGGATTCCGTCGCTCCAGAGCCTTCGAGAGGCTGGGAATACATCCAACACCCTCGAAGGCTCATCGAATTTGAGGAGTGAAAAATCAGCGGAAGGCCAAGGAACGTTCGAATCATGTGGAACAATACTTAAGAAGGAAGGAGGCCCATCGCTCTTGGAGACCATGAAGGCTGTCCACGCTGCAATCCTCGTTACGGTTCTGTTGATGACACTCCTTGGGTCCTCCGTCCTCGCCCGTGGTTCATCTGAGGATGAGCCGGTGAGTCAACACGTGGAAGAGTTCGAGAAGGAACCTCGAGATGTGGTCGTGGAGTCCAAGGACGGGGAGTTCGAAATCAGGTCCGACAGGCTAGACGAAGACAGCCTCAGGGTAAGGTTCAGGGCGGACCAAGGAGAGTTGAGGCTAGATTTCACGGACCTAAAGAACAACTCCCTGGAGGTCAGCCTGCGACTGACAGCAAAGGCCCTGGTTGAGTACCTCGACGAGAACTCGGACGGGGACTTCGACCTGGCGGAGCGGGTGCTGCAGGACTTCGAGGTTGACGAGATGGTGTTCGAGGTCGCCAACCCCAGCCCCCTCGAGGACGGTTACCAGATAGCGGTGGAATATGGGCTGCTTGAGACTGACCTCTCCTTCAAGCTGGTCTTCTGGATATTCGGGAATGAGACGCAGCTGAACGGTATCTTACTCCACCCGACCGAGGTGAAGTTCGACGTCCATGTCGCGTTCTTCCCCTTCGAAAGCGAGTTTAGCAGTCTCGCCCTCATGTTGGAGCTGGAGACCGAGGTGGAGCCCCAGGTCAACCGGAGCGTCGTGAGCCAGGTGGAGCTGGAGGCCTTGGGCGAGCGTTATGAGGGCTTCTTCAGGTGGTCCGATACGGCCGTCGTGGATGGAGTCGTCCTCCCCGTGGGATCGACTGTGATAAAGGTCGAGACTGGGGTGGAGCCGGGAGACGGGGTGGAGTTCGAGGTGGAGAGAACAGTAGCCCTCTCCTATCCCAGGGGCGCGGATATCCTCCACGACCCCGTCGTAGGTGTTGCGGCCATTCCCATCTTCGTGGAGCCGCCTGGGCCGCCTGGGCCGCCCGGACCTGTGGCAGGCCTCAGCTACACCATCTACGTCGCGGCGTTGGGAATCTCGGCCCTCTTCGTCGTCGCCACGTTGCTGGCACGAAGGAGAAGGAAGTAGGCCCTTCACCTTCGCTGCGGAACGAAGAAAGTCTATTATCACAACGGGTATTGGGGTGGCCATGGTCACGATCGCCGATCTAGTCCCGGAACTCCAGAGTGGCGCCATGGCTCTCGCTACCGTCCTCTCCCTAGCCCTGCTGATTATTGCCATCCTGTCATATCGGAGGGCCAGGGAAGGACGCATCCTCTTGGTCTCTGCCGCCTTTGGCATCTTCTTCGTGAAGAACCTCCTCCTCTCCTACCTCATATTCGCAGCCGAGCTCGGGAACATATTTCTATACTCGGCCGCCTTCGACAGCGCTGTCCTTTTGAGTTTCTACCTTGCCCTATTCCGAAGGAGATAGCCCCCTTGAAGGAGCTCCTGGAGCTGGACAATCGCAGGAGAATTTTCGAGTTTCTGCAACAGTATCCAGGCCTTCACCTGAGGGAGCTGGAGAGGCAGCTGGGGATGGACGTCAGGGCTCTTAGATACCACCTGGACTTCCTTGAGAAGCATGAGGCCGTTACCTCCCTTATGCAGGAGGGTTACCTCCGCTACTACCCACGGCAGTGGGACGAGGGCTACTTCAGGGAGAGGATAGGACCCTTCGAGAAGAGGGTCCTGGGCGTCCTGAGGCAGAGGGTCCCCCTCCAGCTGGTCCTTCTTCTACTGGACCGGAGCGAGATGTCCAGCGATGAGCTGAAGGAGGAGGCTAGCATAGCGGCATCGACCCTCAGCTACCACCTCAAGAAGCTCTCCAGGCTGCAGCTGCTAAAGTCCAGGCATGAAGGGAAGAGAAAGATCTACGGAGTGGTGGACGCCACCGTCATCGTTCAGCTTCTGATGAAGTATCGGCCGACGAGAGACCTGGTTGAGGACTTCATAGACCTCTGGGAGAAGATTGGTCTATGATGTATCCGCTTCCAAGGGGCCTTCCATCCGCCTCACGTTGGACTCGATACCAGCTGCGATTTCCCTCTTGATGCGCATCCACAGGAACGGGAGGAGGAGCCTGAGCCAGCCGTTCCCGCGGACCTCGCCTAGGACCACAAGCTGGGTGCCCTCCGCCACCGGGGCGAACATGTACCTTAGCCAAACTCTCAGAAGTCTACCCTCATAGTCCACGGTGTAGGAGTCAGGTGGCTCGATTCTCACCGAGCCCCGAAGCCGGAGTCGCCTGCCCAGGTAGAGATACTCATCTTCCAGGAGCAGCTGGTTCTGACCCTTCAACCGAATCCCTCGGGATAGCAGGGGTCCTTCCGGGTTCCCATCCTCATCTGAGAAGGACGTCCACCACGCGTAGGCCTGCTCCTGAGGGACGTGGACGATGAACACAAGCCTGAATCTCATGTCGGGACCATGCAAGCCCCAGTCCCTTAAAGCCCGTTGGCCTCTGAACATCCCCGGCCCTGAGTCTACAGTCGGGACTTCATCAATGTTTTAATAGCGGGGGTCCTACCCATAAGGTGCGCATGGTGGAAGAGGCGGAGCCCACTGCGGAGAAGCGGCTCAGTGTCGATGACAGGGTTGGTCTGAACAGCTTCGAGTTCGATGAAGAGCCCTTCATCACCGTGGACACCGAACTCTGTCTGAAGTGTCAACTAAAGCCCTGCCTCTACGTCTGCCCCAGCAAGGTCTACCGGTGGGAGGACGGCGAACTGGTGTACAATATCGAGGGTTGCATAGAGCTGGGAGCCTGCTTCATAGTGTGCCACGAGCTGGGCAACAAGGCAATTCGATGGAGCTACCCCCGGGGTAGCAAGGGAGTCCAGTTCAATTTTGGCTAGCCTCGCCAGTCGTCTTTCCTGTGTTTCCCCCTCCAGGCTCTCTGAACATATGTCGTCATGCAGTCGGCCATGGAACAACCTCTTTAAAGGTCAGTACATATCCAACGCCAGATGCTTGCCCAGAGGAAGCCCGAGTGGCTGAGAGTGGGACTCCCGGGGGGAGAATCCTACTTCGGTCTGAAGACTCTCCTCCGGGGCCTTCAGCTTCACACCGTTTGTGAGGAGGCCCACTGTCCCAACGTCGGAGAGTGCTGGGGCGGAGGCACGGCGACGATCATGCTGATGGGTGACCTATGCACTCGGGGCTGCCGGTTCTGTGCCGTCAAGACGGGCAATCCCAGAGGTCAGTTGGATGCAGACGAGCCCATCAAGGTGGCCGAGGCCGTCGGCAGGCTCGGCCTCACATATGTCGTCCTTACCTCCGTCGACCGCGACGACCTCCCCGATGGCGGTGCCTCCCACTTCGCGGCCACCGTGAAGGCCATAAGGGCCAGAGATCCAGAGATAATTGTAGAGGCCCTGGTTCCTGACTTCCAGGGGGATCTGGTAGCCGTCAGAACTGTGGTTCGCTCGGGCCCCGAGGTCCTGGGCCAGAACCTGGAGACGGTGGAGCGATTGACGCACCCCATCAGAGACCGCAGGGCGGGCTACCACCAGACCCTTCACGTGCTGAAGAAGGCCAAGGAAATGGGGGCCGACATCTTTACTAAGTCATCCCTCATGTTGGGTCTAGGCGAAGAAGAAGAGGAGGTCCTCCAGGCCATGAGGGACCTGAGGAAGGCTGGCGTCGATATCCTCACTCTGGGGCAGTACCTCAGGCCCAGCAACAGGCATGCCCCCGTGTTACGATACGTTCCCCCTGAGGAATTCGACTACTACAGGGAGCGGGGGGACGATATGGGATTCCTCTACGTTGCCTCAGGTCCCCTGGTCCGGAGTTCGTATCGAGCGGGGGAGTACTTCGTGGAGAGAGTGCTCCGCCGGAACGTCTCGGAGGCGCCTCTGAGGAGGTAGTCAGATGGGAGAACTGCTTCAGGTCATCGGCCCTGACGGAAACTACGACGAGAAACTTGAGCCCAAACTGTCTGAGGAGGAGCTTGTCAGGCTCTACCGCCACATGGTTCTAACGCGGGTATTGGATACTCGAGCCATGGCCCTCCAGCGCCAGGGGAGAATCGGCTTCTTTGTCCCCAGCCAGGGCGAGGAGGCGGTTCAGGTGGGGAGCAGCGCTGTCTTGAAGTCCGAGGACTGGGTGGTTCCAGCCTACAGAGAACAGGGCGCGGCCTTGGTGAGAGGCTTCCCGCTCAAGACCGTCATGGCCCAGCTCTACGGGAACAAGGAGGACATCCTCAAAGGGCGGCAGATGCCCAACCACTTCGGGAACAAGTCCGTCAACTTCGTCACTCCGTCCAGCCCCGTGGGAACCCAGCTCCCCATCGCCGTGGGCGTGGCCTGGGCCGCTAGGATGAGAGGCGACAAGGTCGCCGTTGTCGTGTACTTCGGGGACGGCGCCACTTCCCAGGGCGACTTCCACGTGGCCATGAATTTCGCTGGGGTGTTCAACGCACCTGTGGTCTTTGTCTGCAAGAACAACCAGTGGGCCATATCCGTTCCCTTCGAGCGGCAGACGGCCTCCGAGAACATCGCCGTCAAGGCCCAGGCCTACGGTTTCAGCGGTGTGCGGGTGGACGGGAACGACATCTTGGCGGTGTATTCCGCCTGCAAGGACGCGGTGGAGGCTGCCAGGAAGGGAAAGGGTCCGACCCTGGTGGAGGCCGTCACCTACCGTATGGGCCCTCATTCAACGTCCGATGACCCCAAGAGGTATCGGTCTGAGGCAGAACTGGAGGAGTGGAAGCAGCGGGACCCCATCCTCCGTTTCCAGCTCTACCTAAAGGCCAAGGGGATCTGGGACGAGGAGCTGGAGGCCAACGTTCGTCAGGAGGTGGAGGACCTGGTGACGGGGGCCGTGAAGTGGGCCGAGGAGATAGGCCCGCCGCCGTTCGAGACCATATTCGAGGATGTATACGAGGGAATCCCATGGAACCTCGCGGAACAGATGGAGGAGTTTCTCAGGCTTCAAAGGAGGTCCTAAATGGCGACGATGAACTTAGTTCAGGCGGTCAACCGAGCCTTGAGGGAGGAGATGGAGAGGGATGACCGCGTCATCATCCTGGGGGAGGACGTGGGGAAAAACGGTGGCGTCTTCCGGTGCACTGAAGGCCTATATGACATGTTCGGTCCGGACAGGGTCATAGACACCCCCCTGGCGGAGTCAGGCATCATAGGAGCGGCCATCGGCATGGCCCTCTACGGGTTGAGGCCAGTGCCGGAGATTCAGTTCTTGGACTTCATCTACCCGGCCTTCGATCAGATCGTCAGTGAGGCGGCCAAGTTCAGGTACCGGTCCGGAGGCGAGTATCCCTGCCCCATCACCATACGGACGCCCTACGGCGGGGGCATCAAGGGAGGCCACTACCATTCCCAGAGCACCGAGGCCTACTTCGCCCACACTCCAGGCCTGAAGGTGGTAATCCCCTCCAACCCCTACGACACCAAGGGCCTCCTCCTGTCGTCCATCCGAGACCCGGACCCCGTCATGTTTCTGGAGCCCAAGAAGTCCTACTTCTCCGTTCGCGGCGACGTACCCGAGGAGGAGTACACCGTTCCCCTAGGCCAGGCCAAGGTGCTGAGGGAGGGAGACGACGTCTCCCTATTCGCCTATGGGGCCATGATCCACGTCTGCATGGAGGCCGCTAAGAAGGCGGAGGAGGAGGGAATTGAGACCGAGGTGGTGGATCTCAGGACCCTGATCCCGCTGGACATCAGTGCCATCCTCGATTCCGTCCGCAAGACTGGGAGGGCCGTCATCGTGTATGAGGCTCCAAAGACCTGTGGTTTCGGCGCGGAGATCGCGGCTCTCATCGCCGAGAAGGCCATCGAGCACCTTGAGGCGCCTATCCTCCGGGTAGCTGGCTTCGACACTCCCTTCCCGTATACTCTGGAAGACCTCTACCTGCCCAGTCCGGAGAGGGTCCTGGACGCCGTGGAGAAGGCCTACAGCTTCTAGGAGGTATCGAATGGCTAAGGAGTTCCGGTTGCCAGATATAGGGGAGGGCCTCACCGAGGGCGAGATCATCAAGTGGTTTGTCGAGGAGGGTCAAGAGGTGAAGGAGAACGACCCCCTGGTGGAGGTGATGACGGAGAAGGTGAACGTGGAGATTCCGAGCCCCTTCACCGGTGTCGTGCTGAAGGTCATGGCCCAGGAGGGGCAGGTGGTGAAAGTGGGGGAGACCATCATCGTCGTCGGGGAGAAGGGGGAGGAGGTTCCCGAAGTGGAGGAGGCTGCTCCCGCTGAGGAAGCAGTGGAAGAGGTGGAGGAAGAGCCGGCGGAAGAGGTGGAGGAAGAGCCGGTGGAAGAGGTGGAGGAAGTGCCGGCTGAGGCGGAGCCCGAGGAGATGCCTGCCGAGGCAGCAGCACCGCGGGGGAAAGTCCTCGCGACCCCTGCCGTGAGACGTCTGGCCAGAGAGCTCGGCGTTGAGCTGACACAAGTGCGGGGGACAGGCCCCCGAGGCAGGGTGACGGAGGAAGACGTGAGGAGCCATTCTGAGGTTGCTGAGGTCAAACCCGAGGTTACACCCGAAGTGACGCCCGCGGTGGAACCCGAAATGGCACCCGAAGTGGAACCCGAAATGGAACCCGAAGTGGAGGTGGCCGTCGAGGAGGAAATAGTGGAGAGGGTCCCAATCCGGGGGGTCCGCAGGACCATCTCCGAGAGGATGCATCGGTCAAAGACTACCGCTGCTCACTTCACCTATGTGGAGGAGGCGGATGTCTCCGAACTAGTGGCCCTCCGCGAGAGGGCCAAGGCCTTGGCAGAGGAGAGGGGTGTCAAGCTCACCTACTTGCCCTTCATCCTCAAAGCCCTAGTGGCTTCCCTCAAGGAGCATCCTCGGCTCAACGCCACCGTGGACTGGGATAAGGGCGAGGTCCTTCTGAAGAGGTACTACAACATCGGCATCGCCACAGCCACTGAGCAGGGCTTACTCGTGCCCGTGCTGAAAGGTGCGGACCAGAAGACCGTATTCGAGTTGGCGAGGGAGGTTGAGGAACTCTCGGAGAAGGCCAGATCGGGGAAGCTCTCTCTGCACGAGGTCCAGGACTCCACCTTCACCGTGACGAGCCTTGGAGCTCATGGGGGTCTCCTCGCGACACCCATCATCAACCATCCCGAGGTGGCCATCCTAGGAATCCATAAGATTGCCAAGCGGCCAGTCGTGCGGGACGGTCAGGTCGTCATCCGAGACATGATGAACGTCAGCCTCTCCTTCGATCACCGCATCATCGACGGCCACGTGGGAGCCGCCTTCACAGAGACCCTGGTCAGCTACCTTGAAGACCCTGGCCTCCTCTTACTACAGGTGCTGGAGTCGGGTGAGTGATGGCCAGGAAGGTGAAGGCCGCCGTCATCGGCGCGGGGCCTGGAGGATACGTGGCGGCCATCCGCCTTGGCCAGCTTGGTGTTAAGACGGTGCTTGTGGAGAAGGACAGGCTCGGTGGAGAATGCCTCAACTACGGCTGCATACCCTCCAAGGCCCTCATCCATGTGGGCGACTTGGTTCACAAGATCCGGGGCGCGGAGGAGATGGGGGTGCATGTGGAGGGACTAAAGGTTGATGCCCCAAAGATGCAGGCCTGGAAGCAGTCCGTCGTTGACCGCCTGCAGAAGGGCATTGCTCGGCTCTGTGAGTCTGTGGGAGTCGAGATTCTGTATGGCAGCGCCGCCTTCACGTCCCCGGATCGGCTTGAGGTGTCCAACGCCCAGGGGACGACGGTCCTGGAGCCGGAGAACGTCATCGTAGCCTCGGGGTCCGAGCCAATACCGCTGAAGGGGTTCGACGTAGACGGAGAGCGGGTAATCAATCCCCGGCAATCCTTGGAGCTCCAGAGGGTGCCTGAGAGCATGACCATCATAGGCGGGGGTATCACGGGCCTCGAGATCGGGACCATGTACGCGAAGCTCGGGACTCGCATAGTCGTCGTTGAGATGCTTGAGCAGCTGATCCCAGGCCTCTCCCTCGATATCGTGCGGGTCTTGGAGAGGTCCCTCCGTCGCATGGGGATAGAGTACCACGTGAGTTCGAAGGCCCTGGGCATAGAGAGGACCGATGACGGTGTCGTGATCGACGTGCAGACCCCGGACAAGCGAATGAAGGTGGAAAGCGAGCTTCTCATGGTTTCCGTGGGCCGGAGACCTAGGACGGGGGGATTGGGATTGGACAAGGCGGGAGTCAAGCTTGACTCTCATGGTTTCATAAAGGTAGACAAGTCCATGAGGACTAACGTCCCCGGGGTATACGCCATCGGTGACGTCATAGGCATGCCATACCTTGCCCACAAAGCTTCCAAAGAGGGCCTGGTGGCTGCTGAGGCAATTGCTGGACTGCCATCAGAGGTCGATTACAGGGCCATGCCCGCCGCCATCTTCACAGATCCTGAGGTTGCTTTGGTCGGTCTTTCGGAGGAGGAGGCGGAGAAGGAGGGCTATGAAATCGTCGTGGGCAAGTTCCCCTTCCTAGCCTCGGGCAGAGCATTGACCCAGGGTGAGGCTGATGGCTTTGTGAAGGTGATAGCCGAGCAGTCCTCAAGGGAGGTACTCGGCGTCCATATCGTGGGCCCCGATGCCTCGAACCTCATCAGCGAGCTCGCCTTGGCCATAGAGCTGGGGGCCGTGGCGGAAGATATCGGCCTGACAGTGCATCCCCACCCCACCCTTTCTGAGAGCATCATGGAGGCGGCGGAAGACGTCCTGGGCAAAGCTATCCACATGCCGAAGAAATGAACCGAAACTGCATCCTGATGGATCTCGGCCTTGTCGAGTATAGGCAGGCGTGGGAGCTGCAGAAGTCCCTCGTCGTGCAACGTCTGGATGGTAACATACAGGATGCCCTTCTGCTATTGGAGCATCCCCCGGTCTACACCGTCGGTCGCCGCGGTACCCCAGAGGGCCTTGAGGAACTTGGCCTGCCCGTATATGAGGTGGAGAGGGGCGGGGATGTGACCTACCACGGGCCGGGGCAGCTGGTGGGCTACCCGATCCTGGCCCTACCAGGCGGGAAACTGGACGTGAAGAGGTACGTGACCTACCTGGAGGAGGTCCTTATAGGCACGGCAGCTGACTTCGGCGTGACTGGCCATAGGGGTGCTCATGCAGGAGTTTGGGTGGGACCGAGGAAGCTGGCGTCCATCGGGATTGCCGTGAAGCACTACGTGACCTACCACGGTTTCGCCCTCAACGTGAACACAGACCTGACCGCCTTCAGGAAGATCAAGCCCTGCGGCATTGAAGGCTCCCTCATTACCTCCATGGAAGAGGTTCTCGGTGGACACGTCCCGATGGAGGATGTGAAAGCATCCCTGCTTCGACATTTTTCCTGGGCATTCAGAATGGATATGCGCCCTTCGGGGGAGACTCTCAGAGAATACCTGCATCTGATGAGTCGGCTGCAGCAATAGGGTTCAAGGGTCGCTGCAGTCCCTCTCATAGCCACAGTTGAAGCACCTGAGCCTGCAGTGGATATCCACGAGGACGTGTCCACAGCGGTCACAGATCTCTGCCTCGAGTTCCAGCAACAATTGCAGTTGGCTGGCCTCAGAGATAAGGTCTGGGTGTTCCCGCAGCAGTTTCAAATAAGTTCCCTCTCATGGCGATAGGGTGAAGAGGGTGGCCTTTCTCGTCAACCCCATTGCCGGCATGGGTGGAAGGGTGGGCCTGAAGGGGACGGACAACGTGGTGGAGGAGGCCCTCGCCATGGGGGCTCGCCCCGTGGCCCCCTCAAGGGCCGTCGAAGCCCTCTCGTCCTTTCGCGAGATGGAAGCCCCTACTGAAGTTCAATGGCTCACGTGCGGACCGCCTATGGGAGAAACCGAGCTAAAGGCGGCCAACTTTCCACCGGATTCCACGGAGATCCTGTATTATCCATCGAAGAAAACGACGGCACGGGATACGGTGAAGGCCTCAGAGATGTTCGCGGAGGCGGGTGCAGACATCCTACTCTTCTGCGGAGGGGACGGGACTGCTCGGGACATCCTCGACGCCGTCGGCTCCAGACTGCCCATCCTAGGAATCCCCGCTGGCGTCAAGATGCACTCCGCCGTCTTTGGGGTAAGCCCAGAGGCCTCCGCGGCAACCTTGGCCCGCTACCTCGGTGGAGAGCTCTCGACGGGGGAGGCGGAAGTCCTCGATCTTGACGAGGAACGCTATAGGAGAGGTGAGTGGTCCCTCAAGCTCTACGGACTTGCCCTTACGCCCCGGGAGCCCAACCTAGTGCAGGCGGGCAAGCTCATGGTACTGGAGGTGGCGGATGAGGCCATCAGGGAGGAGATGGCTGACTACGTAGGGGAACTCATGGACGAGGAGCCGGAGACCCTCTTCATCTTCGGGCCTGGGGGCACCACCCACGGAATATGCCGGCATCTGGGGCTGGACACCACTCTCTTGGGGATCGACGCCGTCCTCGCCAGGAAGCTCGTGGGGCGGGATCTGAACGAGGAAGGCCTGCTGAGGCTCCTAACGTCCTATCCGACGGCCAAGCTGGTCCTGAGCCCCATTGGCGCCCAGGGCTTCATCCTGGGCAGGGGGAATCTACAGCTGAGTCCCGAGGTCCTTCGCAGGGTGGGACTCCATAACATTATCATCGTGGCCACCCCCTCCAAGCTGCGCGCGACACCGCAGCTCAGGGTCGACAC
>JABAOD010000544.1_pt2 | contig 44820 bp, 38 predicted proteins | sample 7062151 | NCBI WGS metagenome assembly JABAOD01 (sample SAMN14538626, study PRJNA623070) | marine sediment metagenome | biome: marine biome [ENVO:00000428]; feature: marine pelagic biome [ENVO:01000023]; material: deep marine sediment [ENVO:00002113] | place: India: Gulf of Khambhat ... | reverse complement strand
CCAAGTACCTGGTCTATGTGGTCAACCAGGCCGGGTTCCGGAAGCTCAACGTGTATGCGTTCGGCGAGTGGATCGGGCCGATGCCGGAAGGCGCCCAGCCGCCCGCGGAGAGCTGAGCGCGCGGCGGGCCCCGGGCCGCCGGGTCAGCCGGCGGCCGCCTGGCCCCGCAGGCCGGCGAGATAGATGTCGACCATGTCGCGGGCGACCGAATCCAGGGGCTCGTCGGTGACGATGGACAGCTGGCCCGTGGCGTTCAGCGACCAGACGCCGTGCATGCTGATCCACAAAAGGCGCACGGCGCGGGTAAGGTCCGCCTCCCGTCCGGAGCCGAACAGGGGTCCGAGGACCCGTTCCAGCAGCGCGAACAGCCGCGCGATCTTGTCGAAATACCAGGCCGGCGGTTCCTTCGCCCCCGGCAGGCGCTCCTCGAACAGGAGGTTCCAGCTGCGTTCCCGCTCGGTCACGAAGGCCAGGTAGCGATCGAGCACGGCGTGCAGGTCGGCCTCCGGCCGGCCGGTGAGCGGCACGCCGGACAACGCCGCATGCAGCGCGTCCAGGGTCTCGCCGTTGACCAGCGCAACCAGCTCCTCGATGCCGGTAAAGATGTTGTAGATGGTGCCGACCGAGACGCCCATGCGGGAAGCGACCGCACGGACATTGAGATTGTGCAGCCCGTGCTCGGCGATGATGTCCTGCGCCGCCGCGAGCGCGATCCTCTGGAACTCGGCCTTGCTGTGTTTCGGTCTGCGGCCCATGGCGCACCCTCGCAATACAAATTGAACGATGTTCGAAAATTATATTGAACGTCGTTCATTTTTGTGATAGCGTTCAGTGAACGTTGTTCAATTATAGCGCATCGGGCGGGGATGGCAAGCGCCGCAGGGTCCCCGGCCCCGACGACCAAGCGAGGGAGCGAGCGATGTCTATAACGATCGAACGGCTGCGCGAGATCTCCGAGCTGTGCCAGCGCGGCGAGCCGCTGGACGACGAGCTTGCGGTCTGGTTCGGCCATTGCCTCCGGCAGTTCCTGGAGCGCGGTGCCGCGACCTTCGAGGAGGCGTTCGGGCTGCCGTCCTGCCGCGGCGGCATGCCGTGGTGGAAGGAGGCGCGCGTGCGCCGGCGCGACGCGGCGCTGCGCGACCTGGCGGGCTGCCTGCCGGAGGAGCTCAGCGTCGGCGCCCGCGCCCGGGAGATCCATACCCGCGCGGTGCGCTACGCCGCCAGCGCGTGGCGGATCGACCGGCGCGCCGATGCGATGCCGTGCGCCTATGCCGGCACGGCGCGGGAATTCCTGTGGCGCGCCTTCCGCTCGGGCGCCCCGATGCCGCTGGGCGAGCGCCAGCTGCGCAACATCATCCGGGGGTCGTAGCGTTTTGCCGTCGATTGCGGCGTGGACATGACGCAAAAAAGTCGCCTGTCGGCGAATTCAGAACTTGTCAAAAACCCTCCCGAGTGATGGGATACGGCACGGCGAAGCAGAGGGCGCGGCGTGCAGGCACTTCATCGGGGCTGGGACTGGCTGAGCAGCGAGCCGTCGGCGATCTTGATCCTCGCCACGGCGCTGGCGGGGCTCGCGTTGCTGTCGGTGTTCGCGGCGGCGTTGCACCGCTCGCGCACCTTGGGCGCGCGCAATGCCGGCGCGTTCCTGCTGCACGAGCGCCGGGCCGACGACACCGCGCTGGCGGCGCGTACGCCGAACGCCGGGACGGAAACGCCGCGCCGGCGCCGAACGCGCTCCCGGGTGCAGCGCCGGATCTCCGTCATGCGCCGGCGCATCCGCCGCAACCGGGCGATCGGCGACAATCTTTTGTTCCTGTCGCGTCTGGCCAGCGCCCCGCGGGAGATCGGCGCGGTCGCGCCGAGCAGCCGGCGGCTGGGGCGGGCGATGGCGGCCGAGCTGCCGGACCGGCACCGGATCTGCGTCGAGCTCGGCGGCGGCACCGGCAGCCTGACGCGCGCCCTGCTGTCCGCCGGTCTGCCGCGGGAGAACCTGATCGTCATCGAGCGCGATCCCCGGCTTGCGGCGCACCTGCGCAAGCGGTTCCGCGGCGTCCGGGTGATCCGGGGCGAGGCCCAGGAACTGACGGCATTGTTGCGGGCCGAGGGAATCGGCCCGGTGGACGCGATCGTGTCCGGCCTGCCGCTACGCTCGCTGCCGCGCGACATCGGCAGCGCCATCGTGGCCGAGAGCTTCGCGGCGCTGCGCAAGGGCGGCGTCTTCATCCAGTTCACCTACTGGCTGCTGCCGCCGGTGCCGCGGGCCGCGGCGGCGAAGCTGGCGATCGTCGGGGCGGCGCGCAGCCACGTCTGGGGCAACCTGCCGCCGGCCACCGTGTGGCGGTACATGCGGGCCGGCGAGGTCACCTGACATCCCGGCGGATTTTTCGCCCTTTTTCGAAAATGAAAAGTTGCCTAGTCTGACCGTCGCGCGCGTCGCATGGCGGCGGCGGCAGCCGGTCAACACTCGGGAAAGGCGGGTCCATGGCCAACGGTGTTGAGCAGCGGCGCGAGCAGATCGTCGCGCTCGTGCAGGCGCGCGGCTACGTGTCGATCGAGGATCTTGCGATGTCCTTCGCGGTGACGCCGCAGACCGTGCGCCGCGACATCAACGTGCTCTCGCAGCAGGCGGTGCTGCGCCGCTACCACGGCGGTGCCGGCCTGCCGTCGAGCGTCGAGAACATCGCCTATCCCGCCCGCAAGGTGTTGTGCCATGAGGAAAAGAAGCGCATCGCACGGCTCGCCGCGCGGCACATTCCGGACGGCGCGTCGCTGTTCCTCAACATCGGCACCACGACCGAGGAGGTGGCGCGGGCACTGCAGGACCGCAAGGGGCTCCGGGTCATCACGAACAACCTCAACATCGCCCTGATGCTGAGCCGCCGCAACGATTTCGAGGTCATCGTCGCCGGCGGCGTCGTGCGCAGCCGCGACGGCGGGATCATCGGCGCCTCGGCGGTCGATCTCATCCACCAGTTCAAGGTCGATTACGGGGTGATCGGGATCAGCGGCATCGACCTGGACGGCACGCTGCTGGACTTCGACTACCGCGAGGTGCGGGTCGCGCAATCGATCATCGCCAACTCGCGCAAGGTCTTCCTGGTGGCGGACCACACCAAGTTCGGCCGCAACGCGATGGTGCGCCTGGGGGCGCTGTCGCTGGTCGACGCCCTGTTCACCGACCGTCCGCCGCCGGAGCCGCTGGCGCAGCTGTGCACCGAGGCGGAGGTCGAGCTGCACGTGGCCGGTGCCTGAGTCTCGATTATCGCGACACCGAAAACGGCGGCCCGATGTTCAGAATTCGTGAACCGATTTTCATTTGTGAAAGAATTTCGGCAGGGCTATCCTGATCCTCGAATTGCGGCGCGCCGCGCCGGACGAGTTTGGTTCTTCCTCCCGGGGGTGGGTGGCGGGTCCGCCCGCCCCTTCTTTTCTATACGGTCAGCGGTTCCGGGACGAGGTCGCCGGTGCGGAACCTCTCGAGGGTCAGGCGCGCGATCGCCGGATGATCCGACGTGCCGTCGAGAATCAGCTCGGCCATCAGACGCCCGACCGCGGGGCAGGTCATGAGGCCCTTGTAGGCCGACACCGCCACATAGAGCCCGGGAATGCCGGTCTCCCCCAGCACCGCCTGCATGTCCGGCGTGCAGCTGACCACGCCCGCCCAGCTGCGCAACACCCGCAGCTTGGCCAGCGGCGGCATCAGCGCGACGGCCTTGCGCGCGACATGCGGCAGATAGCCGGGCGTGGAGCTGAAATCCGCGCCTTCCGGCCGCTCCTGCGTCGCATAGGCGAGGACCGTGCCGTTGCCCATCTGGTTGATCACCAGGTCGTGCCTGTACGAGATCAAGAGCGGTCCGATCATCGGCGCACGGCGCTCGGTGGCGATCGCTTCCTTGGGCAGCCCGGTGATCGGAACGTCGACGCCGAGCGGCGCCAGCAGCTCCGGCGCCTGCCAGTCGGTGCAGATCAGAATCGTCGGCGCCCAGTGCCCGCCGCGCGGCACCTTCGCAAGGAACAGGTCGTCGCGCCGTTCGATCCCGAGGACCGGGGTTCGGAACTGCACGGTCACGCCTTCGCGCCGCGCTGCCTTCAGGAACGCGTCGAGCAGCAGGAACGGATTGGCGGTGCCGTCGCGGCCGCAGAACGAGCCGCCCCGGATGCCGTCCATGTTGAGGTCCGGGACCATCCGCGCGATGTCCTCCGGCGCCAGGATCTCGCTCGGCACGCCGAATGTCTCGTGCACCGGGCGCACCTGCCGGAACCCGTCCAGTGTCGCCGCGTCGTGCGCCAGCAGCAGGTAGCCGCCCTGCTTGCACTCGATGCCGCCGGGATAGTCGAGGCGGTCCTCGGCCTGTTCGAGGAATTCGATGCTCTCCTGCGACAGGCGGATGTTGAACTCGAGACCCCACTGCATGCGGAAGCCGGCCATGTTGCGGCCCGACCCGCCGCAGGCGAAATCGCCACCGTCGAGAACCCACACCTTGGCGCCGCGCCGTGCCAGGTGCCAGGCCGCCGACAGCCCGTACAGCCCGGCGCCGACGACGATGACGTCCGGCCCGCCGCTCATGGCTCGTCCCTGTTCGCCAGGGCGCCGATTGTGACGGGCCGCGCCGGCGGCCGCGCCCGCATGGCGGCGCGATCCGTGTCCAAACGGTATTCGCGCACCGCGCGCAGGCAGGTCCGCCCGCCGCACGGGCCCATGCCGCTGCGGGTCTGCCGCTTGATCGAATCGAGGCTTTCCTGCAGCCCCCGCGCCCCGGCATCGAAGACAGCGCCGGCGGGCACGCTTTCGCAGCGGCAGAGGATCATATCCTTGTGCAGCGGGAACCATAGCCCGTGCGGCAGGTCGAGGGATGCTGCGACGGCCCTCTGGAAGGCAAGGTGCCGCCGCCGTTCGGCCTGCGCTGCGCGCAGCTCGGAGTCGGTTTCATCGAGACCGGCGCCCGACGCGGCGGCGGCCGCGGCGGCGCCGACGATTCGGCCCTCGGTGGCGGCATTCAGGGCGCCGCGCAACCCGGCTCCGTCGCCCGCGACGAACACGCCGGGCGCATCGGTGCGGCCGAAGTCGTCGGCGACCGGCAACCAGCCGCCGCGCACGGCATCGTAATGCGTTGCCACGCCGGCCATGCGGGCGAGCTCGGAATTTGCCGTAAAGCCGAAATTCAGGCCGACCCAGTCGACCGCGAAGCTCCGTTCCGTGGCGACGACCGGCTCCCCCTGCCGGTTCAGACGGGCCACGACCAGCCGCTGCACCCGCCCGCCGCCCTCGGCGCGGACCGGCCGCCAGCCGGCCATCACCGGAACGCCCGCGCGCTTCAGCGTATCGAGGTAATCCATGCCCTCGCGCACGATATCGCGGCCGCGCCACAGCGCCAGTGGATGCCACAGCATCGATCTCGGGCTGCGGATCAGGGCAACGGCCGCGACGTCCGCTCCGGCGCGGACGAGCTGGGCCGCGACGGCGATCGGCAGCGGCCCGGCGCCGCAGATGAGGATCGGCCCCCGCGGCACGATGCCGTGCTCCTTCAGCAGCGCCTGCATGCCGCCGGCAAACATGATTCCGGGCAGCGTCCAGCCCGGGAAGGGGATCGCCAGCTCGCTCACGCCGGTTGCCAGCACCAGCGCGTCGGGTCTCAGCGCCTCGGAACGTGTCTCGTCGGCGATGTGCAGCTCGGGGCCGGAAAAGACAGCATAGGCGGCGGTGCCGGCGCGGTAGTCGATGACCTCGGCGACGGCCGCGAAGTCGGCCAGGACGGCCCGCTTGCGTGCCGCTTCGCCGGGCGTGATCAGATCGCCGGGATCGATGTTCGGATGCGCCTGCCGGTAGATCTGGCCGCCGGGGCGCGGCGCCTCGTCGATCAGCGTGACGTGCGCGCCGCGCCGGTGCGCCGCCGCCGCCGCCATCAGTCCGGCCGGCCCGGCGCCGACGATCGCGACATGGCCGCCGCTCATCCCGGCTCCTTCTGCGTTGCGATGACCATGCCCGGCCGCGCTTCGGTACGGCAGGCGCGCCGGTTGGGCTCGCCATCGATGACGCAGCGGCATTCCCAGCAGGAGCCGATGTGGCATAGCGGGCCACGCCGGCTGCCGTCCACGGCGATCCGGAAACCTGCAATCCCTGCCGCGATCAGCGCCGCGCCGACGCTCTCGCCCGGCCAGGCCTCGATCTGCCGGCCATCGAATTCGATGGTGAATGTCGCGCCGCCGCGACGGCCGATCCGCGCGCCGCTCATCCGATCACCATGCCCGGCGCCAGGTTCTGCTGCAGGAACATCATCAGCCGCGACTGGAACAGCGCCGCGTGGGCATGCCCGAGCGCGTCCGCCCGGTCGGCATCGCGCGCCGCGATCGCGTCCGTGATGTCGCGGTGGTCGGCGACGATCCTGGCGATATGCGCGTCCGCCCCGTTTCCCGCCGGATCGTAGGCGAAGGGGATGCGCAGCAGCCGCATGCCCTGATCGAGCAGCCGCACGTAATGGCCGGCGACATAGCGGTTCTGTGCCGCCTCGGCGACGGCGGCATGGAAGTCCCGGTTGCGTTCGGTCATCGCCATCGGCTCGCCGCCGGGAACCGACTCCTCGAACGCGTCGCGTGCCGCCTCGATCCGCGCCAGGTCCGCCGCGGTCCGGCGCAGCGCCGCGAAGCGGTGGACGGCCCGCTGGGCGAGATCGAGCGCCTCGATGTAGCGCGGAGTGTCGGCCAGGTCGAGCGGCGCCACCTTGGCCCCGCGGTTCGGCGGCAGCACCACCAGCTCGTCGGCGGCAAGGCGGATCAGCGCCTCGCGCACCGGCGTGCGCGACAGGCCGAGCCGCGCCACCAGCCCGGCCTCGTCCAGGTCCTGCCCTGGCGCCAGCTCCAGGCTCAGGATCTCGCGGCGCAGGGTCTCATACGCGTGGGCCGCGCCGGTGCCCCGTGCATGTATCTGCACAGAGGTCATCGGACGTCCTCCGGCAGTTCCGCCTCGCGGCGGCGGATGAAATCGCGCAGCGCCTCGTCCGCGGCGGGGTCGAGCGCCGGTGCCTCGTAGCGCGCCAGCATCTCCTCGCAGCGGACCAGCGCCCGCGCGTTGGCGTCGAGCGATCCCTCCGCGGCCCATTGGTCCCAGCTGTTGTTGTCCAGCAGCTCGGGCATGAAGAAGGCGGTCCGGAAATTCGCCCGCGTATGCGCGGTGCCAAGATAGTGATCCCCCGGCGACACCTCGCGCAGGGCGGCCATGGCGTCGGCGAGGTCGTCGAGCCTGACGCCCTTGCCGAAGCGGTAATACATTTCCAGCTGTTCCGCATCGAGCAGGAATTTGGCGAAGCTCGCGGTCATGCCGCCTTCCAGCCAGCCCGCGGCGTGGAAGACGAAGTGCGCCCCGGCCAGCAGCACGGACTGCATCGTCATGCTGGCCTCGTACGCGGCCTGCGCGTCGACCAGCTTGGAGCCCGCGGTCATGCCGCTGGACCGCCAGGGCAGGCGGTAGCGCCGCGCCATCTGGCCGACCATGAAGTTCATCAGGCTGATCTCCGGCGTGCCGGCCATCGGCGCGCCCGAGCGCATCGACACCGTGGCGAGGAACTGGCCATAGATCATCGGCGCGCCCGGCCTGACGAGTTGCGAGAAGGCGATGCCCGCCAGCGCCTCGGCGTTCAGCTGCGCCACCGCGCCGACGCTGCTGGCCGGCGTGCTGGCCCCGGCGAGGACGAACGGCGAGAGCAGGACGGGCTGGTTGTGGCGCGCATAGACCTTGACCGCATCGAGCATGGTTGCATCCCACACGCGCGGGGAGTTGCAGTTGCAGACCGACACCATCACCGGATTGTCGCGGACGAAATCCGCGCCGAACACGATCCCGGCCATGGCGACGGTGTCCTCGGCGCGCTCCTTCGCGGTGGTCGCCCCCATGAACGGCTTGTCCGAGTATCGCATGGCGCTGTGGGCGATGTGCAGGTGGCGCCGCGGCACGGCGATATCGACCGGCTCGCAGGTGATGCCGCCGGTCAGGTGCAGCGCCGGCAGCATGTAGGCCAGCTTGTGGAAGTCCTCGAGATCGGCGAGCGTGCTGTAGCGCCGCACCTGCGCGCGGTCGAGCACGTAGGGCGAGCCGTAGGTCGGAACGAACACCGTGTGGCGCCCGCCGATGCGCACGCTGCGCTCTGGATTGCGGGCGTGCAGCGTGAATTCCTCCGGTGCCTGCGCGACGAGGCCGAGCAGCAGCGTGCGCGGGATGCGTACGCGCTGGCCGTCGACCGCCGCCCCGGCGACCTTCCAGTAGTCCAGCGCCTCTTCGTCGCGGAAATCGATCCCCGCCTCCTCGAGGATCTTCATCGACTCCTCGTGGATCAGCTCCACCCCCTCGGCGTCGAGCACCTCGTAGAGCGGGATGTCGCGCACCAGCGTCGGCAACGCGACGGCCGGCGCGGCCAGCCGCTCCGCCCGTCGCGCCGCCCGCCCGCGCCGGCGGCTCTCACGCGTGTCCGCGGGCGTGTTCATTGCGGTCCCCCTGTATGTGCGGCGCCCGGCGACCTCATGCTTCGCGACGGCGCTCCGCGCCTCCTCAGCAGGAGGCCCCAACATCTCGATCCTACCTGCCTCATGCTGAGGAGGGCCGAAGGCCCGTCTCGAAGCATGAGGTCGCGCCGCCGGTCCGTCATTCACCGCCTCCCTCGCCGTAGTTCTCGACCAGGAACGCGTCCGTGAACTTGCCGCTGTCGCGGTCCTCGGCCAGGGCCGCCGGGTCGCGCTCCCTCGGGTCGCCCCAGCCGCCAGCGCCGGGGGTCTCGACGACGATGCGCTGGCCGGGCGTCACGGTCACGCCGGACGGCTTGTCGTCAAGGCGCCGTGGCGCCGCGGCGCCACCTTCGATGAGGAACCGCCCGCTGCCGCCGGGGCGGCCGCCCTCGAGGCCCCACGGGCGGTTGCTGAAGCGCTCGCCGGCGCCATTGAACAGGCAGTCGTGGCCGACCGGGCTGACCACCCGGCGCAGCCCGCCGCCGCCGCGAAACGTCCCGGCGCCGCCGGAATCGGCAACCAGGCTGTATTCCTCGACGCGCAGCGGGTACTCCATCTCGATCGCCTCGACCGGCAGGTTCGAGGTGTTGGTGATGCCGACCTGCACGCCGTCCTTGCCGTCGTTGGTCGGCCGCGCGCCCATGCCGCCGCCCAGAGTCTCGAGGTAGACATAGCCGCTGCCGGTGCGCGGGTCGGTGCCGGCGAACACGGCCGTCGTGTTGGCGCCGTTGCCGGCGGCGACGACCCGGCCCGGCAGCGCCTCGGCCAGGGCGCCGAGCGCGACATCGATGATGCGCTGGCAGGTGTTGGCACGCGCCGCCACCGGGGCCGGGAAGGCGGCGTTCAGCAGCGTGCCCTTCGGCGCGACGATCTCCGGGATGCCCAGCATGCCCTCGTTGTTCGGCACCTCCGGGTCGAGCAGCGCCTTCAGGGCATAGCAGACGCTGGCGATGGTCGCGTTCATGGTCACGTTGATGTTGCCGGGCACCTGCTTGGCGGTGCCGGAGAAGTCGAAGCGGATCGCCTCGCCGGACTTGGTCATCTCGAGGCGGATTGGAATGCTTTTCGTGCCCAGCCCGTCGTCGTCCATGACGTCCTCGAAGCGATACGTCCCGTCGGGGATGCCGGCGACGGCGCTGCGCATGCGGGAAGCCGTGCGCGCGATGATCTCGTCGAACGCGGCGCTGACGGTCGCCACCGACCAGCTGTCGATCACCTCCAGCAGGCGGCGGCGTCCGAGCTGGCAGGCGGCGATCTGGGCGTAGTAGTCGCCGCGCCGCTCCGCCGGCACCCGTACGTTGAGCAGCAGGAGGTCGAACAGGTCCCGCTGCAGCTCGCCGGCGCGGAACAGGCGGACGACGGGGATGCGCAGCCCTTCCTGGTAGATCTCGGACATGCCGCCGGCCATGCTGCCGGGGGCCATGCCGCCGACATCGGCGTGGTGGGCGATGTTGCAGACGAAGGCGACCAGCCTGCCGTCCACGAACACCGGCATCGCCATGTTGATGTCCGGCAGGTGGGTGCCGCCGGCGACGTGCGGGTCGTTGGCGACGAAGATGTCGCCCTCCTTGATGTCACCGGCGAACTTCGCGAGCAGCGCCGCCATCAGCCCCATCATCGAGGCGATGTGGATCGGCAGCGATTCCTCCGCCTGCACGATCAGGCGGCCGGCCGGGTCGGTGATCGCCGTAGAATGGTCGTGCCGTTCCTTGATGTTGGTGGAGTACGCGCTCTTCATCAGGGCCACGAAGCTCTCGTCGGTGATCGAGCGCAGGGCGTTCGACAGGATCTCGAGCCCGATCGGGTCCAGCGCCGGCGATTTGTCCGTCATGTCCGCACCTCGATGACGATCGTGCCGCCGCCGTCGACCGTGGCGCGGTCGCCGGGCCAGAGCGGCGTCGTCGCGTCCAGCTGCTCGACGATGGCCGGCCCTTCGATGACGTGGCCGGCCAGCAAATCCGAGCGCTTGTAGACCGGCGTGTCCAGCGGCGTTTCGAAATCCGTGAAATACACGGGCCGCGTCTCGAATGGCGCCGGCGGGGCGGGGGAGGGCGGCGCGTCCTGCGCCGCGGGCTCGCGGTACAGACGGCCGCGCGCCGTCAGCCGGATGTTCACGACCTCCACCGGGTCGTCCGGGTTGTGGTAGCCGTAGGCCCGGTCGTGCGCGGCGAAGAACAGATCCTTGAGGGCGCCCGCGGCGGGCAGGCTGTCGGCCGCGATGGCCGCGGCGGCGACGATCGGTACCGCGAGCTCGAAATTCTGGCCGATATAGCGCATGTCGTAGCCGAGCTCGAGGCCGCGCAGCTCTGCCGGCACCGCCTCGTCGGCGAACCAGGCCGCGGCCCGCGCCAGCAGCCCGGCGACCAGCTCACGGATCGCCGGGTCGTTCGCCGGCTCCACCGGGGTGCGCTGGCTGGCGACGAAATCCTCCTTGAGGTCCGAGACGACGAGCCCCTGGGCGCAGACGATGCCCGGCGCCGGCGGGACCAGGATCTCGGAGATCCCGAGCGCCGCGGCGACGTCCCTTGCATGCAGCGGCCCGGCGCCGCCGAACGGCATCAGCGCGAAGCGGCGCGGGTCGTGGCCGCGCTCGACCGAGATGGTGCGGATCGCCCGCACCATGTTGGCGACGACGATGCCGAGCATGCCGTGGGCGGTGCGCTCGACGGAAAAGCCGAGGCGCTCGGCGGCCGGCGCGAAGGCCGTGCGGGCGAGCTCCCGGTCCAGCGCCATGCGCCCGTCGAGGAGGCCGCGCGGCGACAGGCGGCCGAGGACGAGGTTGGCGTCGGTCACCGTCGGCTCGGTGCCGCCGCGGCCGTAGCAGGCGGGGCCCGGGTCGGCGCCGGCGCTCAACGGGCCCACCTTCATCAGCCCGTCGCGGTCGAACCAGGCGATCGAGCCGCCGCCTGCGCCGACCGTGTTGATGTCGACCATCGCAAGGCGGATCGGGAAGCCGGCCACGCTGCGGTCGAAGGCGATGTCGGCGCGGCCGCCGCGGATGAGCGCGACGTCGGCGCTGGTGCCGCCCATGTCGAGGGTGATGACGCTCGCGCGGCCGGCCGCCTGCGCCACGTGCAGCGCCCCGACGACGCCGGCCGCCGGGCCCGACAGGGCGGTGCGCACCGGGAAGTCGCGCGCCGTGCCGAGCGACATCAGCCCGCCGCTCGACTGGTTGATGCCGAGGGTCGCGTTCGGCACGATGTCGGCGAGCCCCGCCTCGAGATGCCGCACGTAGTCGTGCATCACCGACTGCAGGTAGGCGTTCAGCACCGTGGTCGAGAAGCGCTCGTATTCGCGGAATTCTGGCTGCACCTCCGAGGACAGCGAGACCAGCAGGTCCGGGTCGGCGGCGCGCAAGGCATCCGCGACCGCCCGCTCATGCGCGGGGTTGAGGAAGGCGAACAGGAAGCAGACGGCGCAGGCGCGGGCGCCGGTGGCGCGGACCTGCGCGACGATGTCGGCGATGGCGGCATCGTCGGGCGCGCGTAATACCTCGCCTGCCGCGTCGATGCGCTCGTCGAGCTCGAGCCGGTGCCGGCGCGGCACCAGCGGCGGCGGGTGGTCGCGATACAGGTCGTACATGTGCGGGCGGGTCTGGCGGCCGATCTCCAGGAGGTCGCGGAAGCCCTTCGTCGTGACCAGCGCGACCGCGCCGCCGCGGCGCTGGATCAGCGCGTTGGTGGCGACCGTGGTGCCGTGCGAGAAGCGCCCGACCTCGGCCAGCGGGATGCCGTGCGCGGCGGCGACCTCGCGCAAGCCCTCGAGGATCGCCCGGCCGGGGTCGTCCGGCGTCGACGGGCGTTTTCCGACGCGCACCGCGCCGGTCGCCTCGTCCAGCGCAAAGAAGTCGGTGAAGGTGCCGCCGACGTCGACCCCGATGGTCCAGGCCACGATATCGCTCCCCGCGCCGTCGCTGCCGCAGTTTGAATGCAACAAGTATACAGCACGTATTTTCGCGCGCCGTCAAGCCATAGGATGTCTCCGATTGTCCACGATGGCGTGTCTGCGCTACGCTGGAGGCCAGCCTGACCGCCGTTTCCAGCAGGAGAGCCTCGCGTCGTGACCGATCTCAGACTGACCCTGGCCTGCGTTGCCACCGACCGCTCGCGGCCCGTCCTCGACGGCCGCGTGACCGTGCCCGGCGTCACCTTCGAGGCCAGCCCGGGCGAGCCCGAGGCGATCTTCCGCACGGCGCTGCGCGAGCGGAAATTCGACGTGACCGAGCTGTCGATGTCGAGCCACATCACGGTGACCGCGCGCGGCGATGCCCATTACGTCGGCATCCCGGTGTTTCTGTCGCGCGCCTTCCGCCACTCCGCGATCTATGTGCGCACCGACCGCGGCATCGAGCGGCCGGAGGATTTGCGGGGCCGGACCATCGGCCTGCCGGAATACCAGCAGACCGCGGCCCTTTGGGTGCGCGGCATCCTGCGCGACCGGCACGGCGTCGGCGTGCGCGACGCGAGGTGGCGCATCGGCGGGGTCGAGCAGGCGGGCCAGACCGAGCGCATCAGGCTCGACCTGCCGGCCGACATCGACGCCGCCGCGATCGCCCCGGACGCGACGCTGAACGGACTGCTGGCGGCCGGCGAGATCGATGCCATCGTCTCGCCGCGCCCGCCCGCCAGCCTCGCCGACCCGGCGGTGCCGGTGGCGCGGCTGTTTCCCGACTATCGCGCGGCGGAGATCGCCTATCACCGGAAGACCGGATTCTTCCCGATCATGCACTGCCTTGCGGTCCGCCGCGAGCTCGCGGCCGCGCACCCCGACTTGCCGCGCCGCCTGCTGGCCGCGTTCACCGAGGCACGGGACCTGGCGCTCGCCGAGCTCGGCCTGATCAACGTGCTGCGCGTCAGCCTGCCCTGGGTCGCGACCGCGCTGGCGGATACGCAGGCGGTCATGGGCGCCGACATCTGGCCGTACGGCTTCGCGCGCAACCGCGACGAGCTCGCGGCGATGACCCGCTATGCGCACGAGGACGGGCTGACGGCAACGCGGCTGGACCCGGCGGCGCTGTTCGACCCGTCGACGCTGGATCCGGCGCCGTAGCCAAATCGCCACGGGAAGGGCTTGAAATTCGCGGGCCGCGCACAGAGTTTCTGATGCGGCGGACATGCGGCAGGCGCAGCGGAGGAGACAGGACATGCTGTTCGGACTTGGCGGCAATGCGACCACCGGTGAGGGCCTGCGCGTCAGCCCCGACCAGGTTCCCGAGCCGGCGCAGGACATCGATCCGGCTTCGGCGCCGGCGGAGTCCGTCGCGGTGCTGGCCGGCGGCTGCTTCTGGTGCGTCGAGGGCGTCTATCGCCAGCTCGACGGCGTGCGCGAGGCGGTGTCGGGCTATGCCGGCGGCGCCGCCGAGACCGCCAATTACCGCGCCGTATGCTCGGGTGACACGGGCCATGCCGAAGTGGTCCGGATCCGCTTCGATCCGGCGCGCATCAGCTATGGCCGCATCCTGCGGATCTTCTTCGCCATCGCGCACGACCCGACCCAGCGGAACCGCCAGGGCAACGATATCGGCCCGCAATACCGCTCGGCGATCTTCCACGTCGACGACGCCCAGCGCGAGGTTGCCGCGGCGTATCTCCGGCAGCTCGATGCCGCCGGCGTGTTCGCGGCGCCGATCCTCACCGAGGTCGTGCCGCTCGAGACCTTCTACGAGGCCGAGGACTATCACCAGGACTACGCCGCGCTGAACCCGACGCAGCCCTATATCGCCTGCGTGGCGTTACCGAAGATGGACAAGCTGCGTCGGTATTTCCCGGACCTGCTGAAGCAGACGACGAATTAGCGGCGCGCATCGGGGGGACGCCGCCTTGACCGACCAGCCCGCCCGCGGCTCGCAGATCGTCACGCGCCTGCGGCTCGGCACCGGCCTGGTGCTGTTCTCGTTCCTGCTCACCCATTTCGCAAACCACGCGCTCGGCCTCGTCTCGCTCGAAGCGATGGAGTGGGGTCGCAAGCTGTTCGTGGGCCTGTGGCGCAGCGCGCCGGGTACCGTGGCGCTGTATGGCTCCCTGCTGATCCATTTCGCGCTTGCATTATGGTCGATCTTCCGCCGCCACACGCTGCGCATGGCGGGATGGGAGGCGGCGCAGCTGCTGCTCGGCCTGACGATCCCGCCGCTGCTGATCGCGCATATCGTCGGCACGCGCATCAGCTACGAGCTCGCCGGCACGCAGGGCAGCTACGCCTGGGTGCTCTACGTCCTGTGGGTGGCGGACCCGATGAACTCCGTACGCCAGCTGGCGGTGTTCGCGGCGGCGTGGATCCACGGCTGCATCGGCCTGCATTTCTGGTTGCGGTTCCGGCCCTGGTATCCCCGCTTGCTCCCGTTGACCTATGGGGCGGTGCTGCTGGTTCCCGCCTTCGGCGTCCTCGGTTTCGCGCAGGCGGCGCAGACGGTCGCCGCCTATTCCGGGGACGCCGAATGGGCCGCCGCGCTGGTCGCCCGAGCCGACCCGCCGCGGCCGCCCGAAGCCGCCTTGCTGCTGTCGATCAGGGACGGGTTGCTGGTCGGATTCTGGATATTTCTGGGGGGAACCTTGCTGGCCCGCGCGATCCGCGATGGCATCAACCGGCGGCGCAAGATCGCGGTGACCTTTCCCGCCGGGCGCCGGGCCGCCGTCCTGCCCGGCACGACCATCCTCGAGGCGGGCCGCATGCTGGACTATCCGCAGGCGGCCGTGTGCGGCGGCCGGGGACGGTGCTCGACCTGCCGGACACGGATCTCGCAAGGACTCGACCGCCTGGCACCGCCCAACAGCCAGGAGCGGGAGGTGCTGAAGCGGATCGGGGCACCGCCGAATGTGCGTCTTGCCTGCCAGACCCGCCCGCTCGCAGATGTCTCGGTCATCCCGCTGGTGCTGCCCGCGGAAGGATTGCGCGCCGCCGCGTCGCGGGAAATGGTCGCGCACGGCCACGAGTCGGAGGTGGCGGTCCTGTTCGCGGACCTGCGCTCCTTCACCCGCATGTCGGAGCAGCAGCTGCCCTACGACGTCGTCTTTCTGCTGAACCGCTATTTCGACGCCATGGGTGGCGCCATCGAGAGTGTCGGCGGCCATATCGACAAATTCATCGGCGACGGCGTCATGGCCGTCTTCGGCATCCGGCGGCCGATCGGCGAGGCGTGCCGCCGGGCCCTGGCCGCCGCCCGCGCCATGTCGGAGAACCTGCAACAGCTCAACGAGAGCGTCGTGCTGGAAAACATCGCACCGCTGCGCATCGGGATCGGCATCCACGCCGGGCCGGCGATCGTCGGCGAGATGGGCTACGGCGGGGCGACCTCGATCACGGCGATCGGCGATACGGTCAACACGGCGAGCCGGCTCGAGGCGCTGACCAAGGAGTACGACTGCCAGCTCATCGTCTCCGAGACCGTGGTCCGGTACGCCGGCATTTCCCCGCCGTCCTGCGACTCCCATACCGTCGCCATCCGTGGGAGATCGAAACCGCTCACGGTGTACGCTCTTCCCGACGCGCGCGAACTTTCGCCACCGGCAGAGGCGGAAGGCGTCTGATCGGGGACTTTCCGGAAAAATCACCACGTCGTGGCATCAGAGCGGGTCGTTGCCGGCATACCTTGTCGGGCCCGGCAGTCACGGTTCTTTCAACCGGGTCCGAAATCGTGGTTAATGGGTGCAATCCAGCGAGGAGACGTCACAGTGATCAGCAAACATCTGCCGATGGTCGCCAGCCTGGTACTGGCCGCCGCGACGTTCGCAATGCCGTATACCGCTGCCGCCCAGGACCTGGCGCTCAAGCGCGTCATGCTGTCGGCCGGCGGCGTCGGCTATTTCGAATACGAAGCGCAGGTCGAAGGCGACGCGACCTTGCCGCTGTCGATCCGGCTTGACCAGGTCGACGACGTGCTGAAAAGCATCGTCGTCTATGACGACACCGGGGCCGCCGGCGCGATCCGCCTGCCGGGCCGGGAGCCACTGTCCCAGGTCTTCCGGGACCTGCCGTTCGGGCCGGAGGCGCTGCAGTCGCCGGTCGCGTTGCTGAACGCCCTGCCGGGCGCACGAATCCGGGCGACCGGGCAGCGCCAGATCGAGGGCCGCCTGGTCCGCGTGGTGCCCGAGTCGACGACGCTGCCCGACGGGGCACGCTCGGTGACCCGCAACCGGGTCAGTGTCATCACCGCGGAAGGACTGCAGACCTTTATCTTCGAGGAGGCGGAGTCCGTCGTCTTCAGCGATCCGGACCTACGCGCGCAGATCGACCTCGCACTCGCGGCGGTGTCCGAGCATCGCACCCGCGACCGCCGCACGCTGCAGGTCGTCAGCCGCGGCAAGGGCAAACGCACCGTGCGCGTCGGCTACGTCGTCGCGGCGCCGCTGTGGAAGGCGAGCTATCGGTTGAGCCTGGCCGACGGCGCGGCGGGCAAGGCGCGGCTGCAGGGTTGGGCGGTCATCGAAAACATGAGCGGCCAGGACTGGACGGACGTCGAGCTGACCATCGTGTCCGGCAATCCGGTGACATTTCGCCAGGCGCTCTATTCCGCGTACTACGTGCATCGGCCGGAAGTCCCGGTCGAGGTGCTCGGCCGCGTCATGCCGCGCGCCGACACGGGTGCGGTGGACCTCGACGTCGACGAGCTCGCCGCCGCCAACCTGGAATACCAGGAGCAATTCCGCAAGGCGCAACGCGGCTTCGCCGGGGAAGGGGCGATGATGGGGATGTTCGACATGCGGAACGAGGGGGATGTCGCCCGCCGCGACCGGGCGATGGCCGAAGCGCCCCGGGCCGGAGAGCCGATGGCGTCGCTCGCCGCACCCATAGCACCGCCCAGCCAGGCGCGGCTCGTGGCAGCCGCCTCAAAGGAGGCTGCCACCCAGGTGACCTTCCGGATCCCGCACGCCGTCAACGTGACCTCGGGCCAGTCGGTGCTGGTGCCGATCATCGACCGCGACATTCCGGGCGAGCGGGTCGGGCTGTATCAGCTGTCCGCCCATGACAAGCATCCGCTGGCCGCCGTGCGGCTGGCCAACGACAGCGACACCGGTCTGCCGGCCGGCGTCATCACCCTGTACGAGACCGGTCGCGGCGGCGCGTCCTATGTCGGAGACGCGCAGCTTTCCACTCTCCCTGCCGGCGACGAGCGGCTGGTCAGCTTCGCGCTCGACCAGAAGACGCTGATCGACCGCGAGGTCGAGTCGAAGCAGGCGATCGCCAAGGGCCGCATCGTGCGCGGCGTACTGGAGCTGACCTACGAGGTCGAGGAGACCACCGTCTACCGGATCAAGGGGCCGGCGCACGAGGACCGCGACGTGCTGATCGAGCACCCGCGCCAGCAGGGCTGGAAGATCGTCACGCCGGATCCCAAGGAGATCGAGCTGACCGACGACCAGTACCGCATGCGGCGCCGCATCGCGGCGGGGCAGCAGGCCAGGGTGACGGTGAAGCTGACGATGCCGCGGATCCAGACGATCGCGCTGACCGGCCAGTCCCGGGACACCTATCTGGCCTATGCCGGCAACGGGGAGCTGAGCGAGCGGGTGCGCCAGGCGCTGCGTCAGCTGGCGCAGCTGCGCGACGTGGTCGATACGCACCAGCGCCGGCTGCAGGAGCTCGAGGGCGAGCGCAACAGCATCCACGAGGAGCAGCGCCGCATCCGCGACAACCTCGCGCGGATTCCGCGCGACAGCGACCTGCACCAGCGGTATCTGAAGAAGCTCGACGTCCAGGAGGACAACCTCGAGACCATCCTTGCGGAAACCGAAGAGAGCCGCGAGGCGTTCAATGCGGCCACCGCCGCGCTGGGCGACTATATTCGCGGGCTCGACATCTGACCTGCGGCGGGCGGTCGGGTCACCGCGCCGGGCTTCCCGTCCGGCCTGCCCGAACGCCCACCCTGGATGTCACGCCGGGTATTGCCTTCGATCCGTGAAGATGGTGAAGTTGCGCATTGCGCGGGCGGCGTGAACTGCTGCGGCGTTAGCGGCAAATAACGCCCGTGCGGAACGATCGCCAAAAATACGGGGCTGCCGGGTAAGACGGACAGCAGGAGTCACGAAGATGATTCAACGCTTATGGATTCTGACGATCGCCACCGTCATGGCTGTGGCGACGCCGGTACTGGCCGATTCGGTCAAGATCGGATTCAATGCACCCTTGACGGGTTTCGCGGCGGCGGACGGCAAATCGGCCCTGATCGGCGCGGAGCTTGCGGTCGAGCAGGCCAATGCCGCGGGTGGGATCAAGGGCGCGCAGGTCGAGCTTGTCGTGTATGACGACCAGGCATCGCCCAAGGAAGCGGCGCCGATCGCCGCCAAGCTTATCGAGAAGGACAGGGTCGTGGTGGCGGTGTCCGGCAGCTATTCCGGTGCCACGCGCGCTGCCGCGGGTGTGTTCCAGGAGGCCGGCGTGCCGTACATTTCGGCCTATGCGGTGCATCCGGAGATAACGCGGGCCGGCGAGTTCGTGTTCCGGACCTCGTTCGTCGGCGAGGTCCAGGGTCGTGCCGGCGCAAAGCTGGTTGGCGAGGGTCTGGGCAAGAAGCGGGTCGTCCTGATTACCCTGAACAACGATTTCGGCACGTCCCTTGCCAACGGATTTCGCGAAGCCGCCGGCAAGTTCGGCATCGATATCGTCAACGAGTACGAATACAGCATCAAGGACCGGCAGTTCGGGCCGATCGTCTCGAAGGTCAAGGCGGACGCGCCAGAGGCGATCTACGCGTCGGGCTACTTCTTTACCGCCGGCCCGCTGGTCAGCCAGCTGCGAACGGCGGGAGTCGACGTCCCGGTGATCGGGCAGGAGGGGTATGACAGCGAAAAATTCATCGAGATCGCGGGGCCGGCCGCGGAGGGCGTCATCATCACCACGTCTCTGGATCGCGACTCCGACGCCGCAGAGACCCGCAACTTTATCGCCGCATTCGAGAAGAAGGCCGGCTTCAAGGCCGACATGGTGGCCGCGTCCGCCCACACAGCGGTCAAGGTGGCCATCGCCGCGATGCAGAAGGCCGGGTCAACGGACCCGAAAGCGATTCGCGCGGCAATCGCCGAAACGTCGCTGCAGGCGTCCACCGGCCTGATCTCGTTCAACCGGTTGGGCGAGGTCCGTAAGGACGTGCAGGTCCAGCTGGTCAGGGACGGCGCGTGGCGGCGCCATTCCGTGATCAGCGATCCGGAGCTTCTGGCCCCGCCGGAAGATTAGGGTAAGTGTACGCTCGGGGGCGGTCGCGCCGACGGCCGCACCCCGCGGTATCGCGCAACGGGCTCCTTCATGCTTTTCCTTGAGTTGCTGCTGCAGGGGCTCGTCCAGGGTGGCATCTACGTTCTTGTCGCGCTGGGCCTGACGCTGGTTTACGGGCTGCTGCGCATCCTGCACGTCGCACACGCGGCCCTGTTCACGCTGGGTGGCTATCTGGGCGTGCTGGTGACCAACGCCACGGGCAGCCTGGCGCTGGGGTTCGTGGTCTCGTTGCCGGCGGTCGGGATTGTCGGGATATTTGTCTACGAGGCGGTCTACAGGCCGATCCTGCACAAGCCGCCATTCGTCGCCCTGATCGCGTCGATCGGCGTGTTCATTGCGGCCGAGGAATTGTTCCGCATCCTGTTCGGCCCGTACGGCGTATCCTATGCCGCGCCGCATCTCGCCGGCATCGTCCAACTGGGCGGCGGCATCGCCATCAGGACCGCCGAACTGGCTACGATCGGCGGAGCCGTTCTTGCCATCCTCGTGCTCTGGCTGCTCGCGACCCGCACCCGCACTGGCGTTGCCTGGCGCGCCACCGTGACCGACCCGACGATGGCCGAATCGTTCGGCATCAGCGTCAGGCAGGTGCGGCACCTCAACTTCTTCGTCGGCTCGGCGCTGGCGGCGGCTGCCGGGATCATGGTCGGATTGCTGAACAACCTGGTGGAACCTGGAATGGGCGCCGTTCCGTCATACAAGGCGCTCGCCATCATCGTGCTGGGCGGTCTGGGCAGTATTCCCGGCGCCCTTGTCGCATCGATCGCGCTGGGCGTGATCGAGGCATTCGGGACGATCTACCTGTCCGGCGTGCTCGATCGCGACGCCATTGCATTCGCATTCCTGATCGTCGTTCTCATGCTGCGGCCTCAGGGCCTGCTGGGACGCCGGTGACCCATGAACTACGAGATCACCCTCCTGACGACCATGGGAATCGCCGTGATCTTCGCGCTGGGGCTGAACATCGTGGCGGGGTTCTGCGGGCAGATCAGCCTCGGGCATGCCGCCTTCTATGGAATCGGCGCCTATACCGCGGCGATGATGACCAAGGCAGGCGTCCCGTTCCTGCTGGTGCTGGCACCCGCCATGCTGTTGGCCGGCGCCGTCGGGATCGTCGTCGGATTCGCCAGCCTGCGGGTGCGCCACGATTTTCTGGCGATCACAACGATGGGCGTCGGATTCCTATTTATCGGCATCGTCCGGCAGATGGATTGGGTCGGCGGCGAAATGGGACTTTCCGGCATTCCGGCACCGGGAATGGGGCGGCCGTCGTTCATGCTGTTCGTGCTGGCACTGGTCGCCGTGACGGCGATCCTCAGCTACCTGCTGCGACGCAGCTGGATGGGCTACACGTTCGATGCCATTGCCGCCGACGAGGACACGGCCCAGATCCTCGGCATCGACGTCGCGCGCTACAAACTGGCGGCGTTTGCGATCGGCACAGCCATTTCCGGCCTTGCCGGCGCGCTGTATGCCCACCACGTCCGCTTCATCGACCCGAGCAGTTTCGGATTTGTCGAGTCGGTAACGGTGCTGGCCATGGTGGTCGTCGGCGGGATCGGCTCCATCGGCGGCGTGGCTCTGGCCGCGGCCGTCATGAGTGTGGCCCCGCTGCTCTTCCAGGTGATCGAGGATTACAAGCTGCTGGTCTACGGCGCCCTGCTGTTCCTGACGATGCGGCTGTTTCCCGATGGGGTTGCCGGGCTGACGGCGCGCCTGCGGCGCGGGAGAAAGCCGTGAGCGAGCGAGTCCTCCAGGTCGCCGATCTGTCGGTGAGCTTCGGCGGCGTGGTGGCCCTCGACGGCGTGACGTTTGCCCTCGACGACACAGAGCTACTGGGCCTGATCGGGCCCAACGGCGCCGGCAAGACCACGGTCATCCGCACGATCACGGGCGTGGTGCGGCCGGACCGCGGCGTCATGCGGCTCGGCAATCGTGATCTGCACGGGCTGCCGGTTCATGTCCGCATCCGCGCCGGGCTCGGGATATCGCAGCAGCTGACGCGGCCGATCCGTTCAATGACCGCGCTCGATAACGTTGCACTCGCGGCGGGCTCGGAGCGCACGCGCCGGCCCCTGCACGCCATGTTCGCCCGCGACCGCAGTGCCGAGCAGGGCGAGGCGCGCCGCCTCCTGGAGCTGGTGGGCATCGAGGATGCATCGGACCGCATGCCCGACACCCTCCCGCTGGGTTACCTGAAACGGCTGGAGGTGGCCCGCGCGCTTGCATTGAAGCCCCGGCTGCTGCTGCTCGACGAGCCGCTCGCCGGGCTCAACCATGCCGAGGCCGCATTGCTCGCCGATACGATCACCGCACTGAACCAGCAGGGGCTGCCGATCCTCCTCATCGAACACAATCTTGGTGAGGTGGCGCGAATCTGCAGCCGCATCGTAGTTTTGGACAACGGCCGCGTCCTGGCTGACGGGCCGACGAATTCGGTGCTCGCCGACACAGCGGTGCAGGACGCCTATCTGGGACGGACCCATGCTCCGGCTTGAAGGATTCGCGTGCGGTTACGGACCGTTCCGCGCCGTGCACGCGCTCGACATGGCCATCGCAAAGGGCGAGATCTTTGCTCTGCTCGGCCCCAACGGCGCCGGCAAGACGTCGACCATCATGTGCCTTGCCGGCCACGTGGCGCTGCAAGGGGGCCGCGTCGTATTCGAGGACCGGGACCTGTCGGCGATCCCCGCCGCAGAACGTGTGCGCTCAGGGCTGGCACTCGTTCCCGAAGGCCGACGTCTGTTCCCGGACCTTACCGTGGAGGAGAATCTGGTCGTCGGGGCGCACAGCCAGCCCGCGCAGGTCTATGCCGCCGACCGGGACCGCGTGGTGCATTATTTCCCGCGCTTGGGTGAGCGTCTGCATCAGCCGGCCGGCCGCTTGTCCGGCGGCGAGCAGCAGATGCTGGCTATCGGCCGTGCCCTGATGGCACGCCCGCGCCTGCTGATGGTCGACGAACTCTCGCTGGGCCTCATGCCCAAGGTCATCGACACCTGTTATGACGTGCTGTGCCGGCTGGCGCGAGAGGACGGGCTAGCCGTGTTGATGGTCGACCAGAGCACAGATCGGGCATTGGCCGTCGCGGACGCGGTCTGCGTTCTGGAGTCCGGACGTTCCAGCTGGAGCGGCAGCGGCGACACGGCGCGAAACAAGGTTGACGAGGTGCGCAACGCGATCTTCGGTTCTGTTTGACCCCGCGTTCCTCGAATTTCGCCCGTCAGAATTTCTGAAGGAAACGAACAATCCTGCGCGTCCGCTCGCTGAACAGCTTCGGCGCATAGAAGCTCCCGGCCGCGCGCTTGCCAACCTCGCCGAGGGTCGGGTAGGGGGCGATGATGCCGGCCAGGCCGCCGATCCTGGTTCTGTTGGCTACAGCCATTACCCAGGGCAAAATCAGCTCGCCGGCGTGTGGACCAACGATGGTGGCGCCGCGGACACGGCCGCGCCGGTCGGTGACGACCTTGGCGAAGCCGTCGGACCTGTGCTCCGCGCGGGCGCGGTCGTTCTCGGCGAACGGCCAGCGCAGGATGTTGATCCCGTCGCCCAGCTGTTTCTTGGCCTGGACGTCGGTCAGCCCGACCTGCGCCAGTTCCGGGTCGGTATAGGTGACCCACGGGACAGCATCGTGGCTCGCCTTCGCGGGCAGATGGAACAGCGCGTTGCGCAGAACGATCCCGGCATGGTAGCTGGCGACGTGTGTGAACTGGTAGCCGCCCGCGACGTCGCCGATGGCAAAGACGCGCCGGTTGCTGGTGCGCAGGCGCCGGTCCACGACGATTCCCTGCGCGCTGTGCTCGATGCCGGCCGCGTCGAGGCCGAGCCCGTCGACGTTGACCTTGCGGCCGGCCGCGACCAGCAGGTGCGAGCCCCGGATCGTCTCGGTGGCGCCGTCGCGCTCGAGCGTGACGGCGATTTTGCCTGACGTGCCGGAAACCTCCTGGATCCGGATGCCTTCATGAATGTCGATTCCCTCGGACAGCAGGCGGCGGCGGACGACTTCGGCCGCCTCCGGATCGTCGCGGCCGAGCAGGCCGAACAACTCCAGCACCGTCACGCGGCAGCCCAGGCGACGGTGCGCCTGCGCCATCTCGGCGCCGATCGGACCGCCACCGATGATGAGCAGGTGCTCCGGCCGCATCGCAAGATCGAAGATCGTCTCGTTGGTCAGGACGGGCACATGCTCGATGCCCGGGATCGGGGGAATCGCCGCGGTGGAGCCGGTCGCCAGCACGAAGCGTCGCGCCCGGATGCGTTGGCCGCCCGCCTCTACCTCACGCGGGCCGACAAAGCGCCCCGTGGCGCGGATCACCCGAACCCCCATGCCTTCAAACCGTTCCTGCGAATCCATCGGCGCGATGCCCTCGATGACGCCCTTGACATGGCCGTTCACCGCCGCGAAATCGATCTCCGGCTCGACGGAAGCGATGCCGAAGCGTCCGGCCTCGCGCATCGCCTGCGCGGCGTGGCCGGCCGCCAGCAGCGCCTTCGACGGCACGCAGCCGTAGTTCAGGCAGTCGCCGCCCATCTTGCCCTTTTCGATCAGCACGACGCTGGCCCCCATCTGCGCGCCGCCGGCGGCGACCGTCAGGCCGCCGGAACCGGCGCCGATAACGCAGAGATCGGCCGTGATGGTGTCGGTCATTGCTGGGATGTTCCCGGTGGTTGCCGATGCTCGTGCGTCAACACTTTAGGTCTGCGCCGTTCGCGTCAAACCAAAATCTTCGTGATGTGGCGTGAAGTCCGGGCCGCCACGTGCTCCCGATGCTGCGAACGTACGCGTTCGGTCGGGGCAAGCGGACCGCGCGGTCAGGCGACCTGGCTCTCGTGTGCGGTTTTATGTTCGGGGCGGTTGGCCCAGTCGAGCATCCAGTCGAGGGCGCGCCACACCGCATAGAAGGGCGCGCCGGATTCGAACTGAATCACTGCCGTGTCGCCCGAAGCGTAGTGCACAGTCAGTTCATGGAATTGCCGCTTGTCCAGCTGTCCGCGCTGCAGGGCTGCCCCCATGTCGTGGGTGACGCGCCGGATCTCGAAGATATGGGCCCGGTGCACCCCCTCTAGATCGAGCCAGACAAGGCCACGGTTGGTGACGAGGCACCAGCTGGTGTCGCCGCCCAGATAGGCGATCACGGGATCTTCGCCACTTTCCAGCCGCGCGTGCTCGAGCAGGAGCCGCTGTTTCGTTTCCGGCAGGTCGCTGAATAGCTTCGTCTTCTTGGCATTGCCCATCCTGCGGCGGAAGATCGCCGCGATGATCTTGCTGTTTGCAGACCTGCTCATCGAAACACTCCCCTGGTAACGACGGCCGACGCACGGCAGCCGCAGAGCGTGCGGGCGCGCCGGACGCAGACTATCAGACCGGATGACCGGTAACATCATTGTCCGAAATTCGCTTCGGAAGCGTTAAGTATGGGATTTGCGGAAAAAGCCGCCATTCGCCCATTTGCCGCAATCGTTCAACTGTCAGCCGCTGGCCGGCGTGAACGGCGCCTTGAGCTTGCACCTGCGCTGCCGCGGCGCCGAAAGAATGACCCGGCGGCAGGACGGGGGTGTGCCGCCGGGCCGGTTAGGTTGGAGCGCGGAGGGGATTCGCGGTTCCGCGCCCCTGCCGGCAATCCGCCGGATCTGCCGCCTGTTGCCCCGTGAGGGTTCCAATTGCGGGGCGAGCGGCTTGCGACCCGGTTCAGGATCAAAGGGGGATAGCAAGAATCCCGAACCGGACGCCCGACTGGCACTATGGCGGATGCCGCCTGACAGAAATGTTTCGCTATTGTGAATTCGTGTTCATGTTTTCGTTGTGGCGGATATCCTGACGGGTGCCTATCATCGCTGTTCCCGATTAACGAACACGGCACGCCGGCAATGAAACTCTACGACTTTCCCCTGTCGCCGAGCCCGCGCCGGGCACGGATGTTCGCGGCCGAAAAGGGCATCGAGCTCGATATCGAAACCGTGAATATCCGGGAGAAGGAGCAGTTCACGGAGACCTTCCGCCGGATCAGCCCGAACTGCACCGTGCCGGTGCTGGAGCTGGAGGACGGTACGACGATCTGTGACAGCCTTGCGATCTGGCGCTATTTCGAGGAGATCAAGCCGGAGCCCCGGCTGATGGGCACGACGCCGCTGGAGAAGGCGATGGTCGAGTTGTGGCTGCGGCGGGTCGAACTCGAGGGCTACCAGGCGGTCGTTGAGGTGCTGCGCAACGGCGCCGAGCGGTTCAAGGACCGGGCGGTGCCGAGCGCCGAAGCCTTCGCACAGATCCCGGAGCTGGCGGAACGCGGCAGGCGCCGTTACGCGCTGTTCCTCGAGATGCTGGACAGGCGACTGCAGGAGAGCGCGTACATCGCCGGGCCCGACTTCACGGCGGCCGACATCCACGCGCTCATCACCATCGATTTCGCCGAGCGCGCCGTGGAGCTCACGCCGCCGCCCGGGCTGGCCGCCCTGAAAGCCTGGCGCGACACGGTCGCGGCGCGCGACAGCGCGATGGCCTGACGCCGTCACCGCCGGTCGGCCGTCTGCCTCCGGCGTTCATCTTCCGTTCAAGTCGGCCTGGTATGATCACCTCTGCCGGCCCGATGTTGCGGCGTGCCCACTGTCGGCAGCGCGCCCCGGCATCCCGGGGCCGGCAATTCAGCCAGCGGCGGAGGCCGGCATTTTGCGGCCGATTGATACCGTCGCCACGACATTGGAGATCGGATCATGGACCGACGGAAATTCGTTCGTTTGATGACGGGAACGGCGGCGATCGCCTTGCTACCCGGCATTGCCGGATGCGCCGACCACGCCCACACCCGGACTCGGGTCGTATACGCGCCGGCGCCGCACCCGCCAGCGTACTACGAATATTACTATTACCCAGACGTGCAGGTCTATTACCACATCCATACGGGGTACTATTACTACTACTTCAACGGTGCGTGGCGGAAGACGAAGCAACGCCCCGGCTTCCTCTATCTGGACGACCGGCGGCGGCACAAGCTCGTCATCCGCGACGGGCACCCCTATGCGCGGCATGAGGCGCATGTACGCCAGTACCCGCCGCGACCCCTGCCGCCCGGCAATGCCTACGGCCACGACAAGCGGCCGGCTACGCCCGAGCCCCGGGGCGTCGGCCATGGTCCGCAGACGCGGAAGCTGCCGCAGCACGGCCAGGGGGTCGGACACGGCGTGGCCCGGCCCGGGACACAGCCGGAATTGCCGCCGCAGAGTCAGGGGGTCGGACACGGCGTGGCCCGGCCCGGGACACAGCCGCAGTTGCCGCCGCAGAGTCAGGGCGCCGCGCACGGCAGGCCGGCACCCGGCAGTCAGGGTGCCGGACAGGCGCGGCACAAGCCACAGCCGACGACGCCGGCGCAACCGCAGCAACAGCCGGTCATGCAGCGCCAGCCGGCGCCGCAACCCGGGCCGCAGCCGGCCGCGCAGCCCGCGCCGCAGCCGGCCGCGCAGCCCGCGCCGCAGCCACCGGGCAACGGGCACGGCAACGGGACTCCCGCTTCGTCCTGCGAGTCCGGTGTGCGCACCGGCAAGGGCAAGGGCGGCGGCGCCTGCAAATAGGCGTCGGCCCGCCAAGCTTGCCCCGGGCGGCCGGTACGGGGACAATACACCTCCGACCGGTGATGGCGAGCGAGAGGGACCATGCTCGACCGCTTCATGCGCCCGCTGATAGACCCGCCGCTCAATGCCGCCGCGCGCCGCGCGGCGGCGCTCGGCATCAAGGCCAATACCGTTACGCTGACCGGGTTCGTCGTGGGCCTGGCGGCGGTGCCGCTGATCGGGCTCGGCCATTACGCCTGGGGCGTGGTTCCGATCCTCGCCAGCCGCGTGCTCGACGGACTCGACGGCGCCGTGGCGCGCGCCGGCGGCACCAGCGACGTCGGCGGCTACCTTGACATCGTCTGCGATTTCATTCTGTACAGCGCCTGGGCGTTCGCTTTCGCGGTGGCGCAGCCGGATCACGCGGTGGTCGCTGCGTTCCTGATGCTGAGTTTCATGGGCACCGGCGCGTCCTTCCTCGCCTACGCCATCTTCGCCGCCAAGCGCGGCATCACGACCGACATCCAGGGCTCCAAGTCGCTGTACTACCTGGGCGGCCTGACCGAGGGTACGGAGACAATCCTCGCCTTCATCGTCTTCTGCCTCTTGCCGCAGCATTTCGTGCCGCTGGCGCTGTTCTTCGCCACCGCCTGCTGGGTCACCACGGTCTCGCGCATGCTGGCGGCAGTGCGAAGCTTCCGGGACTAGAAATAAACGGGGCGCCGCTCCGTCCGGAGGGCGCCCCGATGTTTCGGCAGGCCTGGTTATACGTTGCCCTTGACCGCGGTCACGACCACCGTGTCGGATGCCGTGGCACCGTGGTCGTCCGTCACCGTCAACATGAAGCTGTGGCTGCCGGCGGACACGTTCGTCTGCAACACGGCGCCCGTTCCGACGGCCTGGCCGTCCTTGGTCCACAGAAAGGTCAAGGTGCCGCCTTCCGGATCGCCGGACGCCGTACCGTCAAGCGTCACCGTCGTCGACTTGCCCTTGACGCCGACCGTCTGGTCGGGCCCAGCATTGGCGACGGGCGCCTCGTTGATCACGGTCACGATCATGCTGTCCGTCGCCGTCGCGCCGTGATCGTCGGTGACGGTGAGCGCAATCGTATACGCACCGACCGCGAACGGCCCGACGACGGGGTTCGGCCCGGTCGCGATTTGCGTACCGTTCAGCGTCCAGGCATAGCTGAGCACGCCGCCCTCCGGATCGGAGGAGCCGGCAGCGTCCAGCGTGACGGTCTGTGCATGGTTGACGGCCTGGTCAGTGCCTGCATTGGCGACGGGGGCCCGGTTCAGCACCGTCACCACGACCTCGTCGGTCGCCGAGGCGCCGAGTTCATCCGTGACGGTCAGCGTGATCGTGTGAATGCCGGCCTCGAGGGGCCCGACCACCGGTGTCGGCCCGGTTGCGATCTGCACGCCGCCCAGGCTCCACGCGTAGCTGATCGGGCGAATCTCCGGATCGAAGGACGCAGACCCGTCAAGCGCCACCGTCTCCAGGGTCAAGACCGTCTGGTCGGTCCCGGCATTGGCGACCGGCGGATCGTTGACTACCGTGATGGTTATTTCATCCGTACCGGTGGCCCCGTGCATGTCCGTGACCGTCAGCACGCCGGTAAAGACCGTGATTCCGGGCGGCCAAATGGTCGGGCTTGGCCCGGTCGCGGTGAGGCAGCTGTTGGTGGATCCACCCGAACCGCCCGCCGTGCTCCAGCACCCGAAATCCCAGTAGTAGCTCAGGGCCCCGCCCTCCGGATCCGACGAGCCCGTGCCGTCGAGCAAGATCGACTGGGTATAGTTCACCGTCTGGTCCGGTCCGGCGTCGGCGACCGGCGGCAGGTTGGGCTCAACGGTCAGGATCAGTTGGTCCGAGCTGCTCGCGCCACTGCGGTCGGTCACCGTCAGCGTCACCGTGTGCACGCCGACCGCGAGCGGCCCCGCAGACACCTTCGGATCCGTCCCGATTGCCGTGCCACTCAAGCTCCAGGAGAAGGACAGGACCGTTCCGTCGGGATCGCTCGACATGGAGCCGTCGAGCATGGTCACATTGTTTTCCGCGACCGTCTGGTCCGGTCCGGCATTTGCCACCGGCGGCTGGTTCGGCGATGTCAAGACCGGCGACGCCAGGAGCACGGCGTCCGTGCCGTCGGTGAAGGTCGCGACTGCCATCATCTGGCCAGCCGCATTGAAAACACCCAAGAACGCATAGCTGCCGAGGCCGCCGTAAACGGGCGAGATCATCTCAATCGTACGGTAGTCTGCGCTCCGTACCTCCACATTGTCGCCGACTCGCGCGATCAGCGAGAGGCTCCCGTCCGCCGCCGCGGCCCACAATCCATAGGTCCCGCTCTCGCGGAGCTTCGCGAAGAATGCGACCTCTCCGGAATCGTTCAGGGACGGCCCCATGACCAGGCTGTCGAAGGTTTCTCCCGCGGTCCCGGGAGCCGGATCGCCTTCGCGGGCGACGAGGTTGAGGCTGCCGGGCAGCCCGACCCAGATTCCATGGTCGCGGGACGCATCGGCGATGTCGAGAGAGGCGTCGAACGCGACCTGTCCGGATGCGTTCAGGTTCAGATGGTTGAAATAGAGAAACCGCTCAGCGGAGGTGCCGGGGGCGATGGTGTCGGTCAATGCGACCAGACTCGTCAATCCGTCTGCGTGCCGGATCCACAGGCCGCCATCGCTGTATGCGTCCGCCGGGTCGATTGGGTCGATATAGGCCGTGAACGCGACATCTCCGGCCTGATTGACCACGATGGCATCGAACCGGTACGGGTCGAGCATCGGGTCATCCATGACCGGATCCGGGGTCAACCCCCAGCCGTTGAAGGCTCTGAAGACGCGGCCGCCCGTTCCCGGCGCCTCATTGCCGAGGAGGGCCACCAACTCGACTCCGGCCGGCCCGGCTTTCCAGACACCTTGGGCACGTCCGGGGTCAGGATCGTCGGTGGTGGCCCAAAAGGCCATGTAATCCGAAGAGGTCGACATTGGCCAGTCGATCCAGTCGAAAGTCCGGCTTGCGGTGGCGGGAGCGGGATCACCGCTGAGCGCGATGGGCTGCAACGAGCCCGGCTGCCCTTTCCAGACACCGGTCAGGGGATTGCTGCTGTCGCCGGCATATCCTGCCAACGTGGTAATGCCGAGATCGTCCAACCCGATTGCCCATACGGACAAGAACGCAAGTCCGGCGGTGCCGGGCGCCGGATCGCCCGACTTTGCAAGAAGACTCAGGGTTTCGGCGGATCTGACCCAGACACCCATATCGGTGCCGTAACCGGAACTGATCGTATCGAGGTTCGCCTGGATCGCGAGATCTCCCGAACTGTTCACGAAGGCGCCGCTCAATTGGGTGAACGTCTGCGCCGTGCCACCGGGTGCTGCGTCGCCCCTGCGCGCAACCAGCACCAGACCCGTCGGCGTTCCAACCCAGATGCCGTGATCGGTGTCAAAAAACCATGTCTGGGAATCACATGGCTCGGTCGACGCGACGAGGGAACCGATGCCCGAGTCACCCAAGTTGTTGGAGAGATATTCAAAACAACCGAAATCCAGAGCCTCTGTCCCTGGGGCGGATTCGCCGGTCATGGCCAACGGATCCACTCTGTACACAGTCTCCTGCGCCAGGGCCGGCACCGCCGTCGCGGCGAGGGTCGCGGCAACAGCCAGATGAAAAGCGGTTACGCTGCGTATCGGTCGATATCGCATCATTGATCGATCTTTCCTGCCGTTTTCGATTTTCCCTAACAGACAGCGTGCCCCTGCGCAAACGCTGGTCGCGATTTTCCGGCGATGGTATAGTAATGTCTAACAAAACGGCGGTTAACGAAAAAGTAAAAATTGATCATATTTTATGCATGTTTTAGTTTGGCGCTATCGTGTCATGATCAAGGCTACCGATATTCGCGGTAATATTTTTCAAATCCTGCGTCCCCGGTGCGCCATTCAGCTCAATGACTTGGTGCGATTGACTCTCCGCTGCCTGCTGCACCGTCATTGCGGTATCATGGCGCCGGTGATCGTCGCCCCCGCGCATGTCGCAGGGAGCGGGCGCATGACAGACAAGGGAATGCGCAGGACCGGCATGGTCGCAACGCCCAGCGTCTCGATCTCACCCGGCTTGGGGGGCGTCGTCCCATGACCCCGCGGCGCCGGCAGCTCCACGCGATTGGGATTATCGGCGCGATTGCTCTCGTCGCCGCTATACAGTCGGTCGGCACCGCAGGCGCTGCCGAGCATGTAACGTATGACCCGGACATTCCGGCACTCGAAACCGTTCCGAGCGGCGAAAGTGATCCGGCCGATGAAGGTGATCCGACCGACGATGACGACTCGGAAACCGAAGAGGACACGGCGGTCGAAGACGACCCAACAGGCGACGACTCGCCTCCGAACGACAGCGTGCCGCTTGACGATGGTCGGCGGCCGGGCCTCATCGATGCCGGGCATGCCCGCGCCTCGGCCGGCGTGCGGGGGCTGGGCGCCTGGATCGACGGCTTCTTTGCCGACGAGAACTACGAGGCGGAGCTCAACGAATCGCGCGTGCGTGTCCGGACCGAAAGTTTCTCCGAGCAGTACCAGGGAACGGACGTCGATACCAGGGCACGGCTGCACCTCAAACTGCCAGCCCTGGACGATCGCCTGCGGATCGAAGTGCTGAGCGCCGGTGAGGCCGAAGAAGACACGGCAGCCACCGAAGAGCCCGCCGAGCCGGCGCGGTCCGACCTGTCGCTGGACAGCATTACCGCCGCGCTGTCCTACTTCTTCCGCAATGACGAGATGCGCTCGGTCAGGGCCCGGGTCGGCCTCGACTTTGACGGTTACGAGCCGAACCCGTTCATCGGGCTGCGCTATCGCGAGCGGGTCGAGTTAAACGAGGACTGGGATTTCCGTTTCATCCAGAGGTTTCGCTATTTCTCGCTTGACGGGCTCGAGTCGCGCACGGTGTTCGGACTGGATCGCGTCCTGCCGGGGGACATGCTGTTCCGCTGGGAGATCGACGGCACCTGGCTGGAGGAGCAGCCGAACTATTTCTACGGAGTGAATTTCGCCGTCTTCCAGCCGCTGGACGCAAAGTCTGCCGTCGAATACCAGGTCCTCAACTCGTTCCTGACCGATCCGCACCGGCTCGATCGGGTGACGTTGCGGTTCCGCTACCGCCAGCAGGTCTGGCGCGATTGGCTGACTCTCGAGGCGGCTCCGCAGCTCGCCCTGCCCAGGAGCCGCGCCTTCGATCCGGTGCCGGGCTTCCTGTTCCGCGTCGAGATGACGTTCGGCGGCTAGAGCGGGACGGACGCAGCAGCGGCAAGACACGACGGGCAGCGGTCGCCGACCTGCTAGCCCAACGTCTTCCGGGCAATCTCGTATACGTCGCGGCTCAGTCCGTCGCTGCCGAGGATGCGCTGCAGATGGGCGCGGATCTTTTTCTGCCGGCCCTTGTCGAACCGGCGCCAGCGTCCCAGTGGCGACAACAGCCGCGCTGCGACCTGCGGGTTGAGTCGATCGAGTTCGAGCACACGGTCGGCCAGAAACCGGTAGCCGGAGCCGTCGACGGCGTGGAAACGGACGGCGTTGGCGCCGGCGAAGGCGCCGATCAGTGCACGCACCTTGTTGGGATTGCGCATCGAGAAGGCGGAATCCCGCATCAGATCGCGGACCCGGTCCAGTGTGTCGTCGCGGGGTGCCGTGGCCTGCACCATGAACCACTTGTCGAGCACCAGCTTGTCCCCGGCCCAGCGCTGCCGGAACTCCGCCAGCGCCCTCCGGCGATGGGGCGAATCCCCGTGCGCCAGCAGAGCCAGCGCGGCGACCGTATCACTCATCGTCTGCGCGTTTTCGAACTGAGCGTAGCAGAGATCATCCAGCGCCGCCTCACCGCTCGCCACCAGATAGCCGAGAGCTCGATTCTTCATGGCTCTGTGGCCGGCGGCCTCGGCCGCCGGCGAGGGCGGCGCGTTGCCGGCATGCCGATGGTAAGCGCTCAGCAGCCTGTCCTTCAGCGACAGTACGATCGTCCGCCGCAGGCCCTCGCGCGCCGCGTGCACGGCATCGACGTCGATCACCTCCATGCGGTCTGCGACCACATCCTCACCGGGCAGTGCCAGCATCTCGGCCGCGAAGGCCGGATCCAGCGACTCGTCTTCGAGCAACCGTCCCAGAGCGGTGGCGAAGGCCGCGCCGTCAGGGGCGGTTTCGCCACGCTGGATCGCGCGCACGCGACGCAACAGCAGCTGCAGGGCAATGTCCTGGCCGGCCTGCCAGCGGTTGAATGGGTCGCTGTCATGGGCCATCAGGTGAAGGCGCTGGTCCTCCGACAGATCCTGCTCGATGATCACCGGCGCGGAGAAGTTCCGCAGCACCGACGGTGTCGGGGGCGCGGCCACATCGACGAACCGGAAGGTCTGAACCGGCTCGCGGAGTTCGAGAACCCGCGTCCCGTCGGACGCCGCATCCTCACCGTCCAGGCGCAGCGGCAGGTCGCGGCCCTGCGCATCCAGCAGCCCGACGGCAATGGGAATATGCATCGGCATCTTGGTCTTCTGGCCGGGTGTCGGTGGGATCGACTGCCGCAAGGTCATCTCGTATGCCCTGGCCGCCGGATCGTGCCGGGTCTCCACCCGGACCGTTGGCGTCCCTGCCTGGCCGTACCAATGCCGGAACTGCACCAAATCGACGCCGTTTGCAGCCTCCATCGCGGCGATGAAATCGTCGCAAGTCACCGCCTGGCCGTCGTGGCGGCCGAAATACAGATCGACCCCCCTGCGGAACCCCTCGGCACCGAGCAGGGTGTGGATCATGCGCACGACCTCGGCCCCCTTCTCGTAGACCGTGGCGGTGTAGAAGTTGTTGATCTCGATGTAGGAGTCGGGCCGCACCGGGTGGGCGAGCGGCCCCGCGTCCTCGGGAAACTGGCGGGCCCGCAGCGTTCGCACGTCGCCGATCCGCTTGACCGCCGCGCTGCGCATGTCGGCGGAGAACTGCTGGTCGCGGAACACCGTCAGCCCCTCCTTCAGCGATAGCTGGAACCAGTCGCGGCAGGTGACGCGATTGCCGGTCCAGTTGTGGAAATACTCGTGGGCGATGACACTTTCGACGAAGGCGTAGTCGCTATCGGTGGCCGTTTCGGGCTTGGCCAGCACGAATTTCGCATTGAAGACATTGAGCCCCTTGTTCTCCATCGCGCCCATGTTGAAGTCGTCGACCGCGACGATCATGTAGACGTCGAGGTCGTATTCGAGGCCGTAGACCTCCTCGTCCCAGCGCATCGCGTTCTTCAGCGATTCCATGGCCCAAGCGCAGCGATCTTCGTTGCCGGGCTCGACATAGATGCGCAGGGTCACCGTCCGCCCCGATCCGGTAACGTATGTGTCCTCCACTAGGGCGAGATCGCCCGCGACCAGGGCGAACAGGTACGACGGTTTCGGGAACGGATCTTCCCATACCGCGCGATGACGGCCGTCCGGAAGAATTTCTTCGGACACCAGATTGCCGTTGGAAAGGAGCACCGGGTAGCGGCTGCGATCGGCGGTGATCGTGGTGCGGTACGTCGCCATCACGTCGGGACGGTCGATGAAGAAGGTGATCCGCCGGAAACCCTCGGCCTCGCACTGGGTGCAGAACATGCCGCCGGACTTGTAGAGGCCCTCGAGCGCGGTGTTGTCCTGCGGGCGAATCTCGACTTCGGTGTCCAGCGTGAAGGCATCTGGCGCGTCGGCGATCGTCAGGCCGTCGTCGCTCAACGTGTATTCGCGTTCCTCCAGCCGTCGGCCGTCGATGGCAATGGAGAGCAGCGTGAGATCCTGGCCATCCATCGCGAGCGCCCCCGTGCCGCCCGGCTGTCGACGGATCTCGAGTTGCGCGGCCACCCGCGTGGCGTCCTCGTCAAGGTCGAACACCAACGCGATCGTCTCTATGCGCCAGTCGGGTGGCCGGTAATCCTTGAGCCGGATGGTCTGCGGGGCTTTGCTGTTGGTTCGTGCCTCTGCGCTCATGCAGCGAATGTCGGATGGCGGCGCCGCAAGGTCAAGCGGCGGTTCCGCGCACGGCGGCCCGGTTGAAGCTGCTGTGTCACCAAATGATTCGTCCGTTGCGCGCCTCGAAGCGCACCAGGAAGGCCGTCGCGACTCGCTCCAGCAGAATCGATTCGCCGTCCGCCAGCCGCGCGGCCTCGTCCTCGGGGAACGAATCCCATTCCTTCCCGCTCAGGATCGGGCGCAGCTCCATGACCAACCGGAACCGCTCGTCGACGGCGATACTGGCGCCCGGCCTGTTCAACTGCACGATATAGGCGTTGGCGAGTTCTGAGGCGCTCAGCGGGATGTTGGTGCTCTTGTATCGCTCGCTCAGACCGACCGTATAACTGCCGCCCAGCAGCGGCTCGGTCCCCTCTTTCGAGAGAATTTTCCAGTCAAACCTGTAATCGCCCTGTCGCTTGCCGCGGAAGGACAGGTCGATCCGGCCCGGCGCGCCGCCACCGGGCCATTCGACGCCGAATCCTGAAATCCGGTGAAGCGTTTCCGCGAACACCAGCAGCCGTGCCGCCGCATCCTTCTGCCCCTGTACGTAGCGTGCCACGGCGCGCTGCCGGTCGTCGATCGTCAGCACGGTCATGGTACCGACTGCGATCCCGACGACCACCAGGGCCCAGGGAACCGATTTGGCGTGCCGGAGGCGCGGGCCGGTCGTGTCGTCGTAGCGCCGGCCGGCGGCGGCCCCCAGCTGATAGCAGGAGAACAACACCGTAAAGCCGATCAAGCCGCCGAACGGCACGATGATCCAGTCGGCCCAGGCACCGTTGTCGTACCGGTACAACCAGGCCACGCTGCCCATGACGCGCGCCGCATACAGGCCCGCATCGGGGCCGAGCACAAGGCCCCAGATGAGGCCGGCAACGGCATATAGAGACTGGACTTTCATGACGGCTGATTGGACTCTGGCTTGGTGGCGCGGCGGTAGCGGGTCCCGGTCAATTCCACGAGAGCGTCTCGCCATGCAGGAAGAAGCGTACGGGAAACTCGGCGCTCAAGCTGTGAATGAGCGGTGACCAGCCATTGGCCAGGTTTCGGACCTCGTGCGGCGGCATCCGGGATGTCTCGTACTCGGTCGGGATCGGCGCCAGCTGCGCCTCGAAGACGAAAGGCTCGTCGACCATGATGTTCGCATCCTGGCGGTTGAGCAGCGTCCGGTAACCCGCAACGACGTCGTGCGCGGACAGCACAATCTCGATCTCTTTCACGCCGGTCGTCAGATTCAGGTCGCGTGTGCCCGAGATCAGCGGCTTTTCGTATAGCGTGTCGCGCACCTGCCATTCGAAGCGGTAGCCGCCCTCGCGCAGACCGTCCAACGTTACGGCGGCCCGGCCATCCTGGCCGCCGCCGGGCCAGGTGACCGCGATATCGGAAATCCGGTGCGTCTCGGACAACAGCATGGGGAAATAACGCGCCGCCGCCGCGGCCCCTTCGCGGGCCTTCTCGATCTCCTCATGCCGTCCGTACTGTTGCCAGGCGAATCCGCTGGCAACGGCAAGGCCCAGGAACAACAAGGTCCAGGCAAGGGCGCCACCCTTTCCGGCCTGTTTCTCGTTGGCGCGCCCGTCGTAGCGATTGGCGACCATCCGGCTCACCATCATCGTAACGGCGAACGTCGCCAGCCCCACGACGAAGCCGAAGCCGGGAATGGCCCAGTTCGTCCATTCCGGCCAGGTCGAATCGCCGAACAGGTAAATCCACGCGACACCCGCGGTGATGACGGCGGCAGCGATCCCGGCACCGATGCCGAGCAGCGTGGCCCAAAGGAAGCCGACCGCCAGATAAAGTCCCTTCTTGCCCATTGCGTTGACGAATCTGTTTGCGGCGTGTCAGACGATTTCTTCGCGCAGGCTGTCGGCGATATAGCGAAGCAGGGTCGCTGCCTCGCTCAGCTGATCGACGATCGGCTCCTCGCCGTCCTCGAGGAGAAAGCGTATGCAATCCCAGTCGTCGTGCAGGGAGCGCACGTCGAGACCGCTCGGCTGATCGTCGATGCCGTAGCGCTCCTCCTCGGGCACATCCCAGTAGAACGTCTGGTTGAGGACGATCGAACGCCGCCCGCTGCCTTCGATGTGGTCAAGCAACCGATTTACGATGCGGCGCAGATCCGCTATCTCGACGGCTGGTGTCTGCATCTCGCGGTACTCCTGTTCTCGACCGGTGAACGTGCGGCACATAATAGGCTCGGAAATATTACCGCAGCGTTTCGAAAACCGAATTACGGGGCCCGTCGGCAATGCGAAAGATTATGACTTAATGGCATACGGCCTGGCCGATTTCGGCGCCATCCGCAGCGCTTTTGGCAACCGGAACTTCGCGATCTACACGGCGGGCAGTACCGTGACGCTCGTCGGGTTGTGGGTGCAGCGGCTGGGGGTCGGCTGGTTGACCTGGGAGCTCACGCAATCCGGGTTCTGGCTCGGTGTGGTGGCCTTCGCCGACCTGTTCCCCGCGGTCGTCGTCGGGCCGTTTGCTGGCGTTCTTGCCGACCGCCTGGACCGCCTGCGGCTGGCCTTTGTCTGCCAGAGCCTTTCGTTGCTGCAGACCGTTGTGCTGTTTGCACTGACTTGGGCGGGGCTGATCGAGATCGTCTCGCTGGTCGCGCTCACCGGTTTCCTGGGCGCGGTGCGCGCGGTCTACATGCCGGTACGGCTGTCGCTTGTCCCGTCGCTCGTGCGAGCCGACGACGTGCCGGCAGCCGTCGCCATTTCCTCGCTGATCTTCAATCTGGCGCGCTTCGTCGGGCCGGCCCTGGCGGGCCTTGTTATCACCGCGTGGGGTGTTGCGCCGACCTTCGCGCTCTACGCGCTATCGGTCGCCACCCTGTTGTTTGCGCTGACTCGCCTGCGCATCGACCGCGGAGCTGCCGCGGCCGGGCGAGGCGTCGGCATGCTGGCCGAGATCGCAGAAGGCGTGCGCTATACGGTGCGGCACCGGGCGGTCGGGCCGCTGCTGCTCCTGATGCTGACGATCTCGGTGCTGGCGCGCCCGGTCGGCGAGTTGCTGCCGGGTTTTGCCGATGCCGTTTTCGGGCGCGGCGCCGCTGGGCTGGCCTGGCTGACCTCCGCCATCGGCCTCGGTGCGGTGGCGGGCGGGGTCTGGCTGGCGAAGCGTGGCAACGCAGCGGGTCTCATGATGATCGCGCTGTTCGGCGGCGGCGGATGCGCGGTGTCGCTCCTGCTGTTCACGGGCACCACGATGTTCTGGGTGGCGGTCGTGGCGGCAGCGATTTTCGGTGGTGCCATGGTGTCCAGCGCGATCGCCACCCAGACCCTGATCCTGCGGGCGGTCGAGGATTCCGTACGTGGGCGCGTGCTGAGCCTCTACGGCGTGATCTTCCGGGGTGGCCCGGCCATTGGCTCGCTGGCCATGGGCGCACTTTCCGGACCGTTCGGTCTGCGCTGGCCGCTTGCGGTCGGCGGGATTCTATGCCTTGTGGCGACGGCCCTGATATGGCCGCGGCGGCGACGCATGATCGTGCTGCTCGAGCGGATTGCGCCGAAACGTGGCAGCTCCGGCTAGGTTTGTCCATTTGCGCGCACCGCAGACCCGGCTATAAAGGGGGCCCGGACGCCGATATCGATCGCGATCCGAAACAACAAACCAAGACACGGGAGAGCAATCCCATGAGCAGGAAAATCCCATTCGCCGTGGCCCTTGCCGCGGCCGCCGGCATCGTCTCGGCATCGGCCGCGGCCGAGGGCATCAAGATCGGCATGATCACGACGCTGTCGGGCGGCGGCAGCGCCCTCGGCATCGATATTCGCGACGGTTTCGAGCTGGCGATCAAGCAGGGCGGCGCCAAGCTGGGCGGCATCCCCGTCGAACTCATCGTCGCGGATGACGGCCGCAAGCCCGAGACCGCCAAACAGATCGCCGACCGCATGGTGAAGTCGGACAAGGTCGACATCATGACCGGGATCGTCTGGTCGAACCTGGCGATGGCCGTGGTGCCGGGCGTGACAAGGGGCGGCACCTTCTACATCAGCCCGAATGCCGGGCCCTCGGCCCTGGCCGGCAAGTTGTGCAACGAGAATTATTTCAACGTCGCCTGGCAGAACGACAACCTGCACGAGGCGATGGGCCAGCACGTGTCCGACAAGGGCTACAACAACGTCTACATCCTTGCCCCCAACTATCCGGCCGGCAAGGACGCGCTGGCCGGGTTCAAGCGTTACTACAAGGGTACGCTTTCCGGCGAGGTCTATACCAAGCTGGGGCAGAAGGACTATGCCGCGGAGATCTCGGCCTTGCGGGCGGCCAAACCCGATGCCGTGTTCTTCTTCCTGCCCGGCGGCATGGGGATCAATTTCCTCAAGCAATTCGCCCAGGCGGGTCTCAAGGATCAGATCCCGCTTTTCGGACCGGCCTTCTCGTTCGACGAGACGATCTTGAAACCGGTGGGCGACGCCGCGATCGGCGTGTTCAACACATCGCAATGGAACGCCGACATCGAGAACGCGGCGAACCGCGCCTTCGTTGCCGATTTCATCGCCGAATACGGCCGCCGGCCCTCGCTGTACGCCAGCCAGGGCTATGATGCGGCGCGGCTGATCGGCTCCGCGCTGGCGGCCGTCAAGGGCGACATGTCGGACCGGAGCGCATTCCGGCTGGCGCTGACCAAGGCCGAGTTCGAGTCCGTGCGCGGCAATTTTCGCTTCGGGTCGAACCATCATCCGATCCAGGACATCTATGTGCGGCAGGTCTACCGGAACGATCAGGGCGAGCTGACCAACAAGATCGTCGGCAAGGTGTTCACGGACCATCAGGACGCGTACGCGAAGGACTGCATCATGTAAGGACCGGGGCGGGCCGTGGCGACGGCCCGTCCGGCCCGGACAGGATCGCGGCGAGCGCCGGCGCCGGGCGGGCACCGCCGGGCGCGGGTGACCGGTCCGCAAACGGAACGTTCGGATGAATGCGCTGCTGGTTCTCGAACAGGTGCTGAACGGCCTGCAGCTCGGCGTCATGCTGTTCCTGCTGGCGGCCGGGCTGACCCTGGTGTTCGGCATCATGGACCTGATCAACCTCGCGCACGGCTCGCTGTACATGGTCGGCGCCTTCGTCGCCGCCACGGTGGCACAGTGGACCGGCTCGTTCCTGCTCGGCCTGCTGGCGGCCCTGCCGGCGGCGGCGCTGGCCGGCATGGCGGTGGAGGTCCTCGCCCTGCGCACCCTGTATGCGCGCAGCCACCTCGACCAGGTGCTGGCGACGTTCGGGCTGATCCTGTTCTTCAACGAGCTGGTGCGCATCGTCTGGGGGCCGCGGGCGATCTTCATGGACGTGCCGCAGGCGCTGTCGGGCACGGTAGAGATCGTGCCCGGCGCCCCCTATCCGACATACCGGCTGGCGATCATCCTGGTGGGGCTCGCGGTGGCCGCGTTCCTGTATGTGCTGATCACGCGCACGCGGGTCGGCATGCTGATCCGGGCGGGTGCCAGCAACCGTGAGATGGTCGGGGCTCTCGGCGTGAACGTGAAGCTCCTCTATACCCTGGTGTTCGGGCTGGGTGCCGCTCTCGCCGGCCTCGCCGGCGCGATGGCCGGGCCGATCTTCGCGGTCGAGGTCGGCATGGGCGAGGGCATCCTGATCCTGACCTTCGTCGTCATCGTGATCGGCGGCATCGGGTCGATCCGCGGCGCGATGGTCGGCGCCCTGCTGGTCGGTCTTGTGGATACCCTGGGGCGCGCGTTCCTGCCCGTGCTGTTCCGCCTGGTCCTCGATCCGGCGACCGCCGACGGGGTCGGCGCCTCGCTGGCGTCGATGTCGATCTACATCCTGATGGCCGGCATCCTGGTCTGGCGGCCGCGCGGCCTGTTCCCGGCCCATGGCTGAGCTGCCCCTCATCGGCGTCGTGACCCGGCGCCAGGCGGTGCACCTCGGCGCGCTCGTCTTCCTGGTGCTGCTGCCGCCCGTGGCGCTGGCACTGGACGAGCCGTTCTACATCAGCCTGGCCAGCCGCATCCTGATCTACGGGCTGGCGGCCGCGAGCCTCGATCTGATCCTTGGCTTCGGCGGCATGGTCAGCTTCGGGCACGCGGCCTTCTTCGGTGCCGGCGGCTACGTCGTCGGCATCCTGTTCGTGCACGGCTTCGAGGGNNCACGGCTTCGACGGAACCACATTTCTCGGCCTGATCCCGGGCACGGACAACGCCCTGGTGACCTGGCCGCTGGCCATGCTGGTTACCGGGCTTCTGGCGCTCGTCATCGGCGCCGTCAGCCTGCGTACCGGCGGCGTCTACTTCATCATGATCACCCTGGCCTTCGCGCAGATGCTCTATTTCTTCTTCGTGTCGCTGGAGGCGTATGGCGGCGATGACGGGCTCAGCCTGTATGGCCGCAGCCGGATTCCGGGCATCGATTTGTCGGCAGACGCGGCCTTCTATTACGTCTGCCTCGGCGCGGTGGTGGCCTTCCTGGGACTCGGCCATCGTCTTGTCGGCTCGCGCTTCGGGCGGGTGATCGTGGGCGTGCGCGAAAACGAGCGGCGCATGACGGCGCTCGGCTTTCCGACCTACCGCTACAAGCTCGCCTGCTTTGTCATCGCCGGCGCGACCGCCGGCCTGGCCGGGGCGCTGATTGCCAACCAGACGGAATTCGTCAGCCCGTCGCTGATGCACTGGACGCGATCCGGCGAGATCATGGTGATGGTGATCCTCGGCGGCATGGGCACGCTGTTCGGACCTGTCCTCGGCGCTGCCGTCTTTCTCCTGCTGGAAGAGGTGCTGTCGACCTGGACCGAACACTGGATGATCGTACTCGGCCCGCTCCTGATCTTCTTCGTCCTGTTCGCGCGGCACGGGATGTACGGCTGGATCGTCGGCCGCGACGACCGCGCGTGAACCGACCACCCGCGGGTTTCGCTGGCATTTGTGCCGTGCCCGTTTTGGGACTCGATTACCGGTGATGGCTGGGGCATGCTGACGCACGGATACCGGGCAAACCTGCGCGGGGTTTTTTCGGAAGCCGCCAGGCGAGCGCCGTATCGGTGGGCTGACAGGAAAGGCAAACCATAGTCATGTCGCACGACGTCTTCACCATGCTCGAGTCCGAGGTCAGATTCTATTGCCGAGTGTTCCCGACGGTGTTCGAGCGCGCACGCGGCCATGAGCTCTTCGACCGGGACGGGCGCCGCTATATCGACTTTCTCGCGGGCTGCGGTGCACTCAACTACGGTCACAACGATCCGGCCATAATACGCGCGGTGGTCCGGTATCTGGAGGACGGCGGCATCCTCCACGCCATGGACATGCACACCCAGGCCAAGGCGGATTTTCTGGAGACATTCGACAGCGTCATCCTGCAGCCGCGCAAGCTTGACTACCGGGTACAGTTCACCGGCCCGACCGGCACCAATGCCGTGGAAGCGGCGCTGAAGCTGGCGCGCAAGGTGACGGGCCGACCCACCGTCGCCGCCTTCACCCATGCCTTCCATGGCGTCACGCTGGGATCGCTCGCGGCCACAGCGAACCGGGGCAAGCGGCAGTCGGCCGGTGTCGATCTGGCACACGTCACGCGACTGCCGTTCGACGGATATTTCGGGCCGGAGATCGACACCATCGCGCTGATCGAGCAGCTGCTTGCCGACGCCGGCAGCGGCATCGACATCCCCGCGGCGTTTGTCGTCGAAACCGTGCAGGCGGAAGGTGGTCTGAATGTCGCCTCCGCCGACTGGCTACGCCGCCTGGCGGCCCTTGCCAAGCGCCACGGCATCCTGCTGATCGTCGACGACATCCAGGCCGGATGCGGGCGCACGGGCGAATTCTTCAGTTTCGAGCGTGCCGGCCTGTATCCCGATATCGTGTGCCTGTCGAAATCGATCGGCGGCATCGGATTCCCGTTGGCGCTGGTCCTGATCAAGCCGGAACTCGATCGCTGGCGGCCGGGCGAGCACAACGGTACCTTTCGCGGCAACAACCTTGCGTTCGTGGCGGCCACCGCCGCCCTCGAGCACTGGAAGTCGGGCCGCCTCGAGGCCGAAATCGCGCGGAAGGCGACAACGGTGGCAGAGCGGCTGGCCGGCATGGCCACGGTCGATGGCGGCAACACGGCACAGGTCAGGGGACTCGGCCTGCTGCAGGGCATCGCCTGGGGCCGGCCCGGCGTGTCCGAGCGGATCGCCGAATCCGCGTTCCGTAACGGCCTCGTGCTGGAGACCTGCGGCGCCCAAGACGAGGTCCTGAAGGTCGCGCCGCCCCTGACGATCGACGATGCGGGACTGAACGAGGGCCTCGACATCCTGGAGCGGGCCGTGACATCCGTCCTCGTCGCAGAACCATGACGGAACGCATGCGTGCCCCGATTCTTGAGGCGACGGGCCTGGTCAAGCGATTCGGGGCCATTGTCGCCGTCGACGACCTGTCGATTGAGGTCCGGCCGGGCGAGATTCACGCGATGATCGGCCCGAACGGTGCCGGCAAGACCACCGCGGTCGCGCAGCTGTCCGGCGAGATGAAGGCGGACGCGGGGTCGGTCCGGTTCGACGGCCGGGACGTTACAAGGCTTGCCGCGGACGGGCGGGCCAGGCTCGGCCTGTCGCGCTCGTTCCAGATTACCAGCCTGTTCAGGGGCTTCACGGCGGAGGACAACGTGGCAATGGCGATCCAGGCGCACGCCGGCCACAGCTTCCGGTTCTGGCGCAACGCTCGGCGCGATCCCATGCTGCGCAAACCGGCGCGGGCCATGCTCGACTCGGTCGGCCTCGGTGGCCGGTCCGACCTCCCGGCCGGCGAGCTGGCACATGGCGAGCAGCGCCAGCTCGAACTTGCCATGGCCCTGGCGACGGAGCCGAAAGTGCTGCTGCTCGACGAGCCGATGGCCGGGCTGGGGCCGGAGGAATCGGTCCGCATGATCTCGCTGTTGTCCGATCTGAAGGGCACGGTGTCGGTGCTGCTGGTCGAGCACGACATGGACGCCGTGTTCGCGCTCGCCGACCGTATCAGCGTGCTCGTCTACGGCCGCGTCATTGCCAGCGGCGCACCCGCGGCGATTCGTGCCGATGCGGCGGTGCGCGCAGCCTATCTGGGGAGCGCGGCGTGATGCTCGAGGTGCGCGACATCGAGACTTGTTACGGCGCGAGCCAGATCCTGTTCGGCGTCAGCCTCGACGTCGCCGCCCGCGAGGTCGTTACCCTGATGGGCCGCAACGGCATGGGCAAGTCGACGACCGTGCGGTCGATCATGGGCCTGACGCCGCCGCAGGCCGGGTCGATCCGGTTCGAGGGCGCGGAGATCGCTGGATCTCCCGCCTATGCGGTGGCGCGCGCCGGACTCGGCCTTGTCCCCGAGGGTCGGCATGTCTTCGCCAACCTGACGGTCCGCGAGAACCTCGTCGCTACCGCAGCCAACCGGTCGGACAGCGCAATGCCATGGAATTATGCAGCGATCTGCGAGATGTTCCCACGCCTGGCCGAGCGGGCCGGCAATATGGGCGATACCCTGTCCGGCGGCGAGCAGCAGATGCTGGCGATCGCCCGCGCGCTGATGACCAACCCGAAGCTGCTGATCCTCGACGAGGCGACCGAGGGCCTGGCGCCGCTGATCCGCCAGGAGATCTGG